>ERZ779821.143-NODE-143-length-30067-cov-6.62692_pt1 | contig 30067 bp, 30 predicted proteins | sample MGYA00511884_ERZ779821 | MGnify/ENA primary metagenome ERZ779821 (study PRJEB29588, sample SAMEA2152664) | human gut metagenome | biome: human gut; feature: human-associated habitat; material: faeces | place: Denmark | collected 2008/2010 ... | reverse complement strand
AAATGAAGTCAGCCCTAATTTTATAGCTTCGCAAAATTTTTATCGGACAGCAATATTTTACTTTATTTTCTTTTGCGGCTGGACGGCATTCTTTCAAGGCAGTCAGGTATTCTTTGTAGAGAGAAGTAAACTGGGCTAATTTGGCATCGTCCAGCATCAGTTGTTTTCCCATACGCTGAGCTTGTGCTTCCATACGTTGTTCTGGAGTGAGTTTTACCTTGCAGGGCTTTTCAGCTTTTTCCGGACAAACCTGACGTGCAGCATTTTGTGCCATTACGCTTCCAAAACCTAAACATACGGTAAGAATCAATGTAGATAATAAACGAGTTGTTTTCATTGTAGTCAAAATTTAAAAGTGAATAATCATTTTCAGTGCACTTACGGCTTTAAGACAATGAATCCTTCTCGTGGTTTATTGAAGAAATACTTTTTTAACATTTAGAGGTTACAAATCTCTAAAGTGTGAAATTTTATGGCGCAAATTTAGAGAAAATGTAAACTTACTTAGTAAAAAGAGAATTTAGTGAACTCTTGGTTTAAGTATGAAAGAAACGCTTAGGCGTTTGGTCTTAAACGCACTTGCGTTTTACCTCAAATGCACTTGCGTTTTATCTTAAATGCACTTGCGTTTGAGCTCAAACGTACTTGCGTTTTAAATGAAACGTCAAAGCGTTTTTTGAGTAAAAGAGCAGGACTTACTAAGTAGTTAAAAATCAGCTTCTTTTACAATGCGTAGTTTTTCTCCAGTCACCGGATGTACGAACTCCAGAGCGGCGGCATGCAGATACAGACGGTCGGACGGCTGGCCGTAGAGGTCGTCGCCTACAATCGGATGGTTCAATCCCTCCGGATGGGCAGCATGTACACGGAGCTGATGTGTACGTCCCGTATGCGGATAGAATGTAACCCGTGTGCTTCCGTCTTTGCGTTCCAGTACCCGGTAGGAAGTGACCGCCCGTTTGCCATACTCCCGGCTTACCATCTGGCGCGGACGATCCATCGGGTTCGGACAGATGGGCAGGTCGATGATACCCTCGTCAGTTGCCAGTTCTCCCTCTAACAGGGCTGTGTAACGTTTTTGGATAAGACGCGTTTCGAAAAGTGCCTGAAGCTCCTTGTGCACCTCCTTCGTTTTGGCCGCGAGCAGCAGGCCGGAGGTAGCCATGTCCAGCCGGTGCACGATAAGCGGACCGGTGGCCTTGGGGTAAAGGTTGTGCAAGCGCTGGAGAATGGAATCAAGGTCGTTCTTGCCCGGTACGGAGAGCATGCCTGCCGGTTTGTGTATCACCACCAGCCATTCGTCCTCATAGAGAATCTCCAGTGCTGTCTGGCGGTGCACATCCTCCTCCAGCGGGTTCGGTTCCACGTCCAGTCCCACGAGCATGTGTTTCAGAATCGGTTCACATTTCCCTTTGCACGACGGATAGAAATGTCCTTCGCGGCGTATCTCGTCCTTGGGCGACATGCCCCACCAGAACTCGCCCATAGCCAATGGCTGGAGCTGATGCAGGTAAGCATACTGAAGCAATTTAGGGAGTGCGCATTCGCCTGCACCGGCCGGCGGTGTCTTTTGCGGAGTAGAGCGGAAAATTTCGCATAAATCTTTTACCTCACCCCGTGCGTTGAGCATGCGGAACTGGGCGAACAGACGCAACTGGAGAGCCGCTGAACGGGTTTTCCGTTCGTGGCGCAAGGCCTGAATCTCCTGCTCGAATGCCTGAAAAGCCTCTCCGGCCGCCTGTACTTTCTCTTTCAGTCTCCGTTCCAACCGTTTGAATTCCGCTTTCTGAAACTGGCTTTCGCGTGACATTGCTTCTGCTTCTTCGGGTGAAATGCCTTCCTTCCGACGTTGTTCACGGAGGTTTTTCGCTTCTTTCAGCTTCTGTTTTTCAGAAGCCAGCATGGCTTGTGCCTCTTCTTCCGCCTTCTTCCATTCCTCCCGTGCCGAGCAGTATGCCTCGCTGGCTTCCATGGCGGCAATCCGGTGGTTGATGCCGGAAATCTCCGCTTCCTCGATACGGAAAAATCCGTCGGGTTGCAGGAGGTCGTACACCGGAGGTACGAAAAACGCGTGGTGGTTGCTTCCAGCCAGGTTGCCCGAAAAAGCGGCCAGGTAACCCAGTTTTCCTTCGGTATCCTTTATCACCAGTACCCCGAACATCTTTCCCTGATGAATTTCCTCCTGCCAATCGTCCCGTGTGAGCAGGTACTGACGTACCTCATCAGCTGCCAGTCGGGTGAGCGGGTGAGGGGTGTAGTGGAAAGGAAAAGTGAAGGCCTTCGGCAAGGCGATGCCATCAGTCGGGGTGTGGAAGGAATGTATCATGGTGAAATATTGAGTTCGTTTTTATTGCGGGGGCAAAGGTACGAATAAAATGGCTTCTATAGAAATGAAGGTATATATATCGTATATGATGTATCTTATGACTGTTTTTGTACAATGGATAGAAGAAAAATGTATTTTTGTAAATGCTACAGTGTACATGAACTTTCACAGAGTTATTAATCTGAGTCACAATTTCCATATATCCTGTGATGAAACGACTTAAAATCCTATGAAAACAAAAAAGAAAAATATTCTTCGCCTGCTCATCGCTCTGGTAGTAGTAATAGGTGTGGTGTATGCTTCGTTGCCCTACTACGCCCGTCAGGCACTCATTCACTGGATGCCCGTCATTGACGACCTGGAAACCTTTCACCGGCATACGGTACACCACAATCCCGATGATGTGTGGCACTGGCCCCTTTCAGCTGATTATAACCGCTACCAACTGGCAGAAAGAGATGCGCACTATCTGGACAGTTTGCGCACCGTGTCTTTCCTCGTCATCCGTCGTGACAGCATCGTCTTCGAAAATTACCGTGACGGGTGGAACGATGCACTGACCTCAAATATCTATTCTGCTACAAAGACCATCGTGGGACTGTTGGCGGGAGTTGCCTTTGACGAAGGAAAGATTCATAGTCTGGACGACCCCGTATCGCGCTACATACCTGCCTATACAAAAGGAATGCAGGCTGACGTCACCCTGCGTCATTTGCTGACCATGAGTGGAGGCATGGCGTGGGATGAGGCGTATGCTTCGCTCTTTTCTGTCACAACGCACGGTTATTACGGTAACGATCTTTACGACCTGGTGACGGGTCTGGAGGTAGTTGACCGTCCCGGCGTGCAATATTCCTACCGTAGTGGTGAGACGCAATTGTTAGCTTTTGTCATTGAAGCAGCCACCGGGCAAACACTAAGCGATTATGCCGAAGAGAAGCTCTGGCGTCCGATGCAGGCCGAACGGGATGCCTATTGGTTGCTGGACAAAAAAGACGGTGATGAAAAAGCCTTTTGTTGCTTCCATACCACGGCCCGCGATGTAGCTCGTTTCGGAAGTCTCTTGTTACATCGTGGTAATTGGCACGGCCGCCAGCTGGTATCCGAAGCCTATATGGACGAACTGATGCGTCCCGCTTCGTACCTGAAAGATCAGTGGGGAAAGGACTCACTCAGCTATTATGGTTTCCAGACGTGGGTGATGGATTATCACGGTATGCGTTGCCCTTACATGCGCGGTATGCTGGGGCAATACATTATTGCTATTCCCGATTTGGGTGCCATTGTCGTGCGGCTGGGCCGTAAGCGTTGCGATGTATATAATCGTGAGATTACGACCGACATTACACGGTATATGGATATAACCATGAAGATACTGAAGGGAAAATGATGCGTGCTGTCAGATTACTGGTAACTGGCGTGTATGGCACTATGTGCGAATGTTTTTTCTGTGTGGTTGTTATTGAGCCATTCTTTGTTTTGCTGGGTTATTCTAGAGATTTTTTGTAAATTTGTATAAGGAATATAGCTGTTTGAAATTAAGAGATTTAGAAGAATCCCCCTATTGGGGGTAATGATTTGGCAACCGTTCCGATTGCTGTGCTTTGCATCGCTTTGCTTATTCGGGTAACTCTTACTTGATACAAAGATACTATTTATCTGAATAACATAATAAAAATGGGAGAGAAATTATCCCCTCCCTTTGAAAAGATTACAGATTCTTAATAGCTGGAATAGTGTGAACTATGAGAACTATGAGAACTGTGTGAACTGTGCGAACTATGAGAACTATGAGAGCTATGGGAACTGTGGCTTGCGAGTAGATTGAACTCGGCAGAGGACTGTTCCAGCACCAATGTTTGTTCTTGCTGTTGTTCGATTTGAGTGTCGCTGTTTGTTACTTTAGCGACAATCTTTTCTCCAACAGAAGTACAGTAGCTCGCTCCTGCAAGAATTGCAGAAACCGCAAAGAACAAAAGTTTCTTCATTAATACCTTCTTCTTTTAATGTTAGACAATCTGTTAATTAACACGATATATCGGGTGATATATTTTCCACCTTCTTTATATGAGCACTATGAATATTTCTATTGGATTCAAAGAATCCTGCACATTGACCTCTCAACATGCAGCCATCACATTCAGAAATGTATATATCTTTCCAATCTGAAATAGACTGCTGTGCATAATATCTTATATCGTCAGGCAACACGCATAATTGTGCATTGTAGATATAAGGTTTTATTCCCCTGTCAGCAAGTAATAAGACCGCTTCCCGCAATTCCATATTATAATCATAGGGGTCTATCCAAAGCTTGTCAAGATTTTCTTTTGCTAATCCAGTTGTTTCCATTTGCATAAATGCAACTTGTGCGACGAAAGGAAAGTTGTGATAAATATAATCTGCTAATTGGGGTAATCGCCTATAGGTTTGTTTATGAATTACAATTCTAAGCCCTATTCGTTGATGGAACAATGCAAGGTTATATAAGCCTTGTACGGTCTTATAAAAAGTCTTTGCTCCTACAATGCGATTGTGTTCTTCTGCAATGTCTGAAAAAAGTGGAATGTCTATCTGTAAATCATGATGCTTGCATTTTGCCAGTTTCATTGCATACTCCTTATCCGCAAACTTAACTCCATTTGAAAGAATACTAATTGCTGTTTTAGGAAGTTCTTTCTTGATATGATTTATCAAAACAAACAAATTATCTCCAATAAGAGTAGGTTCACCTCCGGTTATACCAATTTCTTGGGTACTCTTATCAAATAGAGAAATTAATTTTAAGTTGAACGGAGTTTTATCTTTTTCTTGTAATATCGGCGGTTGTGGACACATAATGCAACGATGATTGCATCTCTCTGTAGCCATTATTGCATTGTGGTTGGACTTAATCTCATATACGAAGACTATTTCACCTCGCTTATTAATGACAACCACATCGCCTTCATTGAATCCCTCAATACTATTAACTACGCAATAAGGCTTGCCATTACTTACAATATTTTCATTTGCCGTAATCGTTGCTGCATATCCAAATATCGGACTTGATGCATCTTTACTAACCCATATTTCTTTGGAACGGTTAAATATTTTCTTTCTGAAAGTAATCCGTCCAACTACATCTTCTTCTATATTAAATGACTTACATTGAATTTGTTTCATGGTAGTTTAATTTAACCAAGACCAAAAAATCCTATTTATCTCAGGGTCATGTTTGTGCAATAGCTCAAACAAGTAATGTATAATTGATTTTGTCTTTTTGCACATTTCATTAGTTGGTCTAAAACCAATCATATCTCCTTGTTCCGACATATTGCGTACCGGGTCTGCTCCACAATAAGGTTGGAATACACATTCGGAACACATCGGCAGGCATTCTGTACAAGCAGAAGATATTATGTGATGCAAAAGTTCACCATTGAACATTTCCTGATAGCTGTTCTCATTCACGTTACCCAACTTAAAATAATAGTTTTTAAAACGTGCCATCATTCGAGCTTCATCCGATACATACACACTTCCATCATAATCATAAATTACTCCTGCAATACCAACGCCTGCGGGAGATTGTAAATCAACAAAACCCGTGGCGAACGGTGTTAACATTCTCCTTAAAAGAAGTGCAGCAAATCCCTCTACAAAGAATGTCCCTTTTTTGTTCAAATCTATGATATAGTCAAGTCCCTCTTTGTAATTCTCAATAAAATCCTCTATAGGATAAGCAATCTTTTCCTTGTATTGTTTTGCAAAGCCATATGGATTAAGGGAGCGTAAAAATATACTTTTGAATCCCAAACGTATATATTCATCAATTATATCTTTGAAGCGTCCTAGGCTGTATTTTGAGGTCGTCATAAGAGCAGAAGCACAATCATTGTTACCCCATATTTTCCGTATCATAGAGAGGTGGCTCTCAAAGATTGCATGATGGTCTAACTTTTTGTCTTGTAGCGGACGGTTTATATCGTGCAAATCTTTAGGCCCATCTAATGATGTAGAAATCATACAGTTGTGCTTCTTCAGATATTGCACCATTTTTTCACTAAGCAAAGTCAAGTTGGTACAAATTACAAAATCTAATGCTTTCTTCTTGAAAAGGTTTTGCCACTCTGCTTCCTCAATGATATATTTTACCATTTCGAAATCAGTTGAAGGGTCACCTCCTTGAAACTCAATCTTGATGCATGGTGATGGTGATTGAAAAATTGTTTTGACAATATTTTTAGCCGTCTGCTTTGTCATGTCAGCAGAATGGTCATCCCGATTTTTACGTGCGACTTGACAATATATACAACTGGAATTGCAACGCAAGGTCGGAACAACCATGTGTAAAGAAGTAAAGTCTCGAAGTATGCTTTTCTTTGTACGAAATTTTGTCGCAAGCATAGAAACCACATCTTCAACCTTATCAGTAGTAGCAATTTGTTTCGATTCAATGTCATAAAACAAATCATTGTGTACGTCCATTTCTCCATCTACAAAACGATGAAAATCCTCGTTCTGTAAGAAGATATATTCACCAACTTCATTTGTGAGGAGATACTCTGTATCATTAAACCGTTCAAAACGGAATGGCAATAATTGATAGTCCATATTCTTATTTTGAATTTACTGGTTTGAATGCTTCTTCAACTATCATATCACGAATATGTCCAAATTGAGCATTAACATTATACCTCAATTGTTGGTCTATTAGTTCATTACAAAATTGCTTGGGAACATCTACAGTAATGGCGTTACCATCTTTTGATTCAAAAACTACATTTACTAAATTAGGATTAGCTTTATCCGTCTGCTGATGAATGTAGAACAAATGCGAAAACTTATAGATAGCTGCCGTGACAACATCTTTAGAGTATAAAGCTAAATCTACAATTACTTGAAACTTATTATCATCAAGTTCAACGACTGGAAATTGAATTTTTGCCATACCATATTCATAGTCTTCCAGTCCCTCGAAGACCTTTTGCTATTAAACGCCGAAGCGTGGAACTGCAATGCTACCACGTCTAAGTTGGAGGTCGTAGGAAACCTTTAGTACGGATATGGCAATAGCAGCCCACGCTATAGCGTGAGAACCACTATGCTTTCTCTCGTACTAAGCTCGAAATTTCCTACGTTTCCAACTTACTAGATAAGCATAACGCTTCTTCTTTTTTTCGTATGTTTTGGAATGAGGTAACTCATTCCGATTACAAAAGTAGAGATTTTCTTCGATAAATCCTTATTATTAAATGCCTTTCTTTTGCATGCTCTATATTTTCAGTCCTTTATCTTGTTTAGTTAAGGCAATTTCTAAACTATTTTTCTATTCATTCGCTTTCTGCCTAAACCATTGCACAGGCGGAATGTTGTTGTTCACGCATATATGATAATATCCTTTCCTGTTTTTGTCCTCCTTAAATAGGAATACTGCATTTTCATCATGGAACTTTCGGTTGAACTCTGGAGAATAGAAATCACCTTTTAACCTTATCTCCTTCAACTTGCACAACTTCTGAATTACTCTCTCAGAGATTTTCAAGGTGGTTCGGCAGAAGTAAATTAACGGTAACAGCTTTTCTACATAAGGGAAGTATCGCTGTATCTTATCCACATATTCATTGAACTTGGTACATTCTTCCTTATGTTCTTGTTCCATTGTTTTGATATGTTGTATCAATTCTTTGTTCTGATTTTCAAGTGCGGATATACGTTGTTGTAAATCCTCTTCTTTCGGTTTTCAATTTATTCCTACCGAAAAGAGAACCGATCTTTGCCACGAATGCGGCTTTCGCTTCCGTCTTGGCTGCTTCCAGTTTCTCCGACTTGATTTCCTTTGTCAAGCTGTTGCTCTGCCTGTTGCTGCTCAGTCTGTAACTGTTGCACATTGGCTTCAAGTTCACCCGTCTGTCGTTTCAAATCACGGTAGTATTGGGCGGTTGTCGTATGCCGTGCTTCCGAGCCACGTATGCCACGTTGCAAGCCATATTTCTCCATCGCTTTTGCGTAACTGTCGTGGTAGGCAACGAGTTTCTCACGTGTCAGCACGTCATCGGCGCATAGACGCACGGTGTTGGCTTTTTGCGGTACGAGCGTTTGCTTTCCGTCTGCTTTATCTTGGCTTTCCTGCGTTTTCCTGTTATTATCAGTCCGACTGTGGTATGAATGTGCGGTGTGTATCCATGTGTAGGACTGCTGAAGTAGTATTATTGGGTAATGATAGGAAAGCCATACTTTTGTTTTAATCTGCTGTAATTCGACGGATATTCCAGAGATTTTGCGTAAGTTTGCAGAAATAGTAAATTTCATTTCAGATGAGGAGCATGATTTATCCGGTAGGCATACAGAGTTTTGAAGAGATACGGAAAGGAGACTATTGTTATGTCGATAAGACCGCACAGATTTATCAGTTGGTAAAAACGGGTAAATACTACTTTCTGAGTCGTCCGCGACGCTTTGGGAAAAGTCTGCTTATATCTACGTTGGAGGCTTATTTCCAAGGGAAAAAAGAACTTTTCCATGGCTTGGCTATGGAAACTTTGGAAAAGGAATGGACTACGTATCCTGTATTGCATCTGGATTTGAATGCACAAAAATACGATACGCCAGAAGCGTTGATTCATGTGCTGGAGGAAAATCTACAGTATTGGGAAAGTCTTTATGGGGCTTCGGAGAGTGAAATAGGAGTAGCCCGCCGTTTCAACGGGGTGATTCGCCGTGCGGCCGAAAAAACGGGGAAGAATGTGGTGGTGCTGGTGGATGAGTACGATAAGCCCATGCTCCAGGCTATTGGCAATGAAGCGTTGTTGACTGAGTACCGTAATACGTTGAAAGCTTTTTATGGAGCTTTGAAGTCGATGGATGCATATCTCCGTTTTGCTTTGTTGACTGGTGTGACAAAGTTCAGTAAAATAAGTGTGTTCAGCGATTTGAATAATCTGGAAGATATTTCCTTGCAGCAGGCTTACAATAACTTGTGCGGTATTACTGAGCAAGAATTACTGGAAAACTTTGAAGAAGGAATCCGTGTGTTGGGGCAACATAATGAGATGGCGTATGAAGAGACTTGTAAAAGCCTGCGACAATGGTATGACGGTTATCATTTTTCCGGTCATGCAGACGGTCTTTACAATCCGTTCAGTCTGCTCAATGCCTTGAAAAGTAGGGAATTTGGAAGTTATTGGTTTGAAACGGGCACGCCGACTTTCTTAGTGGAACTGCTTTTGCGCAGTCATTATGATTTGCATCGTCTGACGGAAGAATTGGCCACCGCTGACTCTTTAAGCGGTATTGATACAATGGAGACGAATCCTGTGCCTATTCTATATCAGAGTGGCTATCTCACTGTAAAAGGATACGACAAGCGTTTTCGTACATATACCTTGGGCTTTCCTAATCGGGAAGTGGAGGAAGGATTTATCAAGTTTCTCTTGCCTTTTTATTCGGCTACATCAAAAGCTGATTCGGCATTTGATGTTGTCAGTTAAGAAAAAGAACCGGACTCCAATTAGTCCAGTTCTCTCTGACGGCAGAAGCATCCGCCGAATTTCTCGTCCACGTGTTCTACCGGCTGGCGGAAGATACCGTAAACCGACGAGCCGGAACCGCTCATGCTGGCATACACCGCACCCAGGTCATACAACTCGTCTTTGATGGCTGCAATCTCCGGATATTTCAGAAACACGCTGTCCTCAAAATCATTCTTCATGCTGTCCTTCCACGTCTCTACCGGCTGGCAGATAATATCCTTCAACGAAACTTCCGGCCGACGGGGAGTGATGTGTGCGAAAGCATCGCGCGTGGAGACGAAGATGTCCGGCTTCACCAGCACCAGGTAATAACCCGAAAGTGAAAGACGGACAGGCTCGAATATGTTACCGATACCTGTGGCAAATACCGGCTGGTTGCGGATGAAGAAAGCACAATCGGCTCCTAAGCGGGCGGCGTAGTCTTCCATCTCCTCCAGACTCAGTGCCAGACGGAATTTCTCGTTCAGCAACTTAATCATAAATGCGCAATCGGACGAACCGCCTCCCAGTCCGGCACCCGTGGGGATGTGCTTAAACAGGTGGATGTCAACGGGCGGTATGTCATGATCCTTTTTCAGCAATTCGTAGGCTCTGATCACCAGGTTGTCTTCCGGCTTTCCTTCGATGGCCGTACCCTTTACGTGAAGTGTATAAGGAGCATCATTTTTTTCTCTTCGTGTCACTTCCAGTGCATCTTGCAGGTGGATGGGGTAGAAAATGGTTTCCAGGTTGTGGTAACCGTCGGGACGTTTTTCAATAATATTCAGGCCAAGGTTTATTTTGGCATTGGGAAATGTAATCATAGTGTCGTTTGTTTTTTCGTTGCTCAAATATAGCAGAAAGTTTCGAGAAAATCGGGATTCACGGAAAAAATCGTATCTTTGCCCCACTTAAACAAAAACAAAATGGCAGAACCGAGAAGAAATACACGTGTGGCAAAGACGGCTAAGACCAAGCCGATGGATGAGTACGGCCACCTCCAGCCTCAGGCTCCCGAACTGGAAGAAGCCGTGCTGGGTGCGCTGATGATTGAGAAGGATGCGTATTCGCTGGTGAGCGAGATTCTTCGCCCGGAGTCGTTCTACGAGCACCGGCACCAGCTGATTTATGCGGCCATTACTGACTTGGCTATTCAACAGAAACCGATTGACATCTTGACCGTGGCCGAGCAGTTGCGCTCGCGCGGTAACTTGGAAGAGGCGGGTGGTCCGTTCTATATTACTCAGCTGAGTGGTAAGGTGGCCTCGTCGGCTCACATAGAGTACCATGCCCGCATCATTGCCCAGAAGTTTCTGGCACGTGAGCTGATTTCTTTTACGAGCAATATACAGACCAAGGCGTTCGATGAGACGCAGGACGTAGATGACCTGATGCAGGAAGCTGAAGGAAAGCTCTTCGAAATCTCCCAGCAGAACATGAAGAAGGACTACACGCAGATTAACCCGGTTATTCAGGAGGCCTATGAAATGCTTCAGAAGGCGGCGGCACGTACCGATGGTTTGAGTGGGCTTTCGAGCGGCTTTCATCAGCTGGACAAGATGACATCCGGCTGGCAGAACTCCGACTTGATTATCATCGCAGCCCGTCCGGCCATGGGTAAGACGGCCTTCGTGCTTTCCATGGCCAAGAACATGGCGGTGAACAGCAAAGTGCCCGTAGCCTTGTTTTCGCTTGAAATGAGCAACGTGCAGCTGGTAAACCGTCTGATTGTGAACGTCTGCGAAATTCCGGGCGAGAAAATCAAGAGTGGTCAGCTGGCACCTTACGAGTGGGGACAGCTCGACTACAAGATAAAGGAACTCTACGACGCACCGCTTTACGTGGACGATACGCCTTCCTTGTCCGTGTTCGAATTGCGAACCAAGGCACGCCGTCTGGTACGTGAGCATGGGGTGAAAATCATCATCATCGACTACCTTCAGCTGATGAATGCCAGCGGTATGTCTTTCGGAAGCCGTCAGGAAGAGGTCAGCACCATTTCGCGTTCGTTGAAGGGACTGGCCAAGGAACTGAACATCCCGATTATCGCGCTGAGCCAGTTGAACCGTGGAGTGGAGAACCGTGAAGGTATCGACGGAAAACGTCCGCAATTGAGCGACCTTCGTGAATCGGGAGCCATCGAGCAGGATGCCGATATGGTGTGCTTTATCCACCGTCCGGAATACTACAAAATTTATACCGACGAGAAAGGAAACGACCTGCACGGCATGGCCGAAATCATTATCGCCAAGCATCGTAACGGTGCCGTGGGTGATGTGCTGCTCCGTTTCCGTGGCGAATATGCCCGTTTCCAGAATCCCGACGACGACATGATTGTGCCGATGCCGGGTGAAGAAAAGAAGGCTCCGGTGCTCCGTTCGAAGATGAACAACGGCGGCGGACAGGACTTTGTACCACCTCCACCCGCAGAGATGCCTCCTATGCCCGACAATCCGTTTGGTGCACCTGTGCCCGATGTACCGTTCTGATGGTTTTTGGCTAAAAATATTTTTTGTCTTACCTCTTATATCCCAAATATGTATTAACTTTGCACATCATTGTTTGGGAAATTATAAAATACTATTACGATATGAATATTTCTTATAACTGGCTGAAAGAATACGTCGACTTCGACCTTACTCCGGACGAAGTGGCAGCCGCACTGACTTCCATCGGTCTGGAGACTGGGGGAGTGGAAGAAGTTCAAACTATCAAGGGAGGATTGGAAGGCCTGGTAGTAGGCGAAGTGCTGACCTGCGAGCCGCATCCCAATTCTGACCACATGCATATTACGACCGTTAACCTGGGACAGGGAGAACCTGTGCAGATTGTCTGTGGTGCAGCTAATGTAGCTGCCGGACAGAAGGTCATCGTAGCTACGCTGGGCACAAAATTGTATGATGGCGACGAATGCTTCACCATCAAGAAGTCAAAGCTCCGTGGCGTAGAATCAAACGGTATGATTTGTGCCGAAGATGAAATCGGCGTGGGCACAAGCCACGAAGGTATCATCGTGTTGCCTGCCGACGTAGTTCCGGGTACACTGGCCAAGGATTACTATAACGTGAAGAGCGAATACGTGCTTGAAGTGGACATTACTCCGAACCGTGCCGATGCCTGCTCACACTACGGTGTGGCACGCGACCTTTACGCATGGCTCATTCAGAACGGTCATAAAGCTACGCTGAAGCGTCCTTCGGTAGATGCTTTCAAGGTAGACAATCATGACATGAACATCGACATTGTGGTGGAAAATACCGAAGCCTGCCCGCGTTATGCCGGAGTGGCCATCAAGGGAGTAACGGTGAAGGAAAGTCCTGAATGGTTGCAGAACAAGCTTCGCCTTATCGGTGTGCGTCCTATCAATAACATCGTCGATATTACCAATTACATTCTGCACGCTTATGGCCAGCCGATGCACTGCTTCGATGCTGACAAGATTAAGGGCGGCAAGATTGTGGTGAAGACTTGTGCCGAGGGAACTCCGTTTGTTACACTGGACGAAGTGGAACGTAAATTGTCCGACAAGGACCTGATGATTTGCAACGCGGAAGAACCGATGTGTATTGCCGGTGTGTTTGGAGGTCTGGATTCTGGTACTACCGAAACCACTACCGACGTGTTCCTGGAAAGTGCTTACTTCCATCCTACATGGGTGCGTAAGACTGCCCGCCGTCACGGATTGAGCACCGATTCTTCTTTCCGTTTCGAACGTGGTATCGACCCGAACATTACTATTTATGCCTTGAAGGAAGCCGCTTTGCTGGTGAAAGAACTGGCCGGAGGTGAAATTGCTTCTGATATCAAGGACAACTATCCGAATCCTATTGCTGATTTTGCGGTAGAACTCTCATATAATTATGTAAATTCGCTGATTGGAAAGGAAATTCCGGCAGAAACGGTGAAGAGCATCGTGACCAGTCTGGAGATGAAAATTGTGGAAGAAACGGCCGAAGGTCTTTCTTTGCAGGTTCCTCCTTACCGTGTAGACGTGCAGCGTCCGTGCGACGTGGTAGAAGATATCCTTCGTATCTACGGATATAACAACGTGGAAATCCCCACAACCCTGAAATCAAGCCTGAGCGTGAAGGGAGAAGTGGACAAATCGGTGAAACTCCAGAACTTGGTGGGCGAACAGCTGGTGGGTTGCGGATTTAATGAAATCCTGAACAACTCTTTGACAGCGGCCGCTTATTACGATGGATTGGAAACTTACAAACCGGAAAATCTGGTGCGTCTGATGAACCCGTTGAGCAACGACCTGAACGTGATGCGTGCTACCTTGCTCTTCGGTGGTCTGGAAAGCATCCAGCACAATGCCAACCGTAAGAATGCCGACTTAAAGTTCTTCGAATTCGGTAACTGCTATCACTTCCATGCTGAGAAGAAGAATCCGGAAAAAGTGTTGTCTGGCTATTCAGAAGAGTTGCACATGGGCTTGTGGATTACCGGAAAGCGTGTAAGCAACTCATGGGCTCATGCTGATGAAAACGCATCGGTTTACGAACTGAAGGCTTATGTGCTGAACATATTCCGTCGCTTGGGTGTGAACTTTGGCTCACTGGTGTTCGGTAACCTTTCAGATGATATCTACTCAGTAGCAATCTCCGTACACACCCGTGGCGGTAAATTGCTGGCTACCTTTGGTGTAGTTTGCAAGAAGATTCAGAAAGCGTTCGATATCGATAATGAAGTGTACTATGCCGACCTGAACTGGAAAGAACTGATGAAGGCCATCAAGGGCAATACGGTAAGCTACAAGGAAATCTCCAAGTTCCCGGCTGTAAAACGTGACCTGGCATTGTTGATTGACAAGAAGGTGCAATTTGCCGAAATCGAAAAGATTGCTTACGAAACCGATAAGAAATTGCTCAAGTCTGTAGAATTGTTTGACGTGTACGAAGGAAAGAACCTGGAAGCTGGCAAGAAGAGCTATGCTGTAAGCTTTATGCTTCAGGATGAAAACGCTACACTGAACGACAAGCAGATTGACAAGTTCATGCAGAAGTTGATTGGTAACTTGCAGAACAAGCTGGGAGCAGTGCTTCGATAACTGTAAAGAATGATGCGTTACAATATTAAACCAGATTATCACATAAAAGCCAAAAGGGGATACCTGGCGGCTTTTTACATCGAATTGTTACTGGCTTTGCAGGCTGGAATGGTGCTTTGGCATTTTTCTTCGAATGAAACATGGAAAAATGTGCTGGCTATCACGGGTGGGGCAATATGCTTGTGCCTTGCTGGTTTGGCGTACTGGAAATATTGTAAGCTGGTACAGAATAGTGAAAAAGAAACTTATTAAAAATAAATTTAAAATATCATCCAATGGGAAGAGCATTTGAATATAGAAAAGCTACGAAGCTGAAAAGATGGGGTCACATGGCAAAGACCTTTACACGTCTGGGTAAACAAATTGCAATTGCGGTAAAGGCCGGCGGTCCGGAACCGGAAAACAACCCGACTCTGCGTTCGGTAATCGCTACTTGTAAGCGTGAAAACATGCCGAAGGATAATATCGAACGTGCTATCAAGAACGCAATGGGTAAAGACCAGAGCGATTACAAAGGTATGACTTACGAAGGATACGGTCCTCACGGAATCGCTGTATTCGTAGATACACTGACTGATAATACCACTCGTACCGTAGCTGATGTTCGTTCTGTATTCAACAAGTTTGGCGGTAACTTAGGTACTACAGGTTCACTGGCCTTCTTGTTCGATCACAAGTGTGTGTTCACTTTCAAGAAGAAAGAAGGTATCGATATGGAAGAACTGATTCTGGACTTGATTGACTACAACGTAGAAGACGAATTCGATGAAGATCCGGAAGAAGGAACTATCACTATCTACGGTGATCCGAAGAGCTATGCGGCTATCCAGAAGCATCTGGAAGAATGTGGTTTTGAAGATGTCGGTGGTGATTTCACTTACATTCCGAACGACCTGAAAGATGTGACTCCGGAACAGCGTGAAACTATCGATAAGATGGTAGAACGTCTGGAAGAGTTTGACGACGTACAGACCGTATATACTAACATGAAACCGGAAGAAGACGCTGAATAAGCTTTTCTTGAAAGATAATGACGGAACGGAGTATCCGGCCGGAATAATCCGGCAAGTGGTGCTCCGTTCTCTTTTTATGTTAACTCGACTAGCATATTGATGACAATGAAATATACTTATCGTACGATGGGAACATGCAGTTCTCAGATTGATTTTGAGGTAGAGGATGGCATACTGAAGGGCGTGCATTTTACCGGTGGTTGCAATGGAAACTTGAAAGGGATTTCAGCCCTGGTGGAAGGTATGAAAATAGATGAAGTGATTGCTCGTCTGGAAGGTATCCGTTGTGGCGGGAAGCCGACTTCTTGTCCCGACCAGCTCTGCAAGGCTTTGCGGGAAATCTAAGTGACTAAGTGAGGGATATTGAAGCAAAGAGCACTCCTGAGAGATGAATGTTATTTCTCGGGAGTGCTCTTTTTATGTGAATATTTGATATTAAAGTTGCTCAGAAAGAGTGGAAAGCAGGAATACCAATAGCGCAGCCGCAATGGCTAGTGAAATGAAGGTAAAGACAGCCAGGAAAACGGTTGTCTTGATAAATGTACGTATCCATCCTCGGCGGTATACTGTATGCAGGGAAATGTAGGTGTACACAAACATGCCTGCTACGAAGATAAGGAGAGTATACATTGGCATGTTTCCCTTAAATGATTCCATAAAAGTGTCACTTGTCAGCACGGGTACCAGTGGAATAGGAATCAGTATCAGAAATACGGTATTCAGGTGAATCGCGTGTACGAAATGCCACATGTAAGGAAGTTTGGATTTCCGGAACATTCCCTGCAAAAGCCAGGCAAATAGTGGCAGAAGGAACATCATGTAGAGCGGAGTCCATTTGGACAAATCTCCAAAAAACTGATTGAGAAAGGATTCCTGACGAAGTTGTTGTGCTTCATCGTTGTGGTCTTCTCTCCATTCGTATACGGGAGTAAGAGCGGTACCGGTGGAGTCTACCAGGAAATGGCGCGCGGCTTGCAGGGATTCAGAGGTAATCTCTTCTTCCTCAATCAGATTATTCAAGTATTCACCTTTTACTTTTTTCAGATTCAGAATGGTATTCAGGTCTTTTTGCCGGAGAGTTGTTTCATGCAGGCAGGAGTCGGCCACGATTCGGGGCATTCGCATGTAGGAAAGAGAGAACCGGTCGTCTAGACGTTGCACTTTGAACAGCTCCTCGGCCTTTTTTACTCCTCTTTCTTGAAAGGCCTTCACTAACTCAGGGCCTTGGTATACATACACACATGTATCGGGCAGGGTAGCAGATGATTTGAGCTGTGCTACAATTCCGTCGTTGATGTTTAGTGAGCTTACAGCTTGCAATGCCTGATTGGCTTTGTCGGAGGCTATCATGAAGAAAAGGGTAAAGAAAACGACGGAGATGCACATATAGAGCCGGAAAGGATGTACGTAGGAATTGATTTTTCCGGCATTGAATTCGTTGGTCAGGAATCCGGGGCGGGTGAACATCAGCCACAAAGTTTGCCAGATTTTGCTGTCAAACTGGTAGACATTTTCAATGTATTGTCTGAGGTATTTCCAGAAAGGCTGGTAGATGTCGAGGGCATATTGTCCGCAACAATGGCAATACATTCCCTCTAGCTTGGTACCGCAATTTTTGCAATAGGTGTACCCGGGTACAGTCTTTTTACGTATTCTCCGAAGACGTTTCAACTCGATGAGGCGCATCACCCGGCGTTTTCGTTCTTTCAGTCTTTGTCGCATCCGGGCGAGAAGAGTTTTGTGGGTTTCTTCTTTGTGTGTGGTATTTCCCATGTCAGTATAAATGTAATATAAATGATATTTTGACACAAAAGTACGTTCGTAAAATGAATTTAGCAAGTTTTTATATAAGGAATTGAATACGCAGGTATTGGGATTTAGAGACATAAAAAAAGTGATATTGTTTCTTTTGTTGTAGAAACAATATCACTTGATGAATGAACAAACATGGGATGTTTATCCACAAAAGTTTATCCAATCTTGCTTATCTTCTTTAATTTCTCTTCGTCAATGAGCTTTATTTTTCGTCCGTCGATGATAATCAGTTTTTCGGCGGCAAAATTTGATAAAGTTCGGATGGCATTGGAAGTGGTCATGTTAGAAAGATTGGCCAAATCCTCTCTGGAGAGATAGATGCTTAGTGTGCACTGGTCTTCCTCCATGCCGTAAGTATCTTTCAGGAAGAGCAATGATTCGGCTAGACGTCCCCGAATGTGTTTTTGGGTCAGGTTGACAGTTCTTTCATCCGAAATTCCCAAGTCTTTCGACAATTGTTTGATGAAAAACATAGCAAGCTCCGTATTTTCCATAATCAACTGTACGATGATAGGCATAGGAATCAGACACATGGTACATGGTTCAAAGGCAGCTGCTGCGGTCACAAAGTTCTCTTCCGCAAAATAGGCACGATAGGCAAAATATTCTTTGTCTTTTACAACTCGGATAATTTGGCTGCGTCCTCCTACGCCATCCTTGTAGATTTTTACCTTTCCGTTCAGCAAACACATTAAATTCTCTGGTGTTTCACCTTCGCAATAAATCGTTTCGTTCTTTTTGTATTTCTGAATCGTAAAGTTTTGTGCCAGCAGTTCGCGTTGTTGCTGTGTTAATGGTTGCCATAAATCTGGTATACTTTCGGCAATCTCAGCTTCTGTTAATTCCTTTTTTACCATAAAATGTTCCAAAACCATGTTATTAAGCACAAAGGTACGAAGAAAAATTGAAAATATTCTTTTTTTTCTTCATAAAAATGGCTTCAGATAAGTGGTTTGTTATATATTTGCCATGAATATGCGAAAATTGAAAGGCTTATATGTAGCTTTGTGGGGCTTGCTGATGGTGTGTCTGCTCAGCGGCTTTCCGCGACAAGGAATAGCTCGCGACAATGCTCCAGCTCTTCCGAAAAAGCCTGTCGTTGCCGATTCTATTATGGAGCATATGTTTCATTCTGCTTCCATTTATTCGCATGAAGTGAAGGGATACAAGGGCGATTTGTATTTGAAAGGTCATTTGAAAGTACACAAGCAAAACCGGATTATCAAGTATGTACCTTCCATGTTTCGTCTGGAGAAGGGAATTAATGATTATTTTCATGAGTCTATCAGTGAGCTGCAATATACGGCTCCTGCCATTTATGACCGAAAGGTCAGGGCAATATCTACGACTTTTCCCAGCACCAGAGGGCAGATATTCGACATTATGGACTACATGAAGTTCAACATTTATGCTCCTTCGCTAATGGGCAACAGGATACTTTCACCGTTGAACAGAAAGGCCCAGGTGCATTATCATTATTTGCTTGAAAGGGTAGAACACCGGCTGGGGGGAGAATTGTATTGCATTCGTGTTGTACCTCGTTATCGGAGCACGCAGTTGGTGGAAGGTTTTCTGTGGCTTTCATCAGCCGACTGGACTATCCGAAGAATGAATCTCAAGGGACGTTATGACCTGGTAAGGTTCCAACTGAGCATGCAAATGGGAGAGGAGGACGATACGAAATATCTTCCGGTACTGCTGAATCTTGACTTGAACTTCAAGTTCCTGAAGAATCATCTGGAGATGAAGTACACGGGGTGGATGAAGTATTCATCAGTCGTTTATCGTAAGCCGGGGGAGGAATGGATTGTCAAGAAAACGAACGACCATAATCTGTCGAATTCTTATACCTTGTCGTGTGATACTAGCCGGCTTGTGGTGGAGCGTGACTCGTTCAACCGCATCCGTCCGATTCCTTTGTCTGCTTATGAGGATTCGCTTTACCGTTCGGCAGATGAGCGGCGATTGAAACGGGAGGCCGATACGATAAAGGCAGAGCCTACGAAACTGAAGAAGAACATGGTATTCTTGGGCCAGTTGGGGGATGCCTTGATTAGCAGTTATGACATTGACATCTCTAAAGTGGGAAGCATTAACTGCTCTCCGATTATCAATCCCTTATTAGTGAGTTATAGCCACCGGAACGGAATATCCTATCGGCAGGTGTTTAAGTACAACAAGCTTTTCCATGACGGGCGCCTGTTGCGTATTGTTCCTCAGATTGGTTATAATTTTACAAAGAAAGAGTTTTATGCCAAGGCAGATGTGGAATATATTTACAACCCTCGAAAGCTGGGGTCCATTGAGATACATGGAGGAAATGGTAACCGTATTTACAGTAGTGTCGTGCTTGATCAGCTGGAGCAGATTCCGGACAGTGCCTTTACGTTCGATGGACTGGAACTGGATTACTTTAAGGATGTATATGTGGATGTATCGCATAATATAGAGCTGTGTAACGGCTTAAAGCTGGGCACAGGTTTGGCCATGCATTGGCGATATACAAAAAGTTCACCGGAGGTAGAAGCGCGTGTACGTTCCAATTATAATAGTTTTGCTCCTCGTATTCGTTTGGAATGGACACCGGGTATGTATTACTATATGAACGGTAACCGAAAGATAAATGTCGGTTCCTTCTTTCCTACCTTTATGCTGGATTATGAACGGGGTATCAAAGTCTTAAAGAACTCCGGTACCTACGAACGAATTGAAGGCTCTGTAGAGCAGGTCATTCGTTTGAAAAATGTGCGTTCACTGGCTTATCATGTGGGGGCTGGAATGTTTACTAACCAGTCGGATATGTACTTTGTGGATTATGCGCATTTTGCCAACTTGAATCTTCCTCAGGGATGGAATGACGATATTGGAGGTACGTTTCAGATGCTGGACGGTCGCTGGTATAATGCTTCCAGTCACTACATACGAGGAAATCTGACTTTTGAGGCGCCTTTCATACTCTTATATCCGGTCACTCGTCTGTTGTCGTTCGTACAGAAGGAACGTATTTATACGGGTATCCTTTTTATGCCTCATCTGAATCCTTACCTGGAATTCGGTTACGGGTTTGCTACCCACCTGTTTGATGTGGGTGTTTTTATCGGAAATGAAAAAGGTAAATTTACATCTGTGGGATGTAAATTTACCTTCGAATTATTCAACAAATAAAATAGTTGCTTATACTAACTCGTCCGAAGTGTATCCTTGTGGAAGCGGACGGCAGTTGTATCCTGAAGCCATGATTTCGCCATAAGCTCCGGCAGAACGCAGGGCAATCAGGTCGCCACGGTGTACTTTGTTCAGGTCAATAGCCTTGCCGAATACATCGGATGATTCACAGATCGGACCTACCACATCGTATGTTTCTACAGGTTCTTCCGAGGTCAGGTTCTCAATCTTATGATAGGCTTGATACAGAGCCGGACGAATCAGGTCGGTCATACCTCCGTCTACGATAGCAAATTGCTTGTTGGTACCCTGTTTTACGTAAGTTACCTTGGTAATCAGGCTTCCGCATTGTCCAACTACGGCACGTCCCAATTCAAAATGAAGTGTTTGTTGCGGACGCAGACACAGGTGCTTGTGGTAAGTAGCAAAATATTCTGTAAAGTCAGGGATTGGCTGGCGGTTGGGGTGTGCATAATCAATGCCCAAGCCACCTCCTACATTGATATGCTCTACAATAATCTGACGTGCAAAGAGCTTCTCCTGTAACTCATTTACACGATTGCAGAGCGCCACAAAGTCGCCCATATCCAGAATCTGTGAGCCGATGTGGAAGTGTAATCCTACAAACTTCACGTTTTTCATCTCCAGAGCCAGGTCAATTACGCGGTCCATGTCCTGTATGCTGATACCGAATTTATTTTCTGCCAGCCCGGTGGTGATGTTGGCATGTGTATGAGCACCTACATCCGGATTGATACGGAAAGCTACGCGGGCAATCTTGTTCTTTGCTGCAGCCAGTTCGTTGATGACCTCCAGTTCTGGAATAGACTCAACGTTAAAACAAAAAATGTCATAATCCAGTCCCAGATTGATTTCCTTGTCTGTTTTTCCTACTCCAGCATATACAATTTTGCTGGCAGGGAAACCGGCTTTGATAGCTGCTTTGATTTCACCTCCGCTCACGCAATCGGCTCCTAGTCCGCTCTCACGGATAATCCCCAGTACTTTCGGATTGGCGTTTGCCTTTACTGCATAATGTACGCAGAATTTATTGTATTTACCTGCTTCTTCCTTGATTTTGTTCAAAGTTTCACGAAGCAGATTCGTATCATAATAATAAAATGGAGTTTCCAGTTTTCGGAATTGTTCTATTGGAAAATTAGCTTTCATAAAACGGGTTTAGTTGTGATTGTTGTTATATTAGAAGAATAAAAAAGGCGGTGATGCGGTTTTTACTGACCGTATCCTCCGCCTTTAGCTTTTATAAAAGGTTGCTTTTATTTCTGGTTACTGTTGAACAGTACGTTGCTCAAAGATTGCAGAGCCTGCTTCTTGTCTGATTCACGAATCAGGAAAGAAATGTTGTAGTTGCTTCCACCGAATGAAATCATACGTACAGGAATTTCACGCATTGCATCCAGTGCTTTTGCTTCGAAACCAACGTTCTCCCATTCCAAGTCACCTACTACACAGACGATACACATGTCATGGTCTACCGTTACCGTACCGTATTTTTTCAGGTCGTTTACGATTTCATTCAAGTGCTTCGTGTTGTCAATCGACATGGATACACCCACTTCTGAAGTACATACCATATCAATCGGAGTCTGGTAGCTTTCAAAGATTTCGAACACCTTGCGGAGGAAACCGTGAGCCAGCAACATACGGCTTGACTTAATCTTGATGGCCGTGATGTTATCCTTTGCAGCTACTGCCTTGATTTTACCTTTTTCCGTATCGTTAGAAATCAGCGTACCCGGAGCGGTTGGTTCCATGGTGTTCAGCAAACGTACCGGAATGTTGGCATATTTAGCCGGCTGAATACAAGTGGGATGCAGAATTTTTGCACCGAAGTAAGCCAGTTCAGCCGCTTCTTCAAAGTGAAGCTGACGTACCGGAGAAGTCTTGTCTACCACACGTGGGTCGTTGTCGTGCATACCGTCGATGTCAGTCCAAATCTGGATTTCAGACGCATTGATGGCTGCTCCAATCAGAGAAGCTGTGTAGTCACTTCCTCCACGTTGCAGGTTGTCGATCTCGCCGTACGCGTTGCGGCAGATAAATCCCTGAGTAATATAGATTTCATAACCCGGGTTAGCTTCCAGTTGTGCCGACAGCTTTTCGCGGATGTAAGTCAGGTCCGGTTCGCTGTTCTTGTCGGTACGCATGTATTCCAATGCCGGAATCAATGTGGCGTTTACGCCCTGTTCGCACAAGTAATTGGTCACCATGTTGGTAGAGATGATTTCTCCCTGAGCCAGGATGACTTTTTCTTCAAATAAAGTAAATATGTCTTTCGTATAAGAACGAATGTAATCGAATACAGATTTTACAAAATCCAGTGTTTTCTGTTTATATTCTTCGGTAGAATACAATTCATCAATGTGCTGTTTATATTTTGCTTCCAGTCTATTGATGATTTCATTTGCACCTTCTGGATTTTTCTTGTACAGATAATCCGAAATTTCAACTAATGTGTTAGTCGTACCTGACATGGCAGACAGGACTACAATTTTCTGTTCGCCGTCAGTGATTAATTTGGCCACATCCTTCATTCTTTGTGCAGAACCCACAGATGTACCTCCAAACTTTAAAACTTTCATTTTACGTTTCGAATTTTAAATGTTCTATAATTAATTAATTTCGGGAGCAAATGTAATAATAAAAACCCTATTTTGAGGTCATTTTGGCAAAAATCCTTTTACTCCTTTGTCTTTTTTATGAATTTGTCGTTTCCGTAAGCCGATGATGTTCGCATTTGTACACTTTTCCGGGATATTCCGAAAGCAAGTTCAGGTTGTGCGTAGTCATCAGAATGGCCGAGCCTTGGCGGCAGATGTCCTGCAATAATTCCACGATGCGGCGTCCGGTATCCACGTCCAGGTTGCCAGTCGGCTCGTCGGCCAGGATGATTTCCGGCTTGTTCAGGATGGCCCGGGCGATAACGATACGTTGCTGTTCTCCACCGGAAAGCTCGTTGGGCATTTTATATCCCTTGTTTTCCATGCCTACCTGCTGTAAAACTTCTCCGATTCGTCGTTCTATTTCGGTACGGCTTTTCCATCCGGTAGCTTTAAGCACGAATTTCAGGTTCTCGTGCACGGTACGGTCTGTCAATAGCTGAAAGTCCTGAAACACAATACCGAGTTTCCGGCGAAGGGTAGGGAGGTCCTTTTGTTTCAGGCTACGCATGGCATTTCCCAGCACCCATGCTTCTCCGTCATCAATCTCCACCTCACCGTAGATGGTTTTCAGGAGAGTAGACTTTCCGCTACCCACCTTCCCGATGAGATAGACAAATTCGCCTTTTCGGAGTTCCAGGTTTACATCCGAAAGAATCTCCTGACCTTGCAGGCTCACGTTTACGTGCTGGTAAGAAATGAGTGGTTGTTCTTCCATATCTCGTGATTAGTGTTTTTTCCAGGTGGTACTGTGACGCTCTTTCAATTCACGGGCTAAGTCTTCAATGCGGTAGCCTTTGTAAGTAAGCAGTACAATCAAGTGGTAAAGCAGGTCGGCTCCTTCATAAATCAGGCGTTCGTCGGTTCCGTTGCAGGCTTCGAGGATGGTTTCCACAGCTTCTTCGCCCACCTTTTGTGCCATCTTGTTGACTCCCGAATTGAACAGGCTGGTGGTGTACGACTTCTCCGGCATTTCCTGACGGCGACGGTCGATGAAATCCTGCAACTCTTTCAAAAACATGATGTCCTGCTCATTCTTGTCTCCCCAGCAAGTATCTGTGCCCTTGTGGCAGACAGGACCTTCCGGATGTACCATGATGAGCAGTGTGTCGTTGTCGCAGTCAGCTTTTACCGAAACCACGTGCAGAAAGTTTCCGCTTTCTTCTCCTTTGGTCCACAAGCGGTTTTTGGTACGACTGAAGAAAGTCACTTTACCCGTTTCCATGGTTTTCTCGTAGGCTTCCTTGTTCATGAATCCCAGCATCAATACTTTCTGTGTATAGTTATCTTGGATAATGGCCGGAATCAAGCCATTCATTTTTTCAAAATCCAGTTCCATAATCTTACTTTATATAATATAGTTAGTTGAAAATAGTTATCTGCGCACAGCGATACCTTCTTTGCAAAGGTAATCTTTTAATTCGGGAATTGGTATTTCACCGAAGTGAAAAACACTGGCAGCCAGAGCGGCATTAGCTTTTCCTAACGTAAACGCATCACGGAAATCCTCTTTCTTGCCAGCTCCTCCGGAAGCAATGACCGGAATGGTAAGTCGGTCGGCCAGTTCGGCCAGTGCTTCGTTGGCATATCCTTCCTTTACCCCGTCGTGATCCATACTGGTAAACAAGATTTCCCCGGCTCCGCGGCTGTTGGCTTCTTCCGCCCATTCCATAAGGAAACGGTCGGTCTCCAGCCTTCCTCCGTTGAGGTAACATTTCCACCCTCGCGGGGTCTGTCGGGCATCAATGGCTACCACACACACCTGCGAACCGAAATGGCGGGCGATGTCATCGATGAGCTGCGGGTTCCGGATGGCCGAAGAGTTGATAGACACTTTGTCGGCTCCGGCATTTAGCAGACGTTCCACATCGCTCAGTTCATGAATACCTCCTCCCACGGTGAAAGGAATGTTGATTTCCGCAGAAATGCGCTTCACCAGCTCCGTAAACGTTTTCCGCCCTTCGTGGCTGGCAGTGATGTCCAAATAAACCAACTCGTCAGCTCCTTGTTCACTGTAAGCCTTTCCGAGCTCTACCGGGTCGCCCGCTTGTCGCAGATTGACGAAGTTGGTACCCTTCACCGTTTGTCCGTCTTTGATGTCAAGACAGGGTATGATTCTTTTTGCTAACATAATCAGTTTCTTGAGTTAAGAGTTAAGGAAGAAAAGCTTTCAAGTCCTGCAGGGTGATACGCCCTTCATAGAAAGCCTTGCCGAATACCACTGCCGGAATATTTGCTTCGTTCAGTGCTTCAATGTCCTTCATGCCGCTGATGCCTCCGCTGGCTATCAGATGCAGGTCGGGGTGAGCCTCCATGATTTGCTTGTATAGCTCCAAAGACGGCCCGTTGAGCATTCCGTCGCGAGAGATGTCCGTGCAGAGTACCTTTGCGACACCTTTCTTTATATAGTCATCCAAGAACGGCATCAGCTCCAGACGGCTGCATTCCAGCCATCCGTTGACGGCTATTTTCCCGTCTTTGGCATCTGCTCCTAAAATAATCCGTTCACTGCCATATACCTCCATCCATCGGTTGAACGTATCCGGCTCCTTTACGGCAATGCTGCCCAGCGTTACCATCTGCGCTCCGCTTTCGAAGGCAATGTGCAAGTCTTCATCGCTTTTGATGCCTCCGCCAAAGTCAATGACCAGCGAAGTCTGTCCGGCTAGTGCTTCCAGTACCTTATAGTTTACCACATGCTTGGAAGCCGCTCCGTCCAGGTCGACCACATGCAGGCGATGGATGCCATGCTCTTCAAACATCTTGGCCACTTCCATCGGGTTCTCGTTGTAAACCTTTTTCGATTGATAATCACCTTGAGAAAGTCGCACACACTTCCCGTCGATGACATCGATGGCTGGTATAAGTTCTATCATATTTTATATAATGTTTCGTGATTAGAGATTCAAAAAGTTGCGCAGGATACATTCTCCCACCTTTCCGCTTTTTTCTGGATGAAACTGGGTGGCATAGAAGTTATCCTTGTGCAAGGCTGCACTGAAAGGGGTGATATAGTCGGTTGTGGCCGCTGTAAATTCGTTGACTGGCACGTAGAAACTATGCACGAAATATACGAACTCTTCTTCTTTCATACCTTGAAAGAGCGGGCTGCGGAGATGTGACAATGTATTCCATCCCATGTGAGGAACTTTCTCTTCAGGATTGGTCGACTGGAATCGCTTGACTTCCGTATCGAAGATTCCCAGACAGTCCGCATCACCTTCTTCCGAATGGCGGCAGAGCAACTGCATCCCCAGGCAAATACCTAATACTGGTTGTTTAAGTTCTTTGATGAGAAGATCCATGTGGCAAGCTTTCAGGTAATCCATGGTGGTACGTGCTTCGCCCACTCCCGGAAAAATTACCTTGTCGGCACTGAGCAGTGTCTCCTTGTCGTTGGTGATGACAGGTTCCACACCCAGTCGCTTCAGTGCACAATCCACCGAAAAGAGGTTGCCTGCATTGTATTTTATGATTGCAATTTTCATTCAGTGCTGTTTTTTTTGTAGAAAAATAGTTTTTGCAAAAGTAACGAATTATAAACAATCTCCTAATAAAAGCGACAAAAAGTTTGTCTGTGATGGTGGTTTTCTGACAAGGTTTTTGTAAGAAGGCTCTGTACGTGGCTTTCTAAAAAATGGAGTGTAAAACTTTTTTGAATATTTTTTCGGAAAGCTATTGCAGATTCAAAAAAAAACACTACCTTTGCAACGCAATCGAGAGAGATAGCAACGAAAAAACTTAATGGTGCGTTAGTTCAGTTGGTTAGAATACATGCCTGTCACGCATGGGGTCACGGGTTCGAGTCCCGTACGCACCGCAAGCTTACAAAGCAAAATTAGGAAAAGCTCTGATTCACAACAGAATCAGGGCTTTTTTCGTTTCTGGGCGGAAGCAGAATATAGCGTTTCTACGAAGTTTGTCAGGTGCAAATTCAGGGTCCTTTTTTAGGGACAATAAAAAAGCACCTGAAATGTATAATACTTCATTGATTATCATGTTTTTGCGTAGGATTTTCCTGTTCCTCATTTTCTAATTTTACAACGTAAATAAAGTGGTATGAAACAGGAATCAATGAAAGTTCTGTTCTTTATCCGTAAGAGCAGACTAAAGAAAAACGGTGAGGCACCTATTTTTCTGCGGGTGACAATTAACGGACAATTGGATGAAGTCCGGATTCAACGTTCTGTTCCGTTGAAGTTATGGGATAATGTGAAGGAACGCAGTAAAGGAAAAGACCGGAGTTCAACGGAGCTGAACAGCTATATCGAGGCATTGAAAGTAAGGCTGTACCAGATTCACAAGGAACTTCTCTGTCGGGAAGCACTGATTACCCCAAAGAATCTTCTGATAAAGTTATTCTCTAAAGAGGAACGACATCTGGTTTTGCAGACCATGCGGAAATGTATCGATGACTGGACTTCCCTGATTGGTACGGAGTACCAGCCATCCACCATTTCACGTTATAACAACTGTTATGAATCGTTGCAGACAGTCATTAAGGATTTCTACAAGAAAGAGGATATTACATTTCATGAACTTAGTGGGGAATTCATCGACCGGTTTGAGATGCATCTGAGAACGGTACGCAAACTTTCCCAGAATACCCTGACCAAGTATATGAGCTGTTTTCGCAAATTTCTCGGACTGGCCAGGGAAAACGGATGGCTGGAACTGGACCCGTTGGCCGGAAAACGTAAGCGTCTGTTCCGGAAGGAAGAGACGTGTCCTACGTTCCTGACCCTGGAAGAATTGAAACGGATTATGGAGAAGAACTTTTCCACGACACGTCTGAACACTGTGAAGGATTTTTTTCTGTTTTGCTGTCTGACCGGCCTGTCATACATTGATGTGAAGACCTTGTGCCCGGCACATCTTTACAAGGACAATGAGGGGAAACTGTGGATACACAAGGCCCGCGTAAAGATTACTACTCATAAGGAAAGCTGTACCTGCAATGTCCCGCTTTTGGGACCTGCTCTTGTCATTCTGGAGAAATACAAGGACTGGAATCCGGAAAATCCTGAAGGTCCCTGTTTCCCGATTCCGTCGAATCAGAAGATGAACGAGTTCCTGAAAGAGATAGCCACCCTATGTCGGGTAAACAAGCGGCTGACCGTTCATGTGGCAAGGCATCACCATTTATCCTACACACTGAAAATAAGCAGTTTATAAGAATATATTTTTTAACAGGTAACGATTTAGAAACGAGCGAAGTTCTATATTTTTCTTGTTTTGCATTAACCAAAAGAACGCTCTATTAAATGCAAAAATACGGAGTATTTCTATAATTGCCAAAACAATTGTTAGGGAAAAAGGAATAGTAAACAAGCTTTTCAAACGAAGAACAATACTGTGCATATTAGTTTTTAAATCATCCCTTGCCTTTGGAGAAAAGCTAGATGGACTGCAAAATATGGATAATGTCCAGTGTCTACTTTCTCTATATCTTCATTGCAGAATTTTGGTAAAATCGTTTATTGCTTTGACTTCTTATTTTCGATTATCGCTCCAAATCTATTGCAATACCAACAAATTTAAGTGAGTCTAGTAACTAAGTCATTTATCAATACATGGAAAGAAATGTATCCATCTTGGATTTTTTGTTTACTGTGCATTGTGATTGCACAGAATTGCGCTATCTTTACAAAAGATTATAAACCAATTGATTTTTAGAACATGGTTAATATATGCAATAGTGAACAGCATGTTGTTTTGATGAGGATTTTGGATACTCGTAACAGACCGTCCATAACCCCAGATATGCCCCTTTGGAAACTTAAATTAACCGAGGAAGAATATACAAACTTAAAGGAGACTCTTGTCCAAAATGCGTATCGATTAGAAGATTTTGGAATAGAGGCGGCCTTGTGTTACGCTGAATGGTGGAGAAGAGACTATAATGGAGGAATTCCTTCCAGAGAAGATGTTGCAGTCGGATTAGGACTGCCTCATTATTGTTGGGAGCAACTATATAAAGCTGCACGTCATGGGCTTAAAAGTCATGGATTTGCATTTATTCACTCTCTCAAGGGGAATGAATATTTTAGAACTTTACTAAATCAAGGAGGTCTTCCTGTAAATTACATAAAGAACGGAACTAATCTTAGCGGGTTTTCACGTTTTCTCATTGGATTGGTTGAAGAATTGTCTTCAATAAATATTGATTGGGATGATAATAATATAGATTTAATCAAGAATTTTAATTGTATAGCTTATCTTGGGAAAGCGTTCAAAAATGACAATATTTACGATGTTTCATTACAGATTGCTCATGCAATCATATCCGAAGAAGACCGCTGGCTACCATATGATGATACGGATTCCTCTTTGTCGGAACTGACTAAATCCTTAAAAAGAGAATACCGGCGAGTTAAGAGTGAACATAGAACCAAACCACTTTCTCTAAGTTGGAAACTTCGTTTGACCTCAAGTAAAACTGCAAATCTTTTTGTCAATTTAAATATATTGCTGTCCGATAAAATCGATTGCATATAAAAAATCCTGCTCGGCCATTGTGT
>ERZ779821.137-NODE-137-length-31451-cov-7.01784_pt1 | contig 31451 bp, 25 predicted proteins | sample MGYA00511884_ERZ779821 | MGnify/ENA primary metagenome ERZ779821 (study PRJEB29588, sample SAMEA2152664) | human gut metagenome | biome: human gut; feature: human-associated habitat; material: faeces | place: Denmark | collected 2008/2010 ... | reverse complement strand
GCATGAAGAGCGCGTACCTGCTGAACCAGTTCTGCGAACAGTTCCGCACGACTTGCTATCGCCAGACGATGTTTGCGGAGTTTGAGCTGAAAGCACACCGCATGGCGGAGGCGGGCGAGCCGTTGACGGTCGAGAGCCTGTCCGAGATGTATCGTGAACTGAACAAAACATATTACGCGGACGTCGTGGCGGACGACAATATCGCGATCGAGTGGATGCGCATTCCGCACTTCTACCGTGCGTTCTATGTGTTCCAGTATGCAACGGGCATCTGCACGGCAGTCGCGCTTGCAAACGATATTCTGGAGCATGGCGCGGTGGATCGCTACATCCGCTTCCTTTCGAGCGGCGGCAGCGATTATCCGGTGAAGCTGCTGCAGAACGCCGGCGTCGATCTGACGGACAAACGCAGCATCCTGTCCGCACTTGACGTGTTTGAGTCCTGTGTAGACGAGCTGACCGAGATATTGGAGGGAAAATAAGATGGAAGAACTGTTTGACGCAAAGGCCGCAAAGGAATACATTGCGGAAAAGTTTCGGGAGCAGGGTGATTTTTCGATCATCGAGCCGAAGCTGTTCGATCAAATGCTCGATCGGGTCATGGCGCTCGACGGGGAGTATATGGAAAGTTCCGGCGTTGAGGACGGCGGCGTCTATGATGACGATGCAGCCTACGACTACATGCACGAGAAGCTGATGGCGGAGTTTCCGGAACACAAGATGTACATGATGCGGCTTGTGGACGATTACATGGAGTACAACGAGGCGTACCTCGACTCGATCGGCGCGATCGATTGGGAATAAGCCGGAAAGCAGCAGCCGCGGCGCTGCCGCAAGATCGTAAAACAGCAAGACCCTCCGCATGCGCTCAGCTGTGCGGAGGGCTTGTTTCTGCCCGAGCCTTGGACTTGTCGGCGCCGAACGGTTTTTAGGGACCGTCTGCGAACGTCAGGTCACAGGGGAAAGCCGATTTGGCGGCGAAAGAGGGGGCCACCTTGACAGAACGAAGAGGCAAGCCCTTGTTCTCCCGCGGGCAGATGGTCTCTGCCGACCTGGAATGCAGCTTCGCAGGACGCGCGGCATGTCCGGCAGGCGAGCGCAGAAGCGCGCACTTTCATTTCCAAAGCGCTTTCGCTCTGCAAAGAACGGGAGTTTTCGACTTGCGCCCCATCGGAAGGGATGCCCTTTCGCGCGCACGATGGTCAATAAGCTCCGACGGCGCCGCGCACTGCACTCTTTGAGAAAAAGAAAGCAGCATACGTTTTTCCTAAAATACGTCGGTATTCGGTCTTGCGCTATTTCCCTTGCGGTATTTCAAATATTAGATTTTAGCGGCAATCTGTCTTGCAACATATACGCCGCTTGCCGAGGCATGGGACAGGGAATGTGTGATTCCGCTTCCATCGCCTATAATATACAAACCCTCATGACAGGTCATCAGGTCATGATCCAGCTCCACCTCCATATTGTAGAATTTCACCTCAACACCATACAATAGCGTATCATCATTTGCAGTTCCGGGTGCAATTTTATCCAATGCGTAGATCATTTCAATAATGCCATCTAATATGCGCTTTGGAAGGACCAGGCTCAGGTCTCCGGCTGCGGCGTTTAAAGTCGGCACTGTAAAGCATTCGCCAATCCTCTCCTGTGTACTTCTGCGGCCCCGGATCAAATCTCCAAAACGCTGGACAATGACCCCGCCGCCCAGCATATTGCTTAATCTTGCGATACTCTCTCCGTACCCGTTGGAGTCTTTAAACGGTTCGGAAAAATGCTTTGCAACCAATAGCGCAAAGTTTGTATTATTTGTCTGTTTTGCCGGGTCTTCATAACTATGACCGTTGACGGTAACGATACCGTTTGCATTCTCGTTGACGACTTTACCCTTTGGGTTCATACAGAATGTGCGCACCAAATCTTCATATTTTGAAGTGCGGTACACAATCTTGCTTTCATATAATTCATCTGTCAGATGCGCAAAAATCCCGGCCGGAAGCTCCACGCGCACTCCAATATCAACACGGTTGGAATTTGTATGAATATTCAGATCATGGCATACCTGCTCCATCCATTTGCTTCCGCTGCGCCCGGCTGAAATAACGCAGCTTCTTCCAACATAATAAGAATCCCTATGGTAGAGCTTATAACCGTTTTCTATTCTCTCCACCGTATCGATTAGGCAGTTAAAATGGAAATCGACCTTATTCTTCAAATGATCATACAAGTGCTCCAAAACGATATAATTAATGTCGGTTCCCAAATGACGAACGGAAGCGTCTAATAAATACAAGCCGTTCTGCAGGCAACTCGTTTTCAGGCTGGAACCGGCAGTCGAATACAGTTTTGTTCCTTCTCCGCCAAAGGCCAAATTGATCTTATCCACATATTCCATCAATTCCAATGCGTTTTTTTTCCGATGTACTCGTAGAGCGTTCCGCCAAAATCATTCGTGATATTATATTTGCCATCGGAGAACGCCCCTGCGCCACCAAACCCGCTCATAATAGAACAGTTTTTACAATGAATACAGGATTTGATCTTATGACCGTCAATTGGGCAATGGCGTTTTTCCAGTTCACTCCCCATTTCAAAAACAGCGATGCTCAAATCCGGCCTTTTTTCCAATAATTCATATGCGGTGAATATTCCGCCCGGACCTGCACCTACAATCAACACATCGTACATTTTATTGCCTCCTAAAACAAAAAAGTTGATTACCTACGTGGTAGTCAACCGATTTGGCCGTTGAAAGAAACGGCTGCCCTTTTCGCAGACTGATACCTTTATTATTATACCCGCAAACGATCCCTGTTTCAAGAATCGTTTCCCGGTTTTCATACGGACATTGCGATAGCCCCGCCCGTGCTTTGCATACGCTCCTCTGCCGCTCCATTCCACATGCGGCGCGCGATGAGACGGCTTCAATCGTCAAATTCAATCGTGACCGAGGCGATGCGGTCGAACTGATAGAAGTTCAGCACCTTGACGGCGTAGGTGCCGGAGGCGTTCGGCGCAATCGCTTCCGCATAGCTGGTCATGCAGCTGCCGGTGGCGACTGCCTCTCCGGAGGCGTCGTAGAAAATCACATACATCGTGAGCCCTGCGGTCGGCCATGGACTGGTGTTTTTGATCTTTCCGCGAAGCGTCGCCACATTGCCGTCGGTGAGCAGACGGCACGTTTCCACCTTCCATGTATGTGAACCGTTCGTGATGTCGGTAAAAGGCAGGTCGCGCACTTCCTCCGATTGGCCGCCGCAGGCAAGCAGCGGCAGCAGTGCGAAGAGTGCGAGCAGGAGCGAGGTAGCGCGGTACAAGCGTTTCATGATCGTGTTCTCCCATACTCTGAGTGTATCGTGTGCGGTGCTGCGAGAAAGTATATCATAAACCGCGGCACAAAGCAAAGCGCTCCCGGCCGTTTAGACCGGAAGCGCTGACGTGTCGGCGATGTACGCTTTTACTTTTTGCTGCGCGAAAGGCCGCGCTGTATCCATTTCACCAGTTCGACGAGAGGGATGATGCAAGCGGCAAGCCCCATCGCGACCGCGTACTCCGCAAGGCTGATGGGCTGGAAGTCGAAAGCGTTGGCAAGGAACGGCACATACAGCACGACGGTCGTGAGCAGCAGGCTCAGTCCGCCGGCGAGCCACAGAAATACGTTCTGACTCTTCAGCGCGAAGATACTGTGACGCTGGGATCGCATGTTGAACGCATGGAAGATCTCCGCCATGCTCATCGTGAGGAAGGCCATCGTCATGCCGTCGGCGCTGTTCACGATCTCCCAAACGCCCGCCTCCATGTAGTGGCCGATGAAGTAGGCTGCCATTGTGAGGATCGTCACGAGCAGGCCCTGATAAGCGACGTCAAAGCCGACGCCGCCTGCGAACACACCGTCCTTCGGACTGCGCGGGGGGCGCGACATGAGGTCGGCTTCCGCCTTTTCCGTGCCGAGCGCAAGCGCCGGGAAACAGTCCGTGATGAGATTGATCCAGAGCAGGTGTACCGGCTCGAGGATCGTGAAGCCGAGCAGCGTTGCAAAGAAGATGGACAGCACCTCGCTCATGTTGGAGGAGAGCAGGAACTGGATCGCCTTGCGGATATTGTCGTAGATCCGGCGGCCTTCTTCGACCGCCCCAACGATGGTGGCGAAGTTATCGTCCGCCAGCACCATGTCCGCAACATTCTTCGTCACGTCCGTACCGGTGATGCCCATGCCGACGCCGATGTCCGCATTTTTAATGGAGGGCGCGTCGTTGACGCCGTCGCCCGTCATGGCGGTGACACAGCCGCGGTCGCGCCATGCGTTGACGATGCGGACCTTGTGCTCCGGCTGGACGCGCGCATATACGCTGTATTTTCCGACGGCTTCCTTGAAGTCTTTATCGCTGATCTTGTCGAGTTCTGCGCCCGTGATGGCTTCCGACGGGTCGGAGATGATGCCAAGCTCCATTGCAATGGCGGCGGCGGTATCGCGGTGGTCGCCCGTGATCATAATGGGGCGAATGCCCGCCTTGCGGCACTCGTCGATCGCAGACTTGACCTCGGGACGAACGGGGTCGATCATGCCGCACAGACCGATGAACACGAGCTCCTGTTCAAGCGCTTCGGGCGTGGTATCCGCGGGCATGACCTCATAGCGGCGGCTTGCGGCGCAAAGCACACGCAGCGCCTTGCTTGCCATGGCGCGGTTTGCTTCTTCGATTTCGGCTTTCGCTTCCGCCGTCATCGGCAGGATGGAACCGTCTTTATAATAGGCCGTGCAGCGCGACAGCACGACGTCCGGCGCACCTTTGGTGTACTGCACGATCCCCTTGTCGGTTTTGTGCAGCGTGGACATCATCTTGCGCATACTGTCGAACGGCGCTTCGCCCACGCGCGGGGACGCCTGCTCAAGCGCGGATTTTACAAGACCCTGCGATGTTGCAAAGTCCACGAGCGCGCATTCTGTGGGCTCGCCGACCGCTTTGCCGCTTTCATCCGGCGCAGCGTCCGAGCAGAGGCTCATGGCGCGCGCAAGAAGCAGAGCGTCGTCCGCGTAGGTCTCGACGACCGTCATTTTGTTTTGCGTAAGCGTGCCGGTCTTGTCCGAACAGATGATCTCTGCGCAGCCGAGCGTTTCCACCGCTGTAAGCCGGCGAATGATCGCATTGCGTTTGGACATGTTGGTCACGCCGATGGAGAGCACGATCGTAACGACCGCAACAAGTCCCTCCGGGATCGCAGCGACCGCAAGGCTGACCGCGATCATAAAGCTGTTCAGGATACCCGCGCCGGTGAAGGAGCCTTCGCGGATAAGTCCCACGGCAAAAATCACGACGCAGATGATGAGCACGAGCCGCGTCAGGATCTTCGACAGCTGCGCGAGCTTGATCTGGAGCGGCGTCTGCCCCTCCTGCGCTTCCGCAAGCGCGCTTGCGATCTTGCCCATCTCGGTGTTCATGCCCGTGCCGGTGATGACCGCCTTGCCGCGTCCGTAGACCACGGTGCTACCCATGTAGATCATGTTTTTGCGGTCGCCGAGCGGGACGTCCTCGCCGCTGAGCTGTTCCGCACTCTTGTAGACGGGGACGCTTTCGCCCGTGAGCGCCGCTTCTTCGATCTGAAGCGAGGCGGACTCGATCACGCGGCCGTCAGCAGGCACGGCGTCGCCCGCTTCGAGCAGTACAATGTCGCCCAGGACGAGCTCTTCGTTTTTGATACGGCGCACAAGTCCGTCCCGCAGCACGCGGCAGGTCGCAGCCGACATCTGCTGAAGCGCTTCGATCGCCTTTTCCGCCTTGCTCTCCTGGTATACGCCGAGGATAGCGTTGATAATGACGACGGAAAGGATGATGATAACGTCCGCAAAGCTCTCTCCCTCGTATACGGAGGTAATGCCGGAGATCACGGCGGCCGCAATGAGAATGAGGGTCATCGGATCCTTCATCTGCTCAAAGAACCGAACGATCAAAGGCGTTTTTTTTGCTTCGGCCAGCTTATTCGGACCGTGAGAGGCAAGTCTGTCTCCGGCTTCTTTTGAGGAAAGCCCCGCGCCCGTGACCTTGAGCGCCTGATAGACGGCTTCTATGCTTTCCAGATAATGTTTCAAGTGCCAGCGTCTCCTTCTGTGTTGATAATAAAATTGCAAACTGCCAAAACGAGGGCGAAATACGCCCTCACATAAAATAGGATAACAGAATCTTGTTTCTTTGAACAGAGGACGCTGGAAAAAAACTGTAAAAATTGTAAAGAAATTTGGAAAGTATATATTCAAAAGCAACCCGATGGTATAATGATTCCGCGCTGGAAAGAAAAAACGCTTATCTTTTTCTTAATCAGGGCGCAACTTAATAGAATCTTAAATGGTTTTCATAGGTGTAACCGTTATATACTTACGAAAACGGATGCGTCTGAAAGACGAGGTCTGCTGCGGCAGATTGACGACCGAAACGGCGGGAAAGCAGCACCGGACGAGGAGGAACTATGAAAAAACTGAAAAAGAAAAGCAAGAAGATTCTGATATTCGCAAGCGTCGCCGTGGCGCTGGCCGTCGCGGGTCTTGTGTTCGCGCTGACACGCGGGGGCGGCGCGGAGGAGATCGTCTATGTGCAGAGCGTTGCGGACCTCACCGGGCAGGGCGCGGGCGTCATGCTGGGCGGACGCTACTCCGGCGTTGTGGAAGCCAAGGAGATCATCAAGATCAAGCTCGACGAGGACAAAAAGCTCGACGAGTGCTTTGTCAAGGTCGGCGACAAGGTTAGCCCCGGCACGCCGCTGTTTTCCTATGACGTGGACAGCCTGACGCTTGCATACGAGCAGCTCAAGCTCGATTACGAGGGCAAAAAGAACAACATCGCCACCATGCGGGATCAGATTAAAGATCTGGAAAAGCAGATCAAACGCGCAAAGGGCGCGACCAAGGCGGAGCTCACGATTCAGCTTCAGACCACGCAGCTCAATCTGAAAAAAGAGGAGTACGAGGCGGAGAAAAAACGGCTCGATGTGGAGAAGGCGGAGAGCGTCATCAAGGATAATGTCGTCAAGGCGGAGACCGCAGGGACCATCCGTTCGATCACGCCGCCCACGGGGGAGGGCCAGCAGAACTATGACGGCATGCAGACGGACAATGCCTATATGACCATCGTTGCGGGCAACGATTACCGCGTGAAGGGGACGATCTCGGAGCAGGGCGCGTATCAGCTGATGAGCGGGACGCCGGTCATCATCCGCTCCCGTATCGATGAGACAAAGACCTGGCGCGGTACGATCGATTCCGTGAACACGGAACAGCCGGTTTCGAACCAGCAGCAGTATTATGACGGCGGCAACGGCGAGCAGGCGAGCAAATATGCCTTCTATATCGCGCTGGAGACCGTGGACGGACTCATGATGGGGCAGCATGTCTATATCGAAATGGACGAGGGACAGAGCGCGGGGGGGCTGATGCTCCCAAAGAGCTACATTGTTGAGGAGAACGGCAAGGCCTTTGTTTTTGTCGCCGACAGGCACGACCGCATCGAAAAGCGAGCCGTCACCATGGGCGCGTACAATGAGGAGCTGGACGCCTATGAGATCGTGTCCGGACTGTCGCTGACCGACCGCATTGCGTTCCCTGACGAAAGCGTGAAGGCCGGCATGACGGCGGTAGACGCAGGCTATGCATCCGCAGAGCCCGCGGGCATGGAGAACGGCGCAGAGGGCATGGATGGCATGGACGGTATCGGCGGTATGGATGGCATGGACGGCGAACCGGTGGGCGAAAACGGCATGACAGAACCGGCATTGGATGCGCAGATGACGAACGAGGACGAAGCGCGGGACGGCGCCGAGGGATGATCGGAGCGTGAAACGATGATAGTAGAATTGCAGTCGCTGTGCAAGGAGTATACGCAGGGAGGACAGCCCGTGCCCGTGCTGCGCGACGTTGATATGCAGGTGGAGCAGGGCGAGTATATCGCCATCATGGGGCCGTCGGGCTCGGGAAAGACCACGCTCATGAACATCCTGGGCTATCTGGACGTGCCGAGTTCGGGCGTATATCTGCTTGACGGTGTGGACAACAGCGCGGCCTCGGACGAGGAGATGGCCAGGATCCGGAACGAGAGCATCGGATTTGTGTTTCAGACGTTTCATCTGCTTCCGCGGCAGAGAGCTTGGGAAAACGTGGCGCTGCCGCTGTCCTTCCGCGGCGTGCCGAGAAAGGACCGCAGGGAGCTTGCGGCGGAGGCGCTCGACCGCGTCGGACTGCTCGATCGGCTCGACTTTTATCCGGATCAGCTTTCGGGCGGCCAGTGCCAGCGCGTCGCCATTGCACGCGCGATCTGCACAAGCCCGAAGCTCTTGCTTGCCGATGAGCCGACGGGCGCGCTGGACAGCAAATCCGGCTTGCAGATTATGGAGATCTTTGACGGACTGCACGACGAGGGCGCGACCATCATCATGATCACCCATGAGATGGGCGTTGCAAAGCGCGCGGGCCGCGTCATGCACATCCGGGACGGTATGCTGACCGACGGCGTATTCAGCGCGCACACCGCAGGAGGCGACATCAAATGACGATAAAAAACTGGAGCAAGAGAAAGAAAACGATTTGGATCGCCGCGATCTCCGTACTGCTTGCGGGCGGCGTGCTCGCGGGCGTGCTGCTTACGCCGCACGGAAAGCCCGTAGAGGTCGTGCGGGTGAGCCAGTGGACGCTCGGCTGGATGCCGGATCGGCTCGAGCTGTACGGCAACATTTCCTCCGACCGCTCACAGCAGGTTTACTATGACAAAGACCAGACCATTCTTGAGGTGCTGGTAAAGCCCGGCGATGCGGTCAAGATTGGCGACCCGCTGCTGCGATACGACGCGACGCTCAATACGATCGACATGGAACTGAAGAAGCTCGAGCTTCAAAAGCTGGAATATGACCTCGTCGGCTACTGGAAGACCTATAAGAAATATGCGAAGAAGGCCTATGAGAGCACGCTGCCCTCGCCCACGCCGTCTCCGACGCCGACGCCCAAGCCCACGAAAACGCCAAAATCCGCCGCAGGGCCTGCGCCGACGGGGGATACCGCGGGAGCGTCATCCTTTTCCGGAGGCGCGCGTCCCGCAACGGTGCGGCTCAGCCTGCGTCCCTTCGGCAGCATGGCGCTGCGCGGCAGTGCTGACGCGCCGGATGTGACGATCGAGAACCAGACGAAGTTCAACGCGGACGAGCTGATCGTCTACTTCGGCAAGGCGGCAACGGCGGGCTCCGCGTACTATGTGCGCGTGCAGCTCGACGAATACGAGATCAACATGCGCTTCGACCCGCCGAAAACCACGCTTGTAACGGATCCGATCAACCGGCTGGACAAGGACAGCGCCGCCGCATCCGGCGACGGGAGCAAATCCGATCCGTATGTGTTCGAAGAGTTTGCGCCCTCCGGCGTGGTGCGCAGCATTGACCGTTCCTTTGTGAGCGCGCGGATCAAGGACGCGGGAAACGGCGCCTGCTATTCCATTCTTACGAATGAGGACGGAACGGTGCAGCTTACCATGAACGTTGTAAAGACCAGCACGCCCACGCCCACGCCCGATCCGTCCGCCTCGCCCGGCCCCTCCGATTCGCCTGGGCCGAGCGAAAGCCCGGGCGGACCCGGCGGCTTGACAAAGGAGCAGCGAGAAGCGCTCATCCGCGAAACGGCAAAGCAGATTCGCGACGCGGAGCTGAAGTACAAGCAGCTTCGGCTCGATCTCCAGAAGCTGACGCTCGAGGGCGCGGACGGCTATATCCGCGCAACGATCGACGGCGTCGTGTCCAAGGTGGAGGACCCGGAGACCCTGTCGAACGGCGAGCTCATGATCGCCGTCAAGGGCAGCGAGGGTTTCTATGTGCGCTGCATTGTGGACGAGATGAATCTGGACAAGATCAAGGTCGGCACGGAGCTGAGCGGCACATGCTACGATACGGGGACGACCTGTACGGGCCGTGTCACGGAGGTCGATACGGTCCCCGTCACGACCAACTATTACCGGGGCGGGAACTCCAACAACTCGGGATACGCCCTGCGCATCTATATCGAGGACGGCGATCAGCTGCAAGCGGGGCAGTACGTCGAATTCCGGCTGCAGCAGGACGAGAGCGCGGAAACGGCGCTGTATCTGAGCCAGGCCTTCGTGCGCGAGATCGACGGCGTGAGCTATGTGTTTGTGGCGCGCGACGGAAAGCTGCGGCAGGAAACGGTCAAGCCAGGCAAGGTCATGTACGGCTATGTGGAGCTTGTGGGAACGACGCTGACGGAGGAAGACATGATCGCGTTCCCCTACAATAAGGACGTGCATGACGGCGCGCCGGTCAAGACAACGAAGGAAAGCGATGAAGCTGGCGTCGCCCGCGACGGCTGAAACGGAGGCAGCGAATGAGTGAATATCTGAGAAGCGCATTGGACGGCATTTGGGCGCACAAGCTGCGCAGTATGCTGACGATGCTCGGCATTATCATCGGCATTGCGTCCATCATCGCGATCTCATCGACCATTATGGGTACGAACGAGCAGATCAAGCAGAACCTGATCGGCGCAGGCAACAATACAGTGACGATCAAGCTGTATCAGGGAGACTATGAGATGCAGCTCGAATACGAGCAGGTTCCGGAGGGCGTTCCCATTCTCGATGCGAGCATCCTGAAGGAGATCCGCGAGATTTCGGAGGTCGAGGACGCTGCGCTGTTTTACAAGAGAAACGCGTGGCAGGCGGTATATCACGGCGAAACGGGCTTGAGCCAGGGTACGATCCTCGGCGTGGATGAGAACTACATGGACGTTTACGGCTATCAGCTCCGCGCCGGACGCAGCTTTGTCCCGGAGGATTTTTCCGAGTACAGAAAGGTCGCGCTCATCGATAAGAGCGCGTCGGACACGCTGTTCCTCGGACAGAATCCGATCGGACAGACCGTTGAGATCAAGGGCGAGCCATACATCATCGTGGGCGAGATCGCCCAGTCCGCGGCCTTTACGCCCGTGATCAATACCATTGACGAATACTATACCTACATGGATTCGAGCGGCGGCAAGGTGCTGATCCCTATAGGGACCTGGCCGGTCATTTACAAGTATGACGAGCCGGTCTCGCTCGTGGTGCGGGCAAGGAACACGGAGGCCATGACCGAAGCGGGGAAAAAGGCTGCGGCCGTGCTGAACGGGCGCTTTACGAAGGATACCGGCGAAGTGAAGTATGCGAGCGACGACCTTTTGGAGCGCGCAAAGCAGCTGCAGGAGCTGTCGAGCGCAACGAACCGGCAGCTCATCTGGATCGCGTCCATTTCACTGCTGGTCGGCGGCATCGGCGTTATGAACATCATGCTGGTGTCCGTGACGGAGCGCACGCGGGAGATCGGTCTGAAGAAGGCGCTCGGCGCGCGGCGCAGGGTGATCTCGCTGCAATTCCTGACGGAGGCGGGCGTGCTGACCTGCATCGGCGGCGTGCTGGGCGTGATCGTCGGCGTCGCGCTTGCGTTCATTGTTTCCAAGATCTCGCAGGTGCCGATCTTTATCAGCGGCTACATCATCGTGGCCGCGGTGGTGTTCTCCTTTGTCGTGGGTCTGTTCTTCGGCGCGGTCCCGGCGATCCAGGCCTCGAAGCTCAACCCGATCGAGGCGCTGCGGCACGAATAAAGGCATAGCAGACAGAACAGGCAAGAAAAAAGACCGTTCGCCTTGTACGCGGCGGTCTTTCTTGTACTTCGACGCCGGACGGCCCGGCAGCAGCTCCGGTTGCCGGATCCTCGGCACAGGTGTAGAATAGTACAGGCGCAGAGATCTCTGCGGCGAATACGGAACACAAACAGAAGGAGACCGTTCATGTCCATCGAAAAGGTTCGAGCGGCGTTTCGCCCCCTTGGGATCGAACACCGCATTTTGGAGTTTCCCGTTTCCTCTGCAACGGTAGAGCTTGCGGCGGAGGCGGCGCATGTAATACCGGCCCGCATTGCAAAAACGCTTTCGTTTCGTGATGCGGAGGGCGAGGGCTGTATGTTGATCGTAACGGCGGGGGACGCGAAGATCGATAACCGAAAATTCAAGGATCGATTTCATTTTAAAGCCCGGTTTCTCACGCCGGAGGAAGCGAAACAGCTCACGGGTCATGCCGTGGGCGGCGTCTGTCCCTTTGCATTGCCCGAGGGCGTGCCGGTGTATCTCGACATATCGCTGCGCCGCTTTGAAACGGTGTTTCCTGCGGCAGGCAGCAGCAACAGCGCTGTCGAGCTGACCTGTAAAGAACTGGAGCGCTATGCCGCCGCAGCCGATTGGGTGGACGTTTGCAAAGACTGGGAGACAGAGGGCAGTTGAAGACAAGCGCGGCATTGTACAGATCGCCGCACAGAAGAATAAAAGCAAACTGCGGTGCAACGGAAAAAACCATTGCCTCGCAGTTTTATTATTCTTTGAATGTTTGTTCCCTCGTTGCGCGAACGTTCGCAGGGGAACCAATGCTTCCTTACAGACACTAATTTTCTGCTTTGCAGGAATAGCAAACGACGGAATCCGTTGATAAGTCCGTATGTTTATGGTAAAATATGACGTAATATTGGAAGAAATAACATAATAACAGGAGAGATTTGATTTTGAAAAGAGTAAGCGCACGACTGCTATGTAAGCTGCTTCGGGTCACAAGCCTCGCGCTCTGCCTCTTGCTCGTGCTTTGTTTGGACGGCACGGTTTCGCACGCGGATACGCAGGTAACGATCAATCAGATCAGGTATTCTCTGGATACTTCCGGCCTTACGGCGGAGGTAATGGGAGGAAAACCCGTGAACGGCTCTCTGACGATCCCGGGAACCATTCAGTACAACGGCCAAACATATCGTGTGACTTCCATTGCGGCAAAAGCGTTTGCCAATCAGTATCTGGGCGCCAAGCTGTCGCTCGCGGAGGGACTGCTCTCCATCGGAGAAAGCGCCTTTGCTGGCTGTACGAAATTGAAAGGCGATATCAGGATTCCGGACAGCGTTATTTCCATGGGCGAGAGCGCATTTGATGGTGCTTATGTGAGTTCCGCCTATGTTCTGACGCTCGGAAAAGGACTGACGGCTTTGCCGCGCAAGGCGTTTGCGAACATATGGGGCTGGGGCATTAAGGGAATCATTTTTCGCGGCACACAGTACTCCGACATCGCGGCGGACGCTTTTTCGGGCAGCGATTTTTATGAAACCCCTGTGCCGGTCACGGTGCACGGAGCATATGGCTCTATGGATGCGCTGCTCGCAGGGACGCTGACGAACGGTTTTTCCGTTACCTATTTGGATCCGGACGCGAAGAATGCCGCGTGGCTGCAAGCGCAGATCGACGCCGCGCCCGACGGCGTGGAAACAACGATTGCATTGAGCGCCAATGTGCTCGCCGAGCAAACGATCGTGGTACCCGGCGGGAAGAATATCCGGCTTGTGAATCAGGACGGAACGAGGACGATCGCTGCGGCAAAGACGCTGAACGTCTTGTTCCTTGTAGAGAACGGCGCCGTGCTTGCGCTGGACGGAACCGACGACACTGCACTGCGGCTGCTTGGCAGCGAGGTGAGCAAATCGTTTACCGGAAATCTTCTTACGGTGGAGAAGGGCGCGTCCGTCTATCTCAAACACGCAACGCTGAGCGGAAGCAAACGGATCACGGCGCAGGAGGCTGCGGCTGTCTTTGTGAACGGCTACTTCAATATGTCGGGCGGCGTGATTGAAAACTGTCAATCGAATACGGTGCTTGGCGGGACTGTCACAGTGCGCGCCGGAGCCAAAATGGACATGACCGGCGGAACGATCCGAAACAATCAAAACCTTGCGCCAAACGGCGGAGGCGGCAGCATTCTTGTATATGCATGGAGCGAAGCCGATAAAAATGCAGAACTGAACATTTCCGGCGATGCGCTGATCACAGGGAATATAGCTGCGATGCAGGGCGGCGGCGTATGCGGGATCGGAAACGTATCGATTAACATGAGCGGCGGCAAGATCATTGGAAACGAGTCGGACGGCACCGGGACAAAGAACGGTTACGGCGGCGGTCTTTCCATCAGCGTTGCGATGAATGACAGTCAGATTTTTGCAAGCGACGCAAAATTCCATATGACCGGCGGCGAGATCTCCAAGAATAAAGCGAATAAATCCGGCGGCGGCGTTTACATCAATACAAGCGGAGCCGTGCTTGAAGGCGGCAGGATTACGGATAACACCGCAAGCGGCAGAGGCGGCGGGGTCTATGTCAGTGTAAAACCGTATACGGCCAGACTGTACAACGTACTCGTGACAGAGAACACGGCATATACGATGGGCGGCGGCATCTGGCTTTGCCCGACGGGTTCGCTGGAGACCTATGTGACAAACGGCGGGGCAATTTTTGAAAACGCGACAAGGGACAGAGACGGTGCGGGAGACGATCTCGCGTTCGTTTCCGGCGAAGGGAAGCTGACGCTTGCGGATCGCATGTTGGGCGGCGGCGCCTGTTTCTGGTACAGAGACGGCGGCGTGTATAACAATAATCCGGTTTACATCTCCTCGACGGGAAAAGTTGACAGTTCGATCCCGCGCTTTGATCCGGCAAACCCGGTTGGCCCCTATACAGCCATCGAGCATGGCGCGGAGAATTACGCGCTGAAATCCATGCCCGAAAAGAACGCAAAGACGCTGGCAGAGCGGGAAGCAAAGTTGATCATTTCGGGCAACGCGGCGGGCTTCGGCGGCGGGATCGGCTCAAACGGCGGAGTCATTATCGGCACGCAGGAGGAGTATGCGGTAAATGTGCAAAAGATATGGGATGAGAAAACGCCTGAGGATTCCCCAAAAGAACTGACGATCTACCTGATGATCGACGGTTTGGCGCTGGAACCCATGAAGCTGAATCAGGAAAACGGTTGGAAAGCCAGCTATTGCAGGCTGCCAAAGCTGGAGGGACGCATACGGTACAGCGTGGCGGAGGATCCGGTTCCGGAGGGTTTCGTCCCGGAATACCGCGAAGAGCCATTGCAGGACGGCACACTGAACGTTACCATCCTGAATCATTACCGCCCCGGCTCCGGCGAGGATATCCCGCCGACAGGGGATGACACACCGCTGGGACTTGCGCTGTTTCTGTTCGTGATCAGTGCGTCGGGTCTTGCATTGAGCTTTGCGTCACGCAGACGCGGCAGTAAGCAGAACTGAAAACAAACCGGCATGGAGGAAGCGCGCCATATGAGACGGGCGCCCACGGCAGGGAGAGCTTTCGGGAAAGAGACTTGTAAAAAACAATAAAGAAGGGCCGGCGTCCGGGTTTTGCCGTTTCGGACGCCGGCCTTTTACATCTCATATCGGCGGCCGACCGAAGAGACCGCCTGCGGCTACCTGTTTTCGATCTCGCCGAACAACCGCTGCGAACGCTCTCCCATCGGCGTATAGTGGCCGTGGATGGTCACGGCGCGGTAGGCAGGGCGCATGATGCGGTGGCAGGTCACAAGCTCCTCAATGCGGTTTGCACACCAGCCGGTAATGCGTGCGGAAGCAAACAGCGGAGTGAACACGTCCTCCGGGATGCCAAGCATGCTGTAAACGAGACCGGAATACATGTCCACGTTCGCGCACATGGGTGCATCGCTCTGCCGGCGTTCCTGAAGCAGCGGGATCCCGAGCACCTCCACCTTTTGCAGCAGGTCAAAGTCCTCCGCAAAGCCCTTGATCTCCGCCATGTGCCGTGCATACTTTTTGAGCAGCACGGCGCGCGGGTCGGACATGGTGTAGACGGCGTGTCCGAGACCGTAGATCTTGCCGGAGCGGTCGCCCGCCTCCTTGTCGAGAAGCTTTACAAGATAATCCTTGATGGAGCCGTTGTCGTGCGGATCAACATTTTCCTTGACATAGCGGAACATTTCCATGACCTTTGCGTTTGCGCCGCCGTGCAGCGGCCCTTTCAGCGAGCCGACCGCGCCTGCGATGGCGCTGTAGGTGTCCGTGCCGCTCGAAGACAGAGCGCGGCAGACAAAGGTCGAGTTGTTGCCGCCGCCGTGCTCGGCATGTACCATCAGCATCATATCGAGCAGATGCGCTTCCTCCTCGGTATAGCTCTTGTCGGGACGGATCATGCGGAGAAAGTTTTCCGCTGTGGAAAGATTTGCCTCAGGAAAGTGGATGTGGAGCGAATCGTTGTCGAAATAGTGTCGTTTGACCGCATATGCATTCGCAACGATCGAGGGGAAATAGCCGATCAGTTCGATCGACTGCTTCAGAATGTTCTCGATCTCCGTGTTGTCCGGATCCGGGTCGTAGGAGTAGAGCGAGAGCACGCTGCGCTCCAGCTCGTTCATGATGTTGCTGCTCGGATGCCGCATAATCATGCCCTCGGTAAAGCCATCGGGCAGCTTTCGTGCGCGGTTCATGATCCCGTTGAAGTGCTCCAGCTCGGAACGCGTCGGCAGATAGCCCATGAGCAGGAGATATGCCACCTCTTCAAAGCCGAAGGTGCCTGCGCTTCGGTGCGCTTCCACAATGTCCGTAAGCTCAATGCCGCGGTAATAGAGCTTGCCTGGGATCGGGATGCGCTGGCCGTCCTGCATGAGATAGCCCTGAACGCTGCCGACCTGCGTGACGCCGACAAGAACGCCCGTGCCGTCGTTGTTGCGAAGGCCGCACTTGACGTCGCCGCGATAATACGACTCGTCGATATGATACGCCTGCTCGATATGCTGCGTGACAGAGTCGGCGTATTGCTCCAAAATGCGTTTGCTGTCCAAAGGATAACGCTCCTTTTCCATGCTGTATAGTTCTACTATTGTATCGTGCTTTCGGAAGGGAGGCAAGCGGTTTTGCCAAATACGAGCAGACTGTTTGCCCGCGCGGCTTTTGATTGCGAATGCGTTCAAATCGGCGCCGATGCGTTTCTTTCCGGCAAATAATGTGCTATACTGATTTGAAAAACGGAGCATACGATTCACCTGCGTGCGGCGGGAGAACGGAGGGAGAGACCAATGATCGAGCTGCATGGCAGCGTACAGCTGCGCAACGGCAAGCCGGTACCGGCAAGCGGCGCATCCGCTGCGGAACGCGAAAGCACCATGGCGTACCAGATCCTGCGCGCGCATGACGGACGCGGAGAGGACGGGCAATTCCATTTGCGATTTGACAGCCTGATTTCGCATGATATTACCTATGTCGGCATCATCCAGACGGCGAAGGCGAGCGGCCTTTCGGAGTTTCCCGTACCCTATGTGCTGACGAATTGCCACAACAGCCTCTGCGCGGTGGGCGGCACGATCAACGAGGACGACCATGTGTTCGGACTTTCCGCCGCGATCAAGTACGGCGGCTGCTATGTTCCCGCGAATCAGGCGGTCATCCACCAGTATGCGCGCGAGATGCTGGCGGGCTGCGGAAAAATGATCTTAGGCTCCGACAGCCATACCCGCTACGGTGCGCTCGGCACGATGGGGATCGGAGAGGGCGGCCCGGAGATCGTCAAGCAGCTTTTGAAAAACACCTATGACATCGCAAAGCCCGAAGTGATCCTCGTGTGGCTCACAGGCGAACCGCAGCACGGCGTCGGCCCGCACGATGTGGCGATCGCGCTCTGCGGTGCGGTCTACAGGAACGGCTTTGTAAAAAACAGGGTTCTGGAGTTTGCCGGCCCCGGCGTCGCAAAGCTTCCCATGGAGTATCGCATCGGCATCGACGTGATGACGACCGAAACGGCCTGCCTGTCCTCTATCTGGGAAACGGATGCGGCGGTGGAGGCTTATCTTGCGGAGCATGGCCGTGCCGGCGCATATCATGCGCTGCATCCGAAGGAGGGCGCCTATTACGACGGTATGGTCTCCATCGATCTTTCGACGGTCGAGCCGATGGCCGCGCTGCCGTTCCATCCGTCGGAAGCGGTTACACTTCGCGAGCTGATCGACCATCCGGGCGATATTCTGCGCATGGTCGAATGCAGGGCCGCCGAGCAGTTTGGAGACAAGGCGCGGCTCCAACTGGCGGACAAGGTTAAAAACGGCAAGCTGCATGTAGATCAGGGCGTGATCGCGGGCTGCGCGGGCGGCATGTATGATAACATTGCAGAGGCCGCCGCGATTCTTGCGGGCAAGAGCACGGGAAACGGATATTTTTCTCTGTCCGTGTATCCGCCGTCCGTTCCGGTCAATCTGGAACTGATCAAAAACGGCGTGCAGCAGACGCTGCTGGAGGCGGGCGCGCTGTTGAAACCGTGTTTCTGCGGCCCCTGCTTCGGCGCGGGAGACGTCCCGGCGAACAACGCGCTCTCCATTCGGCATACCACGCGCAACTTCCCGAACCGCGAAGGATCCCGGCCGAGCGACGGGCAGCTTTCCGGCGTCCTGCTTATGGACGCGCGGTCTATCGCGGCAACGGCTGCAAACGGCGGCGTGCTCACCTCTGCTGCGGACGTGGATTACGAACCGCCGAAGCCTGTGCAGCGCGTATTTGATGCAAGCGTCTATGAACGGCGCGTGTATTTCGGATTTGGAAACGCAAAAAAAGACGAGCCGCTGAAGTTTGGCCCCAATATTGCCGAATGGCCGAAGATCCCGGCGCTCGGCGAGAATCTGCTTTTGCAGATAGCGAGCGTTTTGAATGATCCCGTGACGACCACGGACGAGCTGATCCCATCCGGCGAGACCTCGTCCTATCGTTCGAATCCGCTGAAGCTCGCATCCTTTGCGCTTTCGCGCCGCGACCCGGGCTATGTGCAGCGAGCAAAGGCAGCGCAGCGTCTTGAACAGCGCAGGGAAGCAGGAGAAGCGCCGGAAGAACTATCGGACGTTCTGCGCACGCTCGGACTGCGGCGCGACGATCTTGCACACATGCAGATCGGCTCCGTGATCTATGCGAATAAGCCCGGCGACGGCTCCGCACGCGAGCAGGCGGCGTCCTGTCAGCGTGTGCTTGGCGGCGCTGCAAATCTCTGCCATGAGTACGCGACCAAACGGTACAGGTCAAACTGCGTGAACTGGGGCATGCTTCCCTTCACGATTCCGCAGGAGATCGACTTTGCAGGAAAGACCGGCGATTATCTTTATGTGCCGGATGTACGGGAGAAGGTCCGCCGCGGCGACGAAGCTTTCCCTGCAAAGCTTATCAGCGGCGGCTGCGTACAGGACATGACGCTGTATCTAAAGAATACAACGAGAGAAGAGCGCGAACTGCTGTTGACGGGATGCCTCATGAACCACTATGCGGCGGAGAACAGGGAGTAAAACGATGGAACGAATCAAGATGCAGAATCCGATCGCGGAGCTGGACGGCGATGAAATGACGCGCGTTATCTGGCACATGATCAAGGAGGAACTGATCCTGCCCTTTGTGGAGCTTAACACGGAGTATTATGACCTTTCCCTCCCAAATCGGGAAAAAACGCGGGATGCGGTGACGGTCGAAGCCGCCGATGCGATCAAGCGGCTGAAGATCGGCGTCAAGTGCGCGACCATTACGCCAAACTTGCAGCGAAAAGAGGAGTATGGCTTGAGCGAGCTTTGGCGTTCGCCCAATGCGACGATCCGTGCTGCGCTTGACGGCACGGTGTTCCGTGCGCCGATCCTGATTTCGAAGGTCAAGCCGGTCGTTTCCTGCTGGAAACGTCCTATCACGATCGCGCGCCATGCCTATGGCGACCTGTATCGCGCGGTCGAGTATCGGGTGCAGCAGCCGGGAAAAGCGGAACTCGTGTTTACGGATGAAGATGGCAGGGAGCTTTCGCGGCAGACGGTTTATCATTTCCGGGGTTCGGGCGTTGTGCAGGCCATGCACAACCGCGACGATTCGATCCTGTCCTTTGCGCGCTGCTGCTTTGCCTATGCGCTGGATGTGAAGCAGGACGTGTGGTTTTCTGCAAAGGATACCATTTCGAAGGATTACGATCAGACGTTCAAACTGTTGTTCCAGAAGGTCTTTGACGAGGAATACCGCAGCGCATTTGAGCAGGCGGGGCTGCATTACCGCTATGCGCTGATCGATGACGTGGCAGCGAAGGTGATCCGGTCGTCGGGCGGGATCATCTGGGCTTGCAAGAATTATGACGGCGATGTTATGAGCGATCTTGTCGCGGCGGCCGCGGGCTCGCTGCCGATGATGACGAGCGTTCTGGTCTCCCCGGACGGATGCTTTGAATATGAGGCTGCGCACGGCACGGTCACGGATCATTTCTATCGTTACCGCAGAGGCGAGAAGGTCTCGACAAATCCGCTGGCGACGATCGCGGCATGGTCGGGTGCGCTCAAAAAACGCGGCGAATTGGATGGAAATGCGGCGCTCATGCAGTTTGCGGAACTGCTCGGCCGCGCGGGCATCGATGTATTTGAGCAAGGCTATCTGTCGGAGGATCTCGCGGCGCTCTGCGACCCGGAGGAACTTGTGGAAATGCCGGACAATCCGCGCATCATGGCGTTGATTCGGAAACGTTTGGAAGAGCTGCTTGCTGCGGCATGATCTCATCGATCGAGGCGAGCGCAATGGGCCTCGTTGGCCGGGTCTGCGCGGCAGCCGTCCACAACCTCCGACAGCGGCGTCGCGGCAAGCGCGTCCTCGGCCAAAGAAGAAGCACCCGGATGGGTGCTTGTGCGTAGAGGACCACGCTGGCCAGCCGGCGTCTGTACGCCTCCACCGTCAGAGGAGGCTCGTTGCAAATCGCTCTGATTGAATTCTCCAAAAGAAGAGTATTCTTTGTTGAAGACCGGCGGAACGGATCACCCTGCATGCGGCCCAATGCCATCATGACCGGCACTGCCGCCCGGTCCACATCGTTGTACAGATCCACTTTCTCGTGCACAAGGCGCCGGATCATCGCCTCATTTTGTAGGAGCATTTCCGGGCAGGCAAAGGCCGCGACTTCCCGATCAATGGCGGAAACGATCGGTTCTTTGCCGCTGCGCCGTATTTCCGCAAAAAAGAAGTGCTTTTGGCAGGAACAAGGCGCTTATCGTTACGGTCGAACACCGATCACAGAAGGAGACCCGCATGCGCTCTCTGAGACCCGACAAGAACGTTTGCGTTCGAAAGATCGACATTCCGTCCGGGAAGCGGAAGCTCCCGGCGTTGGTGCTGTCGCCGAAAGAAGCCCCGAGGCAGGCTACGGGGGTCCTGTGGATCCACGGCGGCGGATACATCGTCGGCATGAAGGAAATGGTGCATATGTCTCGGGCGGTGGAGCTTGTGAAACAGTTCGGTGCTGTGGTGGTGTCGCCGGGGTACCGGCTTGCACCCTTTGCGCCATACCCCGCGGCGTTGGACGACTGTTATGCGGCGCTTCTGTATCTGAAGGAACATGCCGGGGCATTGGGCGTTCGGGACGACCAGCTGATGGTGGGCGGCGAAAGTGCGGGCGGCGGGCTATGCGCCGCAGTCTGTATCAAAGCGCGAGATACCGGCGCGGTGAATGTCGCATTCCAGATGCCGCTTTATGCGATGTTGGATGACAGGGACACGGAGAGTTCACGGAATAATCGCGGCCGGCTATGGAATACCCGCAGGAACCACTTGGCATGGCGCTGCTATCTGCGGGGGCAGGAGCGGGGGACGCTGTCGCCGTATGCCGCCCCGGCGCGCTTGACGAACTTCGCCGGTCTGCCGCCCGCTTACACCTTTGTAGGCGACGGCGAGCCGTTTTATGATGAGACTGTTCGTTATATTGAGCAGCTTAGAGCCTGCGGTGTTCCGGCCTGCGTGGATGTGTACCGCTCGAACATGCATGCCTTTGACATGATACGCCCGGAGGAAGCGATGAGCCTGGAGGCAGCACGACGGTTTCATGCGCAGTTTGCCTACGCACAGACACATTACTTCGTACCGCAGACGGACGGACAGACCCGTGAAACGGGGAACTAGGTTCAAAATCAAAAAGCACCGTCTGGATGCTTTGCCATAAGAAAGCGCCGCCGGAAGCCGCAGAATTCTGTCCGCTGCATCGGAAGGGTCTCACGGAATGCCGCAGCCTGTTTCTTCCGGTTTCAGATGCCCGAAACAACCCCGCATGTGCGAGCGCGGGACGATCCGATTAGGAAGAATGAAACCGGGCGTGCACTTTGAGCTTTTGAAGCATAAAAATGAGCGTCCCGGATGGTGTGCTTGACGGATCTTCTGAAGGTACAGGCGCGATACAACATCGGTATCCGGCAAAACGGAACAGAAAAACGCCGACTGCATAACGGCAGGCGGCGCTTTGCTTTGTCATATGCGAACGGACAGAGAGCCGAGGGAAATGGATTCGGATATGCGGTTACCTCTGATTACCGCAGTTGCAGCGGGAGCAGCGGCGTTTTCCGCCGACGGCGCAGCCCTGCAGCCGCTGGAGAATGTCGAGGCATTCGCCGAAGCGCTGATAATGCACGACTTCGCGTTCGCGCAGGAAGTACAGCGGCTCGATGATCTCGGGGTTGGTCGTCATGTTCATCAAATGCTCGTATGTTGCCCGCGCCTTCTGTTCGGCCGCCATATCCTCGACGATGTCGGCGATCGGATCGCCCGTGACGGCAAACATGCTGGTCGAGAAGGGGACACCGTTCGGATCGGCAGGGAACACGCCGTGATTGTGCAGCGTGTAGTAGCCCGCAAGCCCGGCGTCGGTCAGTTCCTGACAGGTGCAGCCACGCATGCATTGCAGGATCATCGCACCGAGCATCTCCCAATGCCCCATTTCTTCGGTGCCAATATCGGTGAGCGTTGCCTTGACACGGTCATCCGGCATGGAGAAGCGCTGCGACAGGTAGCGCAAAGCGGCGCTCAGCTCTGTGTGAGCCAACGAAGAGCATATTTTTGACGGAGCTTCAATTCACCGTTCCACCGAGTAAAATTCAGGTGAAATGGAGCCGTCATTTGACCATACAGGTTTATTTGGAATGCGCCTAAATAATGAGAAAGCGTCGAGATTTTCGGCGCTTTTTTGTTTTGTAAACCTACACGAAAAGGAGGAACATATGCAATCTCAAATCATCGCCATTGCCAATCAAAAGGGCGGCGTTGGTAAAACCACCACCTGTGCCAATCTGGGCATTGGCTTGGCGCAGGAAGGAAAGAAAGTGCTGTTGGTCGACAGCGACCCACAGGGATCACTCACCATCAGCCTTGGCTACGATCGTCCTGATCAACTACCTGTTACGCTTTCCGACATCATGGAAAAGGTTATGGACGAAAACCCCATCAAGCCCGATGAAGGGATTATCACCCATGAAGAAGGTGTTACCCTCATGCCTGCCAATATCAGCTTATCCGGTATGGAAGTTTCTCTCGTCAACGCCATGAACAGAGAAAAGATACTCAAGCAATACCTGGATAATGTAAAACGCCAATATGATTATGTCCTCATTGACTGTATGCCCTCCCTTGGTATGCTGACCATCAACGCTCTCGCCGCTGCGGACAGCGTGATTATCCCTGTACAGGCACAGTACCTTCCCGCCAAGGGCTTGGAGCAGCTTTTGCAGACCGTCAACAAGGTGCGGCGGCAGATCAATCCCAAGCTGAAAATCAGCGGCATCCTGCTTACCATGGTGGACAACCGCACCAACTATGCAAGGGAAATCAGCACCTTGCTGCGTGATACCTACGGCAGTAAAATCAAGGTCTTTGCAACGGATATTCCTCATTCCGTCCGTGCTGCTGAGATCAGCGCTGAGGGCAAGAGCATCTATTCCCACGATTCAAAGGGTAAAGTCGCAGAGGCATACCGAGAACTGACCAAGGAGGTGCTAAAGATTGAAAAGCAACGGCAAAAAGCTAAGTCTGACCTCTTACGATGACCTCTTCACCACAGAGGACGCAAGACAGGAAGATCAACGAGGACGGGTCGTGGAAATCTCGCTGGGCAAGCTCCAGCACTTTCACGACCACCCCTTTCAGGTGCGGCACGACCAAGCCTTACAGGATATGGCAGACAGTATCAAAGAATACGGCGTACTATCTCCCGCTCTTGCGCGACCGCTCCCAGATGGCGGCGGATATGAAGTAATCTCCGGCAATCGCCGGTTGGAAGCCTGCATCCTTGCAGGGATGCAAACCATGCCGGTGATCGTGCGGGATATGACCGACGATGAAGCTATCATCGCCATGGTAGATGCTAATTTACAAAGAGAAAATATCTTGCCAAGCGAACGGGCTTATGCTTACAAAATGAAATTGGAAGCCATAAAAAGGCAGGGATTTAGGGCAGATTTAACTTCTGGACAAGTTGTCCAGAAGTCCAAAACTTCCGTAGAAAGAGTTGCAGAGCAAGCCGGGGAAAGCTACAAACAGGTTCAACGCTACATCCGCCTGACCGAACTCATCCCGCCCATACTGGATATGGTGGATGGCGTTACTGAGCAGAAGATAGCTTTCAACCCTGCGGTAGAGCTTTCCTATCTTACCCTCTCTGAACAGACCATGTTGCTGGACGCAATGGCGGCGCAGGAAGCTACGCCGTCACTATCCCAAGCACAGCGGCTCAAGAAGTTCAGCCAACAGGGAAAACTGTCCGAAGACGTGATGATGGCAATCATGTCCGAGGAAAAGAAAGAGGTTGACCGCATCACACTCACCACAACCACGCTGTCCAAGTATTTCCCTAAGTCCTATACACCTAAGAAGATGGAAGAAACCATCATCAAGCTGTTGGAGCAATGGCAGCGAAAACGACAACATGAGCAAGAACGGTAGGCATAAGAAATACCGTTTGCATGTCTTTCATTTTTCATGTATGATAAACAAGAAAGTGTGCAAGATAATGTGCAAGATGATTCTTCGGAGGACGCTACATGGAACACTATTCACCCCCATATACGATTACCGACGAAATACTTGCATTGGTTGCCAGTATATCGGAAAAACTGGGCAGAATCAGTACGGTTCACGCATTGGAGACGAAACCTCATCTGCGCCGGAATAACCGAATCAAGTCCATTCATTCTTCACTACGCATTGAAGCAAACTCCCTCTCTTTAGGTCAGGTAAGAGATGTTCTGAATGGTCGTCTTGTCCTAGGAGAACAAAGGGAAATTCAAGAGGTTAAAAACGCTTACGCCGCCTATGAAAAGCTCCCGGAAATCGATCCTTTTGATTTGGAAGAATTAAAAGAGCTGCATGGTATCATGACGCAGTTTATCGAAGATGAGTCCGGCATGTTCCGCACAGGAGAAGAGGGCGTGTTTCGTGGGGATCGATGCATTTTTGTAGCGCCACCGGCTATACGTGTGCCCGACCTGATGGAAGACCTGTTCTCATGGATGACCCGTAGCAAGAAAACGCTGCACCCTTTGATTCTTTCGGCAATTTTCCATTATGAATTTGTCTTTATCCATCCCTTTGCGGATGGGAACGGCAGAATGGCGCGGCTTTGGCATACGGCGATTCTTTCCAAATGGAAGCCGATCTTTGCCTATATTCCGTTGGAAAGTCAGATTGAGCGATTTCAGGATGACTACTATGAAGCCATCGCCGCCTGTCATAAAGAAGGCGCATCCAATATCTTTGTGGAGTTCATGCTCCATCAGATCGATCAGGTTCTGGATGAATTGACCATACAGATTGCAGAGGACGACAGGCAGCAATCCGTTTGTGTCCAAAAGCTGCTCTCAGTTATGGATTATGATATTCCTTATACTGCAGCGGAATTGATGGAGCGACTGCAGCTCAAATCCAGAAATGCATTGCGGAACAACTATTTATCTCCGGCTATGGATTTGAACTTGGTGGAAATGACCATCCCCGACAAACCCAACAGTCGTAATCAGCGATACATCAGAAAGTAACAAATTACAAATAGGTCACTTTAGGCGTTCCACTCGGAGCGCCTTTTTGTATGCCTGGAAATGGAGGAAATCGAAATGGCAGTCTTTCGCGTTGAAAAGACACGGGATTATACCGTCATGGCAAATCATCATCTCAGAAATACGGAGCTTTCCCTGAAAGCAAAGGGTCTGCTTTCTCTCATGCTTTCCTTGCCTGAAGAATGGGACTACACCACAAAAGGTCTTGCCCGCATCTGTAAAGACGGCGTTGACAGCATTTGTGCCGGAGTGCGTGAACTGGAGGATCATGGATATGTGGTGCGCGAACGCATCCGCAATCCCAACGGACAGTTGGGAGCCATAGAGTACACGATACTGGAGCAGCCCCGCACCTCAGAACCTAAACGGGAAAATCCAGTTCAGGCAAACCCTGCCTTGGATTATCCTGTCTTGGGAAAACCTGAACAGGAAAACCCCGCACAATTAAATACTTATAGAACAAATAAAGATGAATCAAATACGCTCTCAGCAAATCCTTATCCAATCAAATCCTATCCTATCAATCCCATAGCGGATCAGATGGGAATGGATGGGATGGATGTTTACAGAGAGATCATTAAAGGGAACATCGAATACGACATCATGAAGAACAATTTCCCATATGACCATGAGCGGCTGGATGAAATCGTGGAGCTTATGGCAGAAACCCTTGCTTCCAAGAAAGCTACCTTCTGCATTGCGGGAGATACCTACCCTGCTTCTACGGTAAAGTTCAAACTGCTCAGAATAAACAGCCTGCATATCCAGTATGTGTTTGAGTGCTTAGACAAGAACACAACCGAAGTGCGAAACATCAAGAAGTACCTGCTTGCCACCCTGTTCAACGCGCCCAGCACCATGGGCAGCTACTACAAAGCGCAGGTCAATCACGACATGTACGAATCTGGAGTATAATTCTGACAGACAAAAAACGACAGAAATTTCGGATGTATCAGAAAAAAGGGTATTCGTACTGTTGGGTGATTGAACAAAATGTTAGATAGGGATGAACCTTGATATTGATGGTATCTTCCATTGCTTTATGGGTAGTCGCATTGTAAATAAAGCCCTATTGGATTATAATTAAGTATAAATACTCTTATGCTTCATGATGCATGTAGAGTATCTAGATTTATTAAAGGAGGTCATGTATATGCGGTTGTCTAAAGCGCGTGTCCAAGGATACCGGAGCATCATTGATTCTGGATATTTCGATGTTGAGAATGGTAAAACAATTTTAGTTGGTCCTAACGAGGCTGGTAAATCTGCAATTCTACAAGCGCTATATAAACTTAACCCTCCCGAAGGAACAAAGCTATTTGATCCGCTTAGAGATTACCCTCGTGCAAAATATGATGAGGATATCGAAAAAGGTAGTATTGATCCAGCAGAATTTACTGTAGTGGAAGGTCACTTTACTTTGGATGAGACTGATAAAGAGTCTTTACCTCAGGAATACCATGATATTACTTACGTATATGGTCGATATCTTGATAACACTAATTGGCATAGAATTGAAGACGGGCCAAACAGGTTATTATATTCAAATATAACGAAAGATTTGCTAAAAATATCAGCACATTTTCAATCAACAGGCAAGTCCTTAGGAAAAGATGAAGATGTTATATCGACAATTCAGAGTGAACTTGATAGTCTTACTGAAGATTTAAGCCCCAAAGATTATATTTCCATAAATAAGGCAAAGGAACTACAGGGCTGGTTGAATAAAAATATACAATATCTTGATGATGAAAATGCGACTGAAAACGGTCGCTTTGAAAGATTAAGCGAGATGCTTAATCAACCATCGATACGTAATAAGGTTCTTACGGAATGTAACAACAAGTTGCCGATATTTATTCTTTTCAGCAACTATTTCCGCATTAAACCGGTTCTTCATCTTAAAAAACTCTCCGAACGCATTCAGAACAAAACCCTTGATGATGACCAGTATGACTATGGAAATATTTGTTTGTTAAAGTTCTTGGGTTTTACCGCCAAGGAACTAGCCGATGCAGGTGATACAAGCAAATTTGATCTCAATAAAGCAGATCAATATGAAAAATATAAGGAGCAACTTGACACACGAGACTATCGGCTCAATGCTGCAACTATACGTTTGACTGAAGCAATCAGAGAAGTATGGAATCCTAAGCAGGATGGTCGTGATGCCAATAAGCTCCGAATTAAAGCAGACGGACAGTATTTGAAGGTTGTTGTGGAAGATGAGCTCGGCGTTGAAGTTGAACTTGATCAACGTTCGGAAGGTTTCCAATGGATGGTTTCATTTTATGTTGTATTTTTTGCAGAAGCATCTGATAAACATAAAAATTCTATTTTGCTCTTGGACGAACCTGGACAAAGTCTTCATGCGTTGAAACAAGCTGAATTCAGAGAGACACTTTCAAAGCTGAGTGAAAAGAATCAAACATTGTATACTACGCATTCTCCGTTTTTGGTGGGGCCGAACGAGCTAGATAAAGTCCGAGTAGTAGAAATGCTTGATCGTAGCACTGGTACAAAAGTGAATACTTCCTTAACGGCATCAGACAGTGGAGCTATACTTCCATTGCAAGAAGCGTTGGGTTATGATTTGGCTCAAAGCTTGTTTTTCCATAAGAAAAACTTGGTTCTCGAAGGGCTGACAGACATGTGGTATTTAGAAAGCTTGTCGGATATGCTTAAGGCCGCGGGAAAACCTGGTATTGATGAAAGAATTGCTTTAATACCAGCTAATTGTGCAAGTAAAGTTGTGTATTACGCAACAATTCTTCATGCACAAAAGCTAAAGATTGCAGCTCTTCTTGATTCGGATGCCGAGGGGGAATTGGCGGCTTCACAAGATATCTTGGTAAACGCTTTAGGAAATAAAAAGATTTTGAGAACTAAAGACGCCTATCAAGGCGAAGTTGCAAAATCAGAAATTGAAGATCTTTTGAGGGATACTCTTGTGTTAGTTTCAAAAGAGATACTAGGGTGGGATGCAACAACAATTGCAGCTGAACAAACCAAGCGTCCTATCGTAGATATACTTTACAGTATTGCTAAAGAGGATTTTTCAAAATACCGTTTGGCAAAGGCGTTTATCCATTGGTCACGGAATCATTCTTTGGATGATTTAACGCCTACCGAAATCGATCAATCAGAAAAATTGATTGCGAAAATCAATAAAGCCCTTGCATAGTAACATATAGGCATCACTTTAAATAAAAGCTCCTTTTTCGGGGGCTTTTATATTTTATTATCAAAGGAGGTTCTTATATTGCAAGAAGAAGTCGAAAACAGATCCGTGACCCTTGCCATCAGCGCCACTAAGCTCAGCGCCCGCGTTTTGAAAAGCGCAATCGCAAAGCTGCTGGCGGAATGGCAAAAGAGCCGTGACGCGCCCGTCGAAATCCCCCACGGCAAGCAGACCGTAAAGGAGCTTGTGGGGCAAAACCAAGGCGTCAGCAATATCGAAGTGACGGACGGCAACATCAAATCCTTTGAGCGTGTTGCAAGAAAGTACGGCGTGGACTACGCCGTAAAGAAGGATAGCAGCGTGTCCCCGCCCAAGTGGCTGGTGTTCTTTAAGGCGCGAGATGCGGATGTGCTCACAGCTGCCTTTACCGAGTTCGCCGCAAAAACGGTAAAGCGGGAGCAGCGCCCATCGGTATTGCAAACCCTTGCCAGGTTCAAGGAAATGCTGAAGGATACCGTTATCGCCAAGACCCGCAAAAAGGAGTTGGAGCGATGAACCTGAAAAAAACACCTCATTCCCAACATTCCATATGTGGTGATAGGCCTGTTTGCCACCAACCTGGGTGAAGGATGGCGGCTTGCGGCAGGCAGCAATGCTTCCGAAAAGCTGCTGCACATCGTAGATGGTTTAGCTTTGGCCTTTGCTAATCCGTTGCCCAGCTTTCACCTTTTGGATATCTGTATCGGAGCCGGTGTGGGCGGCTTTCTTCGTTTGGCGGTGTACCTCAAGGGCAAGAACGCCAAGAAATATCGAAAGAATATGGAGTACGGCAGTGCCCGCTGGGGAACCTCTGAGGATATCAAGCCTTACATCGATCCCGCCTTTGAAAACAACATTATCCTGACCCAGACGGAACGGCTGACCATGAACAATCGCCCCAAAGACCCCAAGACCGCACGGAACAAAAACGTGCTCATCATCGGTGGTTCCGGCAGCGGCAAGACGAGATTTTGGTTGAAGCCCAACCTCATGCAGTGTGCATCCGAAACCTATCCCGTCAGTTTTGTTGTTACTGACCCCAAGGGTAGTATCGTGGTGGAGTGCGGCAAATTGCTTCTGCGGAAAGGGTATGAAATCCGCATCCTCAATACCATCAACTTCAAAAAGTCCATGCACTACAATCTCTTCGCCTATCTCCACTCTGAGAAGGACATTCTGAATCTGGTAACGACCCTCATTGCCAACACCAAGGGTGGCAACGAAAAGAACAGCGGGGACTTTTGGACACAGGCGGAAGCGCTGCTGTATTCGGCACTGATCGCATACATCCACTACGAAGCGCCCATAGAAGAACAGAACTTCTCAACGCTGCTTGCTCTGGTCAATGCCATGGAAACCCGTGAGGATGACGAGGACTTTCAAAACCCCGTTGACTTAATGTTTAAAGCGCTGGAAAAGGAAAAGCCAGATTGCTTTGCCGTCCGACAGTACAAGAAATACAAATTGGCGGCAGGAAAGACGGCAAAATCCATTCTCATCTCCTGCGGCGCAAGGCTGGCTCCTTTCGACATTCAGGAGTTGCGTGATCTCATGGCCTACGATGAACTGGCGCTGGACACCATTGGCGACAGGAAAACCGCACTATTCCTCATCATGAGCGATACGGACACTACCTTCAATTTCGTTCTTGCCATGCTGCAAAGTCAGCTGCTGAATCTGCTCTGTGACAAGGCGGATGACTTCTACGGTGGTCGCTTGCCTGTTCATGTGCGGCTGCTCTTGGACGAGTTTGCCAACATCGGACAGATACCCAACTTCGACAAGCTCATCGCTACCATCCGCAGCCGGGAGATTTCCGCGGCCATCGTGCTGCAAAGCCTTTCACAGCTCAAAGCCATCTACAAAGACGCTGCCGAAATCATCTCCGACAACTGCGACAGCACCGTGTTTTTGAGCGGTCGGGGCAAGAACGCCAAGGAGATCGCAGAAGCACTTGGCAAGGAGACAATCGACACCTACAACACCGGCGAAAGCCGTGGCCGGGAAAAATCCTACAGCCTTAACTATCAAAAGCTGGGAAAGGAGCTTATGAGCCAGGATGAGATCGCCGTCATGGACGGCGGCAAATGCATCCTACAGTTGAGAGGCGTTCGCCCCTTCTTCTCTGACAAGTACGACATCACAAAACATCCCTTTTACAAGTACCTGTCGGACTATCACCCAAAGAATGCGTTTAACATTGAGCGCTTTCTGGCCACCAAACTCAAAATCAAGCCGGATGACGTATATGAGGTCTACGAAATACCCGTCTCCGACGAGGAAGCAGCCGCCGAGTAAGGCGGTTTTTTATTACCACAAAATCAAAACGACTGGAGGAAAACAAATGGAATTCTTCAACTCCGCAATCGAAGTATTGCAAACGCTGGTCATTGCCCTTGGCGCAGGTCTCGCCGTATGGGGCGCGATCAATCTTCTCGAAGGTTACGGCAACGACAACCCCGGCGCAAATGCTCATGTACGGTAAGGAAGCAAGCAACCGAAAACAAGAGATAGACCGCCAG
>ERZ779821.118-NODE-118-length-33059-cov-5.69283_pt1 | contig 33059 bp, 41 predicted proteins | sample MGYA00511884_ERZ779821 | MGnify/ENA primary metagenome ERZ779821 (study PRJEB29588, sample SAMEA2152664) | human gut metagenome | biome: human gut; feature: human-associated habitat; material: faeces | place: Denmark | collected 2008/2010 ... | reverse complement strand
CCCCCAGCCGTGATAAAACCCTGACCGCCGACAAGCGGTCTTTTTTATTCCTTTTTCAGCCGGAACAGCAAACTGCTCTTGCCGCCTTTCTTGCGGTATCGCTGCTCGGTTTCGAGAAGCCCTGCTTTTTTAAGGTCACGGATCCCGCGGCGGACGGTGGACTGTGAATACTTTAGGTCTGCCGCTATGGTCGGGATGGCAGGCCAGCACTCGTTGCTCTCGTTCGTCCGGTCGGCAAGGTAGATATATACCGCAACGGCACGGTGCGGCAGCTCGGTGCGGTAGAGAAAATCAAGACGGCTCATGGCTTTGCACCTCCGTTTCGGTTAAGTCTTTTATGATTTCTGCTTCCGTCATGTCGGGAGCAGTTTCTTTTTTCGGCGGTGAGGTACGGATGGGGTTGCCGCCCTTGTTCTTATCCTTCGGCGGAGTTCTCTGCGGCTCGTTCTTTGGGCTGTCATGCTGTGCCTGACCGCCGCCGTCAGCGTCGCTCGGTGCAGGCGTTTCCTCTTTCCACTCCGGCGGATATTTTTCGAGTATGCCGTCCTGAATTTCCTTTTTGTCGGCATACTTGACCTCACGGTTGCCTTGGTCAGGTACGGCGTATGGGTGTTCATCGTCAAACTCAATGCCCCATTTGAAGAACAGCTTGAGGTGTACCCGCATCGGATGCACACCGGTTTTCATAACGATGAAGTCGCCCTTGGGCAAGGACTTGAGTTCGTCCGGCGTAAGCAGTGGGCGTTCTATCATTTGGAGCGATTGTGACGGATCGTTTTTACTTCGGCTGACAGATCCGCTCATGACCGTGCGGCTGCCGAGTGCCTTGGAAAGCGTTTCCGCCGAGCTGCTGTTGGGAGCAAAGCCGCCGAAGATGGTATCCTGCGTATTATCCACGATAATTTCTGCGCCCTCCTTGCCATAGTTCTTTTCGAGCTGGGCAAAGGATTGGATGATGGGAACGATCTGCAAGCGCCTTGACCTCGATGCACTAAACATCATCTCGGCACTTTCGATCTTTGGCAAGGTGCCGAACTCATCGCAGAAGAACACACATCGGTTTTTGAGCTTGCCGCCGTTCTCATCGGCTACGGCGAGTATCTCTCGGTAGAGCTGTTGGATAATCAGTGAGATCATAAAGAAAGTGTTGGGGTTTTCCTCCGGCATAATGACAAAGATGGCCGATTTCTCATTGCAGAAGGTTTCGGCATCTATCTCGGTGTCAAAGCACAGGAGCTGTTCCAATTCCGTATCGAGGAATGCATTGAGCCTTGACAGAGCCGTACTCATAACGCTTGCCATACTCTGTTCGGCGGTGTTCAGAGCCGCACCTGCAAACCATTTCGCCTTATGCTCGTTCGGCAGTAACTCCATGAGTTGCTGAAACTGATTTTTGCCCTTCTTTTTGGACGGGGCGAGTAGTTCCTGAATGACCTTGAACACCGAAACGATGTGCCGTTTCTCCGGCGCACAGAAATCCGCTACCAACAGAATGGTTGCGGTCAGCAAGCCCTCGGCGGCGTCGTAGAAATAGGCGTTCTGTCCGAAGGAGGCGGCGTCCATACCGGAAAGGATAATGGTCTTGGATATGATTTTTGCATATTTCTCGGCTTTGGCCTTGTAGACGATTTGGTCGGGATGCTTTGCGTATAGGTCGGTGTACTTATTGACGAGATACAATATATTATTTCCGTTTGATCGGGTCGGATTTCGCAAGTCAATAACAGATACCTTGTAGCCGTAATCCTTGGCGATATTACCGTAGTTACGCATGACATCGCCCTTGGTGTCGGTGGAGAGGAAGGACATTCCCGATGCGCAGGCATACTCAATGCACGGGTACAGCCAAAAGGCAGTCTTGCCGACACCCGCCGCACCAATCATCAGCACATGAACATCTCCCGTGTCTATCATGGCGGTGGTGCTGTGCTTGCCGCCCTTGCACCCGACCACGATGCCCTGCGGCAGAGCTTCCTCGGTCGGCTCGGTCTTTTTTCGGAGCAGCTTTCTTGGCGCTGTCGCCGTCATGGTAGGCGTTTGGTTTTGCTTTGCCTGCCTACGCCATTTCTTTGGCGTGAACGGAATGTGGCGGTAGGTCTTTCGTATCTCCGTTTTGTTTGCCCACCGAGCCGTGCCGTGCTGGCCGTCACCGACCGTTTTGCTCTTGATGTTGTTGAGGTTATAGATATGGGCGATCAGAGTGATCGCACCGAGGACGGCAAACATAACTGCGGCAACGGTGACTAAAGCTGCAATGTTTGGCATATTTCTTCTTCCTCGCTTTCTTCTTGGGGTAAAGAAAACTCCGCACGGATGTGCGGAGCATTGCCTCCGGCTGCCAGCCGGTCCTCGTTCCAATCTTTGAATTCGGGAACGAGGATTTCGTGTTTTATGCCCTGGATAAAGAGCTTGTCGGATATTCTCTTGTTCGCCGCCTGACCTGCGGCATCGTTGTCCATACAGAGATAGACGGTGTCGATATGGGGATTCGCTTTCAGCATTTGGAACAGCACTTGATCCCCGACACAGCAGGCGGCGGCATAGCTGTGGCTTCGCCAATTCTCCTTGTGCAGAGAAATAAAGGACAGCATATCTATGGGAGCCTCAAAGAGATAGAGCGCGTTGTCCGTTCCGGTCCAGTGGAAGCTGTAACGGGGATCGCAGCTTTCCGCATTGCCTTTGTAGGTGCTCTCACTGCCTGTCCCTCTTTTGTGTGCGTGTCGGGCAATGCTGTGTTCATCGTAGCCAACGAAGACGGCGTTGTGGTAGTCGGCGGATTCGTAGATCATTCCTTTATGCACAAAGGCAGAAAGCACCTCCCGGTCTATTCCTCGGCGGTTAAGCAGATAGGCATACACACGCCGCATATTATCATTTTTTGGCGGAAGGGTGAACGGCTTTGGCGGTTCTCGCTTGACCGGCTCGGCTCTTTGAATTATGCCGCCGTTATTACCGAGCAGGAAATTGACGGCTTGCGGAAAGTCCATGTTATAAAATCTACGGACGAAGTCAACGGCGTCGCCACCGATGCGTTCATATTGATGAAACCACAGATTTCCTCTGACCGTAACTTTTTCCGAGCCGTCACGCCACACATATTCCTTGCCGGAGCGTTTGAGGCGTTCGCCCTGACTTTGCAGGAGTGCGACCAAGTCTGTCTGCCGAGCAGCTTCCTTTTGTTCGGCTGTAAAGTGAATGTATTCGGTTGACATGAGTTTCTCCTTTCGAAAAGGAGGTTGCGCATAAAATGTATGCGCAACCTCCCCGTGCTATTGTTTGAGTCCGTGAGCCTGTTTTTTCTCCTCGATTTTTCTCCGCAGCTTACGGTCGATGCTGTTTTCTCTGCCTCTACGCTCATCCTCCAAGCGGTTTTGGATGACACGAGCCATGTGTCCGAGCAGACGGAGCGAGGCAAGCGCTGCCGTCCAGTTTCCGTTGACACGAATGCTGTGGATGAGCTGTGCGGCATATTGATTGCCATGCTCGGCGGCAAGATGAAGATAGTACATTGCCTTATCTGTATCTCTCGGTATGTCTTTTCCGTAGAGATAGTTTTTTCCGAGTTGGTATTCGGCATAGTCATTTCCGTTCTCGGCGGCTATTATAAAACTGCGGATGGCCTTTTGAATGTTCTTGACCTCATCCTCGGTCAGATATATTTTGCCTGCAAGGTACGCCGCATAGGGATTTTTCTGTGCGGCGGCACGGTCAAGCCATTCAACGGATTTCTTTATATCCTTCGGCACGACCTCGCCTTTGTATAACAGCCTGCCGAGGATAAACTGTGCCGGAGCAAAGTTTCTTGATGCCGACAGATTCAGCAGGCGCACAGCCTCGTCAATGCTTTGAGCAAGGACATCTCCGTCAAGATATGCCTTGCCAAGCGTGTACGCCGCATATTTGTTGCCTTGCTCTGCGGAACGGCGCAGCAGGCTCTCGGCTCGTTCGGTATCTCTTTCTATGTCCTCGCCCTTGAGGAAGGTTTTGCCGAGCAGGTATTCGGCGTATTGGTTATCGTCTTTGACGGCGCTTTCCAACCAATGTAGAGCGTGGAGCATTTGTTTCGGTACATCCTCGCCTTTAAGGTACAGCTTGCCGAGCATATATTTTGCAACGGTGTAGCCCTGCTTGGCGGATCTGGTGAGATACTCGACAGCCTTTTTCGGATCGTAGTGGTCGCCGTCACGGTCGAGCATGAATTTTGCCGCACGGTACTGCGACCATTTATTGCCCTTATTAGCGTCTGCGACCGTTCTTTCATATTCGTCCATAGGCGGAGGAGGCGGATCGGGGCTTTCGGTTTCCTCGACGGTCGGCTCACGGTCCGGCTCTGTTGGCTCATCCGTTTCCTCAACCTCATCTGTCGGAAGATTCAGTTTCATCGCCTCGGCTATCACCATATTTTTTACGGATTTGAATTCCTTGTTTTGCGACAGCGGCAGCCGTTCCGGTCGGCTCTCGGTGTAGACCTTCAGCGCCGTTTCCTTTGACTCGTACCATAAGTCATAGAGAGCTGCGATGCGTTCGTCCTTGCCGAGTTCGTCAACGATGCTGTTGATGATCTCCTTGATGTCCTTACGCAGATAGCCGTACTGCTTTTTACCGTTGGTCACAGCCAACCTCTTGGCGAGAGTCTGCAGCAGATTCTCCACCTGTGGATTGTCATAGGTGCCGCCGTTTATCTTGGCTATGAGCTCAGCGAGCACCTCACGGCTCTGTACCTTGAGTGCGTCACGGTGTTCTGTCTGCTTTTTATATTCGCAGAGCAAGTCCTGTGCGAATATGTCCTTGGCGAAGGACGAACGCAAAGCCATCACGCCTTTTTCCGAGAGGTAGCCCTCTGACGGATTTGCCGAGTAGGCGATCAAGTGAATATGAGGATGGTGGCTTTCGTTGTGAAACGCAGCGAACCAGCGGAGATTGCTCATCGGTATCCGAAGATTTTCCGAGAGCGTTTGTGCTTGAGACCGGAGCATATCTCTCCATCGGCTGCCGTTATCATAGCCGAGCCGCTCGGCGTCCTCACGGCGCAGAGAAACGATGGCTGTCCACACATTTCCCGTGTGAGCGTTGAGTTCGTCCGACACCTTTTGCAGATCCACCGCCACTCCGTCATCGGTAAAAAGTCCGTGAGAGCCGAAGCGTTCCGCACGGGGACGGGTAGCGATGTAGTCGGCATAGGTTGTGGTGTGCATCATCTCATCGGCATTTTCCTCAAGCATTCGGGTAATGAATTCCGAAGCCGTACCGATCGTTTTGTCTTTGAGGTAATCCTCATACTCCAAGGATGATTTGCTGTCGGGAAAGTCCGAGAGGATTTTCTTTATCAGTTGCTTTTGCTTGTTTGTCGCCGGAGCATTTCTTTTCGATTCATCTATCTTTTCAACGCCTTCACGGGTAGCCATGTATTCCGCATAACCGCCGAAGTGATTTCGCTCATCAGGCTTCAGATATTTGAATTTCGTAATGAGCCTTGCCATGCGTTATCCCTTCTGCCAATCGTTTGCGTCACGGAAAGTAAAATTGCCGTTCAGCCTTTTTACTTCTTTCACGCATTCGCCCTTGAGCCGTTCGAGAGTAATATCGTCGATGTCGCTGTTTGCCGCCACCACATTCATGGTGACGGCAAGCTCCACAGCCAGCTTGAAAAGCAATCGGCAGATGCGGTTGTCGCTCTCGGCAACAATACTTTTCATGGAGGACAGTATAGCGTTCGGCAGCATGGAGCGGTCGTCCGCGGCGGTGAGGTGGTCGATATAGAACTGCACCGCCTTTTCAATGAATTCCGATTTACTGCGGCAATCGTCCTCGGCGTAGAGCTGCCCGATTTTTTCAAGCGTTTCGGGATAGAGCCACAGTGCAAATTTGCGTTTGTTTTTCGGCGTCGGCACTCAAATCATCTCCTTTTTCTGCCGTATTTTTCGCTCAAAAACCGCAACCCCTAAACTTGCGAGGTTTTTATCCGTGCAACCCCTAAATCGCAGTTTTTGTTGTCGCCCCCAAAAGCCCTGCAAAGCCTTATGCGGTCGGCGTTGCCGTCCGCTGTATCCTGCGAGGGGAAGGCAAGGCAACCCCTCGCTTTCTCCTGCTTATTTTCGTACCGCCTGCCGACTTCGGCACAAAAGGGTGCGAAAACCGTTCCAAACGGCTCTTTGCCTTTGCAGGACTTGTGTTTACCCGATGTGGGGTTGCATCTCGCCACACGGGGCGAAACAGGGGCCCACACGGCGGTCACATCTGCATCGCCGGAGCCTCGGCTTCGTCATCGGCCTCCGACAGTTCCACTTCCTTTCCGGCGAGGCTGCTGTTGAAAATCTCACGGCGGCATTCCTCACTGCGGTAATCGGAGCGGAATGCCTTGTATGCCGCAACGGAAAAATCATGCAGAGAGTAGGTCTGCCACTCGTTATCCGTGCCGTCGTAAACACTGACCCGACCTTCGTCCAAATCAAATTCGAACAGCGCAGTGACTCGGTCATCCGCATGGATATCCGCACAGACCTTGCCGAAGTATTCAAGGCTGACGGGATTCGTTTCAATAAAAGCGGTAGCAAAGATTCCAGGGGCGTCGGATAACTCGCCGCGCTCATAGAGGCGGTAGCGGTAAGCTGCCTGCATCGGAGAGAGGAAGTAGTCGCTTGTGAAGTGACAGTCATCACCGTTTTCACGGATGTGATAAACCGCAAAGCGTCGGGCCGCTTCCAGCCGCGCCTGCTCTGCGGCTTCCTCTCTTTCAATCGTTGCCTCGATGGAGGCACGCTGCTCATCGGGAACATACTCCTGATAGAGCGTGTCGAACGCCTCGGTCAATTTATCCTCGACTGTTTCGGCGGTCTGACTGCCGAGCGCTTCTGCCAAGGCGCGCACACGGTATTCGTTAAGGTACAGGGTGATATCAATGGCGTTCATCGGCGCTCACCTCGCTGATCTCGGTATACTCCGTTTTGGGCGGCTTCGGCTTTCTCGGTTTCGGTGCAGTCGGAGCCGGTGTGTTGCCGGAGCGCAGCTCGATATATTCCCGCACACCTGCCGGGACGGTCTTTGTGTATAGCGTGTCGAGGGATTTTTCCAGCTCTGTTTCAACGGTCGCACTTTTCTGCGAAAGATAAAGGACAAGGGCAGATGCCTTGTCCTCGTCAAATGAGATATTGAAGGTTGTCTTTTTCATGTTGTGTTCTCCTTTCTTGTTACATAGTCAGTTCGGGATCGAAGCCGTCTTGCCGCCAATCCTCACGGTCTGAATTACATCCGCACATATTGATTTCCGCGTAATCGTCGAGGCCGCAGAAGTTCGTGCCGTCGGTACAGCAGTTTTGAAAACTGCCGTATTCCATCTTGCATTCGATCATAACGGCATCGCTTAAATCGCTGTGCGTATAAGTGCCGCCCGACATTTTGCATTTTGAAAAGACCGTGTTTTTGAATTTGCATTCCTCGGCGGTGACATCCTCAAGGTTGCAGTTTTCAAACCGTGTGTCATTGGCAACGGAAAAATTGAGCTCCGCACCCTGCAGGTCGGTGTTCACAAACCTTGCGTTATCCATAGCGACATTCATCATGTTTTTATGCGCAAGGTTCAGTCCCCGCACAAGGCAGTTTGAAAAATCCGCCTGTGTGCCGCCTGCATCGTTCAGCCACAGGATATGCTTGGCGAGCATGATATCCGCTTCCTCCTGCGTCAGCGCACGGCGTGGATCTGTCTGCCGGACATATTCGTCCCTGACCGTGCAGCGAATATATTCGCCGTCAAAATCTACGCTTTCAATTTCCGGTCTGTCCTTCAGTGCTGCATACAGCAGCCCTTCGCTGAATCCCGCCCCTCTGAACTGATTTCGCACCTCGTCGATGTTTATGCCATACTCCTTATCGCCGCCTTCGATTGCTTTTTGCACGGCGGCATCTGCTGCCAGAGCGGTTTCACGCACAGCGTTTTCAAGGCTCGGATACCGGACGGCAACAGCAAGCTGCTCGGCATTGGGAATGTGGGCGGTGTATCGGGCGTAGTCATATCCTTGCGTGTCAATGACAAAGCCGTCTTTGTGTCCTTCGCCCACGAGCAGCAGGCACGGGATGCCGTCCGTCGAATACTCTTGCTTCTCGGTATTGAACTCACGGAGAAAATCATAGTACCCAAGAGGATTAGAAACAAATTCGGTATATTCAGACGGCGTCAGCTTTACTACTTTTTCAATCTGACACAGAGGCAGATTGAAATCCGTCTGCTTGCATTTTAAGTCTGCTTTTATAACCATAGGCAATTCCTCCCTCACATAGAAAGAGCCTGCGTTTCGTCCTCATCGGAGGATTCGTTCGCAGGCTCATGGTGGTGTTCGGTTTCGTGGTCGTCATAGAAATTACAGCCGAGGACGGAGAGCAGACTCAGCGGATCGCCCTGGCACTGTGGGCAGTGCCTGAGGTGGCAGGTCATTTCGATGCAGTCCTCGGTCATGATGAGTTCGTTGATTTCCTCTCTCTGCCGTAATTCTTTTTCGAGCAGTTTTCCGTTTTCATTACTGTCGGTAATCTCTGTACCGAAGCGGTGGCGCAGCTCGTCATAGGAAACCGACCAGTAGCAGTTCTCGGAATTGTCGCAGCACTGCCGGACGGCATAGTCGGCAAGCTGCTTGATTTTACTTTTATCCATATAGACCGTTCCTTTCATTGTGATTCGGTATTCTCCGTATAGGTGATATACGGTATCTTGAGCCAGTGCGTAAAGCCGCTGCCTGAAACATCGGAGATAATAACGCCTGCTTGGGTGTTGGCGGCATGTATCACCTTGCCGTCTCCGATATAGATTCCGATGTGACCGCTGTGCCAAAGAGCAAGCCCCGGAATTTCGGGGAGCGTGTCAATCGTACCTTTTTCGGTGGCGTTATTGAACATCGTGTCCGCACCGATGTCGGGCATACCGTTTGTGCCGTATTCGATAGCACCCGTTTGGGTGTTCAGCCAGCCGTAGCCTTTAATCAGTCCGATGCAGTCCGCGGTTCGTCTGCCGAGCCAGTGTGTTTTTATGAAGTCTGCCTTGCTGCCGACCTCATCGGGGTATTGCTCGGCTTTTGAGTTCAGCGTTTTCTGCGTAAGCACTTCGCCGTAGCTGCCCCATACATAGCCCCAGCCGTGAGACTGCGCCTGCTTTGCCCATTCCACAAGGTCGAGGTTGTTCTTGCTATGCGGATCGGTGAAGCCGGAGGTGTTTATGCTGTTGGCACGGATGGAATTCATTATCTTGCTGTAATCCTCGGATTTCAGTTCCGTGCCGAAGGCGGAGTTGACGGCGGCGATGAGCTGCTCGTCCGTCTGATCCTCCGCAAAGCACCCGACGAGCTTATCCACGAAGCCGTCCGCTTTGGAATGGTCATATAAAGCGAGGGTGTACAGCACCTGTGCCTCTTTTGTCCTTTCTGCCGTAAAGCCTTTTTCGGTCATAGCCGTTTCAATGGCTTTCATCGTATCCTCAACCGCTTGCAGCTTTGCTTTTTCCTCATCGGACATTTCCTCGACCACGATTTGCTGAAGCCTGTCGGTGTCGATATTGATATCGCCGTTAAAAAGAGCGATAACGGCAACCACAGGCATTATGACAATGATAATAATTCCAAGTACAATGCCCAGCACCGCCTTGCGTAATTTCTTGTCGGTGAGTATGGCAACGGCTATCTTTTTAAGAGCCGCCGCTACCGTTGCGCTCATCGCCCGCCTGCCTTTCCGAAGATTGCCGCCTTGTATTCGGGTGCGATAACCTGCAAGAGATATCTTTCGTTACCGCAGCGATAGAGGCAGGTGCCGCGCTCCGGATATTTGATGAGCTCGAATTCGCTCGGCTCGACCTGCAGGGCGTCCATATACTCCTTGGGATTGATCTGCCCAGCGTTGAACAGGAACTGGTGTGTGGGAATGGAAAACAGCGGCTTTGTAAATTCTCGAATAGAAGGAATCAAAAAATCCTCGATATTCTGACTTGCCAGAATGACCGAGGAGTCTTTCTTGCGCACACGCTTCATGCAGTTGCGCAGATATTCGATTGTAGTCATATTCGAGAGGAAGAGGTACAGCTCATCCACCGATGCCGCCGTGCTGCCTTTGCCGAGCAGTTCGTTGCTCATATAGGACAGGATATTGAACAGCATACAGTCCTTGAGTCGGCGGTTGGTGTCCATAAGCCCCTTCACACCGAACACGAGGAAGTTGGAGTCGGTAATGTTGGTGTGTCCGTTGAAATATTTGCTTTCCGAGCCGACGCACATACTGTGGATTCCGAGACAAACCTCCTGCAGCGTTTCTTCGGTGTAGAGGTATTTTCGCTGCTTGTCGTAGGTCATAAATTCTTCTTCGCAGAGATTGTAAAAATCCTGCATAACGGGAAAATCCGAGGGCCTTTTTACGCTGTAATCGGTGCTGTCGGTAATGCCGAATCGGGCATACAGCTTGGAGAGCAGGATTTCAATGGTGTCGATCTGCGCGTCGGTGAAATCCTTATAGCTGCGGAAGAAGTCTTTTAGGAAAGCAATGTGCTGACTGAGCCTTGTGACCTTTTTGAAGGCTTCGGGTGTGTTGGCGTCGATATCCTCAACGCTGTCTGTCCATGCTTTCGGCTCTAACGGATTGATGGTGTATTCGCCCGACATAAAATCAATATAGCAGCCCCCGAGGGCATCGCACAAATCCTCGTATTCCGATTCGGGATCGAGACAGATGATTCTCTTGCCCGACTCACGGATGTTGGTGAGGATGAGTTTCAGAAGATAACTCTTGCCCTGACCGCTGTTGCCGAGAATGAGAATATTGCTTGTGGTTTTGTCCTCGGCTCTGCGGTCGAAGTCTACAAGGATGTTTGTGCCGTATTTATCTCTGCCGACATATGAGCCGTGTGGATCTGTTTTGCCGCTGAAATTAAACGGATACATATTGGCGACCGAGGATGCGGGCAGCACTCGTTCATACTGTGCGCCAAACTGATTGCAGCCTGTCGGGATGACCGACAAAAAGCCTTCCTTTTGACGGAGAGTTAAGCGATCAACGGAAATCTTGGAGCGAGTGAGTTCCATGGCAATGTCACTCTGCAATTCCTTGAGCTTTTCCATGCTCCTGGCTTTCAGTTCGATGAACACCGACACATGGAGCAACGGCTCTTTGTTCTTGCGGAGGTTGGCGAGTAGTTCAATTACATCCTGTAAATTGCCCTCGGCCTCGATGGTTTCGTTCACATCGTTGCCGCCGCTTTTGAGTCGATTGCGGCGAGTGGCATTTTGAATGATCTTTCGCTGTTCCATTGATTCCACCAAGCGGTGGTAAATGCGGAGCGTCACGCCGTTGCGGTCGGCGAGCTGCGAGAGAATGGCCTGTTCCTCAGTGGACGGTGGATATTCCCGAATCGCCCACACGCAGCGGTAGCTGTCACCGATAATATAATGGTCGGATAAAAATTTGATAGTGCCGGGCAGGATCATGTCGAAGAAGTCCTTGGTGCGGATTTCCTCTGCCTGTTCCGGCGTGAGAATTTTCGGTTTTCTTTTGAGCATAATATTTTCCTTTCTGCCGTTTAGCTTTCTGCGGCGATAATGAGCAGCCTGCCGTCCTTGCCCGATCCGTAGCAGGTGGAGAGGATGAGGTGCCTGCCGTCCTCGCAGGTTGTGCGGTCATACCATGGGTCTGCGGTATTGGTTCTCAGCACCTCGGTTACGGTGTAATAACGGATGCCGTCCACCGTTTCAAACTTTACGGTCCGGTGTGCGTTCAAAAAATCTCTGTCCACATACCTTTTGAGTTCGGAGAACATTGTACCGTTTCGCATATTGTGGCCGTAGATAATGAGGTTGGTGCTTTGGATATCGCACCGTCCGTCAAGGAACGGCACACCGCTTTGGCTGTACTTGCCGTAGAAGTTTCGGCGGAGATATTTCTGCGGATCGGACGGTGTGTGCATAATGGGATAACTGATGTTTGTGCCGTCAATAGAGAGCCACCCGATGCAGTCGGCGTTTTCTGTAATGAGAGCTTGTATATTGCGTTCTGCCGCAGGCCGCTCGGTCGGCTCTGATTCTGTCTGTGCGGTCGTGACCGTAGGCTCGGCGATTTGTGAGACGGCGGCAAAGTCCTTTTTTTCTTTCTGCCGTTCTTTTAACTCCGAATAGATATTTGTGCCTGCAAGCACGGCAGCCGCCGACAGCAGAAGGCAGAAAATTATGAGGGCGGGCTTATTCCTCGTCCTCATCGTCTGTACCCTCGTAGAACTGTTCGCCGTCAATGTCGGGCATTGCTTCACCCTGCATACTTGCCTCAAAATAGAGAGCCAGGATGCGTTTGATTTCCGGCTTTTTAAGGCGGTGTACCTCAAAGCCCTCGCCGGCGATTTTACTCTCAATTCGGTTTGCGGTTTCAAAGACCTGTTTTTCTTTCTGCCCCTTAATTCGGGCGATAAAGAAAAACTGACGGGCGGTCGCCATTTCTACCTGAATGGTGTCAAGAAATTCGATATCCTTTTTGATGAGCTTCCTGACCTTTGCATTTTCCTCAACTTCAAGGCGTTCGGTCAGATAGGCTTTGTTATCGTCAAAGCATTCCGAGGAATCGGTGCAGACGATCTCGATGTCCGGCAGCGCCGACAGCACCATCATCAGATGGCGTATCTTGATCTCAATGTTAGTGTGGGAGAGCACCGATATATTGGTGGGCGACACGAGGTAAAAGAGCAGCTCGCCCTTGTTGGTTGAAAGACCGTATTTCGTAAAGGTTTTGATACCGAGCAGCTCCTGCACCGAACGGCCTTTTTTCTTTTTCTGCTGTTTCATGATCATCATCTCCATTCAAAGTATTGCTGTGTAGATATTAAATACCGCACGGCGTAACGCATGAAGTCGAGTACGGTGGTATCGTCCATGCGGATCGTTAAAAAACCGTAGCATAAAACAGCCACGGCCGGTAAGAAAATATGCAGCTGCACAAGTGCGAGAACCGACAACAGTGCAGCTACCGCTATAATTACAAAGTCCCGCAAACTCCAAAGCCACAGGTTGGCTGTGGCTTTTAAGTTCTGCGGATAGATATATTGTGTCATTGCGTCATTCCTCCGATTTCTATGCCGCCAATGTCCTCACAGAATTCCTTGGGCGTCTGTCCGTATTCCTCACGGAGCTTCTCAGAGATCATATCCTTGATAAGCTGCGACTCAGCATCGGTCGGCACATATTCGCCTTCCTCGCAGGAGTCGGCGGTTGTAACGGTAAATTCGAGCCGGAGCGTGTCGGCAAACGGGTCGTATTTGGCGTACAGATTCAGCCACTTGTCATCGTCCGCAGCCGTGTCCGTTCCGTATTTCTTGTCCACATCGAACCATGTTTCGAGGTAACAGGTGATCTGATGCCCGGTGTCGCAGTCGACTTCCATATCTCGGTCGACTGCAAGCATATCCCTTCTGAATTCCGGCGTATCCATTTTAGTTATAACGGATGCCGGACGGTATTCGGCGTCGGCATTGTGCCGTCCGAACTGCTCACGGATATGCTCTGCAAGCTGTTCCGAGAGGAATCGGCCGCACACTGCTTTTGCTTGCTCATGGATAATACCGAGATATTTAAGCCCTGCCTTATAACGGGAGAGGAGCTTGTCATAGGTCATTTCCTCGTTTAATGACGGCTCGAATATACCATAATCTCCGTACCAATTTGCGTATCGCTCGGTTGGCGGGATGTCTGCCGCTTCCTCATAGGCGGCGATGATTTTGAATGCGTCCGAGCCGTACTTCTGCAAAAATCTGTTTGCCTGCGTATAGTATTTCATAGCGCACCTCCTTATTTGCCCGTAGCTCTTGCCACACTGCGGGTCAGATTGACCGCCGTGGTCGTGGCGTGGACTACGCTCATCATATTGACTCTTACGCTTGAATCCAAACCGAACTGCTGCGCAATCCGCGGCACCTCATTGGCTGCCAGCATAATGCCGAGACCGAGCAGCATATTCTGCGGAAAGGTCAGAAGCCCTAAGAAAAGCAATGTTGTCTGCATAAATGCCGTAAGGCAGATCGCAACAACCTGCTTGCACCATTGGTTGAAGCCGTCCGCATAGCCACGGGGAACGCTGAACATATACAGCGCGCCTACCGCCATCTGCACAAGAAGGATTCCTCCGCGCTTGATATTCTGAAAAAATATCTTTATAATGCAGTACGCAAAGGCGATCATCGCCAGCAAATTAAAGAGCTTGTATTCTGCGGTGGCCGCCACCATAAACGAGCCCTGCAGCACCGAAGTGCTTTGCCCTGCGAGATCCAGCGACTGTGTTCCTGCAAAAATTCGGGATAAATCATGCGAAAAAGTGTTTTGCAGGCTGATGCAAAACTTGTATAACTCTATCGGTACGACTCCGATGAGAGAGCAGGCAAAGAAGCCTTTTATGATGTTGAGTGCCGTTGTTTTCACATTAGCTCTGCCGCATTGGTACTCAATAGCAACATCGAATACTGCCACAACCGTTCCGGCCACGAACAAGCCCCAGCCGAAAAGAGTAAACAGCTTTACGGTTGCTTTTACCCATTCAAGGTCAAACACATCCGCGCCCATATTGCCCATCATCTCGAAGAAGTCGGCGATAGCGCCGTAGATGATTTCATAAAACCATTTGAGCATTGCGTCCCAAATGGCATTGGATATTTGTGTTCCGAGGAAGTCCATAGCGTCGCCGATGGCGCTGCCGATCCCCGAAAAGATATCGCCTAACCAGTCAAAAATGATTACCACCTCATTTCTAAATGAAAACGGCAGACGAGGTGTCTGCCGCATGAGAAAAGCCGCCGACTCTTAATCAGTCAGCGGCTTTTCCGTTTGTTTCTATGTCTTTTTTCATTTCCAAACCGTCTATGAAGCCCATTCGGTACGCTTCGGTCTGCAAGAGCGTTTCCACCTCTGCTTTGGCGTTTTTCATTGCGTAGAACAGATCCGACTGTTCGGGCGTCAGCGACTTTTCCAATTTCTCGGAAGCGGCGGCGAGCTCGTGAAGTGCCTTGGTGTATTCGGGCGTTTGCCTGACGAGGTTTTCTATCGGGCAGATCTCGCCGTTGAACAGCTTGTAAAAAAATCCCATATCGGTCGTTCCTCCTTTCCAAGTCACACAACATACCACACACTGCGGCAGAAGTCCAGCGCAAAAAAACCGCCGCAATCTCTGAGTTTGCAGCGGTTTCTGCGCCGTTTACAAGCGTCATTTCAGTGTATTCGGATCAATGATGATGACCTTTTTCCCGTTTTTCAAAGCATAGTCCACCGTGTTTCCGGTGCCGCTTTTTTCACCGTTCCATACGGCTATCACAACATCGCTGTTGTCCACCATATATTTATTCCGCTTCATCATGCAGTCGGAGGTATAGTGGGTTTGCAGCGTCTGTGCGTCATCGGAGCGGTAGATAATATCGAAGTACCTGTTCCGCCAGCCTTCGCTCCAGCGATTTGCCTGGGTTTCGCAGGGAATGGCGCATTCCAGCGTTATGTGCGGATACTTTTCTTTGAGCTCCAGCACCGCCTCGGCTGCGTAGATGTCCACACCCATCGCCATGCCGGAGATGAAATGCGTCACGCCGTTTTCGGTGATCTGTTTTTCAATGCCCTCGGTCAGCAGTGCCTTCAGTCTTTTACAGCCTTCCGCACCTTCGTCGTAACCGAAGGGCAGGGATTTCGGTCTGTGTCCTGTGAAGCAGCAAGTTTTGTTCATGATTTTTCTGTTCTCCTTGTATGTGTATTAGCAAGTGTATCTAACTCGCTTATACACAGTTTACACCATTATAACAGAAAAATCTGTCGAAACAAAGTGTCGAAAAACAAAAAACTGCACGAAAACCGTGCAGTCCGATAATTTATACCGTTATTTATTGTTTTCCGCTTGCTTTATCATGAGATCGAGCATTTGCAGGATCCTGTTCTGTTCCTCCGCAGGCAGTGCGGAAAGACGACGGCTGAGCTCGTTCTCCTTGTATTCGACCGCATGGTCAATCACATCACAGAAGATGGCGTCTGCCGAGACCTGCAGGCCATTCAGTATGGTGATCAGCCTTTCGCATCTCGGAAAAGAGCCGCCGCGCTCCACCGTGGAAATATAATTGACGGAAAGTCCTGTCTTTTCCGAGAACTGCTCCTGCGTAAGCCCGATCCTCTCGCGGCATTCTTTGATTCGCTGTCCGATTCTTTTATCTATCATAACATCACCCGTTTCCTTTCGGTTACTAACTCTCTTATACATAGTATAAACGGCTAATGCAGTTTTTAGAACAATCGCAAATCCATACAGAATGTATTAGCAAGTGACTTGCGGGTGATTTTTTTGTGAAATTCAGTCCTGTTTTATGCTGTTTGCACGCTTTTCAAATGATCGACCAGATATACAGCGGTGCGGTCAGTGTGAAAATAAGGCAGGCAAACAGAATGCACGGAGCTGCGAACTCAAACTGTCCGTGCTTTCTGTAGTCGAAGTACGCCGTGCCGACCTTCACGAAGAAAAGGATGGCGAGGATCATATCGCACACGGGAAAAACAACATTGTTGACTACCGTCTGAATTTGGCTCTTGGCAGCATTCCAAGTATTCTCGATTGCACCTGCCACATCGCCTGCGGCAAAGGCGGTCATGGAGAAAGCCGACACAAGGACGGCCACGAGCAGAACACAGAAAAGGATTCTGACGGTTTTCTTTTTCATAGGATTCATAAGGGATTACCTCCAATCGCTTTTTGAATTTCTTTTTCGGTTATCTTTCGGACTCGGATATTGAGGTTCTTGCAAAATTGCAATTCGGCTCTCATGCCGTCCGTGACGGTATCTCCGAATACCCAAACCTCATCGCAAAGCCACAGCAGCGACATTCCCGCCGCCAAGCCGACTTCACGGTCTTTGGGATTGTTATCGTCAAGACATTCCGCATAGAAATGCGGCACGACCGGAGCCGTGCCGCACCTCAGTGCGTATTCGGTATATGTCTTAACCTTTTTGAGGTTTTCCTCAACATTCCCTCCGAGGGGAGCGCAGACATACACCTTTTTCATTACTCGTCATCCTCGTCCTTTCGGGATTTCACACGGATAATGACCACGGCGATGATACCGCCGAGTGCCACAGCGCCGAGTCCGATCCAGAAGCCGAGGTTGGAGTTGTCGCCCGTCTGCGGAACGGGAGGAGCAGGAGGAGTGAGCGTTACGGTCTGACCGCCGTCCTTGATGTCAGCATGAGCTGCGATCTCCACGCCGTCACGATAGAGCGTTTCAAACACTACGATGTCTGTCTGCTTGGTTACGGCGCTGCCGTCAAAGGTAAAGCGGACGGTAATCTCTCCGTCTTTTTTCTCTGCCGTAAAGGTGATTTCGGAGGTCACTTCCTTGCCGTTTACGAGGAACGGCTTGCCCGTTGCCTTGTCCATAAGGATGCCTTTAACGGTGTATTCCTTACCGACCGTAAGGTTCTTGTAGGAAACGGTGTCCTCAATGGTAATGTCGCCCTTGGCAGTAGCGGATTTTTCTCCGTTCACGGTTGCCTTTGTTCCGATTTTAGGAACGGCAATCTTGACGGTCTGATTCTCGTCCTCAATGTCTGCGTGTACGGCAAGCTCTTTGCCGTCCTTATACAGAGTTTCAAATACCACAAGGCTTGTGTTTTCCTTGATGAGTCTTGAATCGAAGGTAAAGGACACCGTAACCGTTCCGTTCGGAGTTTCGGGCGTGAAGACGGTTTCGGCTGTTACAGCTTCGCCGTTTTTGGTAAAGGCTTTGCCCGTGTTCTTATCCATAAGCGTACCCTTGAGTACATATTCCTTGCCGGGGATGAGGTGGCTGTAGGATACGGTGTCGGTCAGCGTGAACACTTCGGTTGCACAGACTTCCTTGTCGCCGTCAACCGCAGCGTGGGTCTTGATTTCGGGAATGCGGTCGTTTACAACGGTGATACCGATGGTCTGTCCGTTCTCACCGATGCGGACAGGATAGATTTCCTCATTGGCGAGGTATCCGTCCGCAGGCTGCAATTCCTTAATGAGCCAATCGCCGTAAGGGATGTTCTCAAAGGTGAATACGCCGTCCTCGTCGGATTCGACTGTAAGGATAGCGCTTTCGGCAGTAAACTCGGTTTCGCCGCTGCGGAAGAGTCCGAACTTTGCACCTGCAATCACTGCTTCGGTTTCACGGTCGATTTTCAAGCCCTTGACCGAGCCGTAGAGGATGTCATTCTTGATGGCTTCGCCGCCGTTTGCTTTGATCTCCACAAGGGCGGTATCCTGTCCGGCATAGTCAAAGATTACGGGATATTTCTCGTCCGAGAGGATATAGTGGCTGTCGGTCGCAATTTCCTTTACATACAGCTTTGCGCCTACGGGAATGTCGGTTTTGAATGTGATGCTGCCGTTTTCATTGCAGTTTGCAATTTCGAGTAGACCGTCCTTCGGAACGAATGAGCCGTCTGCGGCAAACAGATTCTCGGCCGCATAGAGTCCGAACTGCACCGAGAGGATTTCTCCGTTATTCCCGATGCCGAAGGTTTCGTCCTTGCCGAGAATTTTGGAGAACGACACCTCTGCCTTTTGGCGTTCGTTATAGAATTCCGTCGCCGTTTCGGTGATCTCCACGGTTTCGCCTGCATAGGTCAGTTCAACCGACTTTGCCTCATCGTTCAGCACCATGCCGTAGGGCGCTTTTGTTTCTCTGACCGTATATTTGCCGAGGTACAACGGTTTGCTTGCGGCGTTGCCGTTTTCATCGGTGGTTACAGTGTCGACAACCGCACCCTTGGCATAGCGGAGTGTGCCGTCCGGCGTGATAATGTCCTCGGCGGCGGTAATCTCATAGACTGCACCTGCGAGACCTTTATCTGCAAAAACAAAGCTGTATACGCCGTCCGATTCCACAACGGAGAAGAATACCTCGCCGCTTTTTGAGATATTGACGATGCCTTTTTGCGGCATATTATGCTTTTCTACGGTTACAACCGTCTTGCTGCCGTCCACCTTGAATGCGATGGGAGCAGAGTCGAGAACATATCCGTATGCCGTACACTGCTCGATGATCTCATAATTGCCGTAAGTGAGTTTTTCGGGCATCATGAGCTTGCCTGTTACATCGGTGTAATAAGTGTCGATGTCCACAGGCGTCGGGTAGTTGATATGCTGAACGATATATTCGCCCGTGTCGGTGTTGCGTACTTTGAAGCCAATACCCGCCGCAGGGATAATTTTACCCGTTTCTGCGTCCTTTTTGACGATTTCAACGAACGCCTCAAAGGTTGCGTTGTTGATAAGGAAGCGATAGATTTCGCCGTTTTCCTTAACAAAGACATTGAAAGGCGCAAGCAATTCCTTGCCTTCCCAGCCCTTGGTCTGCTTAACGGTATATTCGCCGTAAGGCAGATCCTTGGTTTCGGCAAAGCCGTTCTCATCGCACACAACGATATCTCGCTCGGTTTCCTTGGCATTTTCATAGCTGCCCGCCGCTTTCAGATACACCTCAAACTCCGCACCTTTTTCGGGTGTTTCGATTTTGGTAGTGCCGTCATCGCAATGCTTAATGACAGCGATTTTTCCCTTGATAACATCTTCGAGGGAATCGAGGGGCTTTGCAAGGTTGTATTCAACAGTATAGAGTTTTGCCTCCGCACCGATATGCTGACTCTCGGTATTGAGGAGGTATCCCTCGGACGGGCTGATTTCTTTCAGCGACCAGTCATTGCCGCAGATATAATACTTGGTGGTAAACTGACCGTTTGCATCGGTGGTGTAGGTGTCGATGAGCTGATTGCCCTTATAGATGCCATATACAGCACCTGCGAGAGATGCGTCGCCCTGCGGCAAGCCCTTTTCGCTGTCACTCTTGGTTACGGTGACATTGAACTTCTTGAGGATATTGTCAAAGGACTTGTTCGTAACCTTATTCCACTCGATTGCGGCAGTCTGCTTTTCGGGTACGACATAGCGAGTCGGAGTGTCGACTTCTTCGAGGGTATATCCCGTGCCAATCAACACATCCTTGAATTTTGCAACGCCGTTTTTGTCGGCCACAGCATACTCGTTGACCTCAATGCCGGAAAGCGATGTTCCGTAGAGGCGGAATTTCATGCCCTCGGTCAGTCCGTCCTCGGCAGTCTTTTTGACTGTGAGGTCGCCGCGGCGGAGCTTGTTGCTGAAGTTGACGGTAGACACCTGACCGCTGACAACGGTTACACGGCGAACCTCCTGCGGAATATATTTGTCATATTCGGCTTCTGTTACGGTGTACACGCCGGGGCGAAGGTTGTCCACCTGAATCACACCGCCGTTTGCGGTTTTAACGGTCTTGTCGATGCCGTTGCCCTGAATGCGAAAGGTAATACCGTCCATCTTGCCGTCCTCGCTGACCTTGACGATTTTGGCACTGCCGGGGATCAGCTCGTTGACAGCCTTAATGGTAATCGTGGCGTTCGGGGTGTTCTTGTTGAGTGTGACCGTCCATTCGGATTTTCCGTAAGCACGGTAGTCCTTCGGGAACACGGTTTCCTTGACGGTATAAGTGCCGAACGGGATCGGATCGGTAGCCTTGGCATAGCCGGAGGCATTGGTCGGGCCGATCTTGTATGCTTTACCCGTCTTTTGATTTGTGGCAACGAATACGGCTCCGGCAAGTGCCTTGCCGTTTTCATCGGTCTTTTTAACCTCCATAAAACCGTTTTCGATAAAGAGTTCATCCGGCAGATGATAATATCCGTTCGGCGTGGATGCCTTATCTCCGTTGGAGGAGTGTGCCATACCTTCGGTGGTGTTGATTTCGGGGCCTCTCTCATTACCTACATGGATAATGAAGTGCTTGCCGTTATACACGCCTGCAAAAATAGCCGCATGGACATGGCTGCTTGAGCTGTTGCCGAAGATGATGATGTCGCCGGGAGTGAGTTTGGAATAGTCCACATTGCTCGGACTCGTGCCGACCTTTTCAACCTTGCCCTGCGAGGCAAGTTTATTGAGCGCGTTCTGCCAAGTCACAACGGCCTGCGAGTTCGTTCCCGTAGCGTTGATGGCGTCGGTAATAAACTGCGTATCCACACCCTCAATGTTAGGCAGGTAGTTGCAAATATAGTAGGTCACGAAGCTTGCACAGCAGAGACCGTACTGTTCGAACCTTGCAATATTCGGTGCCTTTCCCGTCACGGTCGAGGAATCGGAAACCGTTTCCTTACCCGTAAGCGAAGTGCTGTAATGAATATCCGAGAGGATACTCGGTGCATTTCGTTTCAGTGCGCCGCCGTAGTGTCCGGTCTGATAGATCGTGCCGTTATCCTTCTGCTTTTGCACATTGTAGCCGGTATAGGCAAGCGCTCTGACGATGGGGTTATCGAGCATTTTGTCGGGGATGTCCGAGGCAGGTGCCGCAAACGCCGAAATCGGGAAAGCGCTGAGTACCATTACCAACGCAAGAAGCAAGGATAACAATTTCTTTCTGTTCATATTGACTCATCCTTTCAGGTTTGATTGTATAAAAAAAAGAACGCCTGATTTTATCAAGCGTTCTTTTTGGAGTATATCGGGCGGTTATCCGCCGTAGTTTTGGCTGCTTACGCATACGCAGCAGTACCATGTGCCGCCTTTGTAGGTGATGCCGACCGCCATGTAGGTGTATTCGGCACTTCCCACATAGCGCCAATGGCCTGCACTGTTCTTGAAGCCGTTTGCTATTTTATCGGCTATCTCGTCTGCCGTACCCGTCCAATTTCCTTTGGCGGCGGCTTCGGCATTGTATCCTCGGTAGTAGCTCGCTTCGGGCATTCCGCAGTCCGACATATCTACATATTCTCCGTATTTCAATACGGTGCAGGCGTCGGGACTTGATTCATGCGAGAAGTTTGTTATAAGCTGCTCGGAGCGATAGGTTGCGACCTTGCCGAGTCCGGGCAGGATGGTTGCAGCCGGTGAGCCTTGGGCTTGCCTGAGTGCATTTATCTTTTCTGCCGTTTTCCTTGCCACCTCATTGGCGGTAGGTGTTTCGGCAGGAGCTTCGGGCTTTTCTGCGGGTGCAGGAGTCTGCGGTTTTTCCTCGGCAGGCTTCGGAGCTTCCGTGTGCTTGGAAGGTGTCTTGGTCTGCTGATTTGATTCGGCAGGCTTTTTGGTGTCTGCTTTACTGCCGCTGTCGGCAGGGGCATTACTTTCGGCCTTTTCTTTTTCTGCCGTGGGTTCGTCTGCCTTTGTTTCGTTTTCTGCAGGCAGACTGCTCTCGGCGGTCGGCTCGGAAGCGTTGTCCGTTGCCGTTGCCGTGATGCCTCTTTCTGTGCTTGCAGGATCGCTGCTTATATTTTCCGCCTTATCTGCACCGCATCCCGCAAGGCTCAGTGTTATCAGTCCTGCGAGGAGGGCTGCGAGCATTTTCGTCTTTCTCATATTTACCACCTCTACCTACAGGATACCGAAAAAATTCGGAAAGTCCAGCGAAATCTGCACTTTTCAGAAAAAAGTCACATCTTTTGTGTCGGACTCTCGTCCTCATCGGGCAATTCGTCCTCGGATTCCTCCAAAGCCTCACGGTAAGCGCCGAGAACGGCTTCGTTGAGGCTCCGTCGTGCTTCATCGGTGAGGGCGAAGGCAATGTCCGAATACTTGGTGTCGCCGTTTGCACCTTTGTAGGAGCGAAAGGGCATTCGGGCGAACATCCCTTTCTGTCCGTCCACAACGGCGATGTCCTTGATGACGAATGCGCCGCCGATGTTCACGCTGGCATACGCCTTGACCGTGGCATTCTCACGCTCGATCATGCGGTCGATCTTGGCGGTCAATGGAGTTTTCTGCACTGCCGCTTTTGTGCTTGTTGTTTTCTTGGTTGCCATAATGATTTACCTCCGTATTTTATAGATTCATGGTCATACCGCCGTCCTCATCGGGTTCGTCGGCAAGGTCGTCGGCTTCAAGATATTTCTGCGTGTTTTCCTTTGCCCATTCGGGGATGAGTTCCTCTTTCAGTGCACCTGCAAATTCCGTGCGGCGGTAATAGGTTTTTTCTCCGTCCGACACATGGAATCCGAACACCTTCGTGCCGAGGGAATCGGGGCGGCAGCCGTTGCCGTGGGTGGCATAGAAAAGCTGATCCTGCGGCGTTTTGCATTCGTCCTTGAGAACGGACGGATTCAGTACAAGTATGCGATCGGTATAGTCGAGCTGTCCGCTGCGCTCACTGTCGCACTGACTGCCGTCATATAATCCGAGCTTATCCCACAGCCGCCTTGCATCGGCAACAAACAAGTTGACGAGCCCCGGATGGCTGCGCACACAGTATTGCCATGTGTTTTCCTTGTCCATAACGGAAAAGCGCCGCGCCCATTTTTTGTTGTCCTCGGAATATCTGCCGTCATGGGTTCCCTGACGCACGGTGGCGGCAAGGACGAAGTTGACACGGTCAAAGCCATATCGGTCGATGATCTCCTGGGTACAGGACTTAAGGCACTGACCGTCATAGTGTTCGTCAATGGCTCTCTCGATGGCACGGGCGCAGTCGCAGTTTTCGAGATAGCTCTCACGCCATTCGTCCTTTTCACCCCATTCCGCAGCTTCCTTGAGGGAATAGAGATACAACGGCTTATGCTCCGGCATTGTGTCCACCTGCTTTCTGTTCAGCCCACTTGACGGATAAATGGACAAGGGCTACACGCTGCTGTTCGACAGAGAGGCTGTCGAGGAAATCCTCAAGCGTCATCTCGGCGTCCTTGTCGGCAGTCTTGGTGCCGGAGCAGTTATCGCAAATTTTCTCACGCTTGACGGTCACGGTTCTGCCGTCCGGGGATTCCGTAAAGGACAGCACATCGTTATAGGTGAATCCTACACGCTGTCTGATCTCAAACGGAATAGTGATGCGCCCTCTTTTGCCAAGGACACGGTATAGCTTTGTCATATCAGTTCGCCTCGCTTTCGTCACAATTTTCGCTGCAAGGGCAGTCCTCGCAGTCGCCGTCACAGTCAATGTCGGCAATGGGACAATTTTCGCAGTCACCGTCGCAGACAATATCCTTCGGATCGTCGATGTTCTCGATGACGATCTTATGTCCGTCTGCGTACATCTGCATGGGGTCGCCCTCGAACATTCCGGCTTCGAGGAACAGCTCGGCAGGTACGGGAAGCATAATGATTTCGGTTTTTATCTTTTTATTCGGCATACAATGTTCTCCTTCAATATTTTTTCGTAGTCGAGTGGCTTGTCGATGGAATCGAACAAGGTGAGCTGGTGTGGCTGCTGCCGTTCACGCTCAAAGAGGTCATAATTGGCTACGAGCAGTTCGGGAAACTCCTTACCGGCCTCGTATTTCTGCGCCATGCTATGCACGCGCTTGAAATCGAAAAAGTTATATTCCTTATATAACTCTCGGATCTCGGGACAGTCATTATAGGACAGCAAGAATTTGCCTTTCATGCCCGCAAGAGCGTGGTAGAGCCGCAGATGATCCTCCCAAGTGAAGCCGCAGTCATACACATATTCGCTTGTGAAGTACGGCGGATCGCAGTAGGTGAAGGTGGTCGGACGGTCGTAGTGTTTTATGAGGGTTTCGAAGTCCTGGTTTTCAATGACCACATTCTCACACCGCTTGGCAAAGTCCTGTACGAGCGTAAACAGCGTCCTGAGTGAAAACGGCTGACAGGCAAAGGATTTGCATCCGCTGGAATAACTGTAGCGAATGAGCTTTAGGAACATGGCAGCACGGCGCAGGTCGTGATCGTTCCTTGCCGCCGAATACAGTGTCCGCACTTCCTTGGCGGTCACTTCGGGCAGCAGTATTTCCGTAAGATCAAGCTGTGCTTTTAGGTAGTCCTCGGTGAATTCCTCTTTTTCGAAGAACTTTTTCAGCACGGCAAAATCGTCACGGGAATTGAGGCTTAAAAAGCCCAGCTCTCGGATGAACTCCATCGGGCGGTCACGCATACAGCGGAACAGATTGACGAGGTTGTGGTTGTAATCGTTGAACACCTCGAACTTGTCCGGCACGGGCTTTCCGAGCAATACCGCACCGGAGCCGCCGAACGGCTCAACATAGCGATCACAGCCTATGGGAAACAAGGCATACAGGATATGGAGGATAGAGGTTTTGTTCCCTATCCAGGTTACAGGGGATTTTATTTTGATCACCTCACTTTGAGGCGGTCAACCGTTCCGAAAACAAAAAAGCGGTATCTTTCGTTTTCAAAACGATTGATACCGCCGTGGATTTATTGCTTATTCTGTTTTGGCTCTCTCTTTGGCACGGAGCCTGTGTATCTCGTCCTCATAGTCGTTGATGCGGTTAATCTGCATACATCCGAGGATACAGAAGCTGACGCACCCGCCGAGAAGGAGACCGATAATGAGCATTGCGATTTCCATTCTACATTCCTCCCATCGTTATACTTTCGTCCTCATCGGGAAATAGCTCGGCGGTCCGGATAGCGTCTTCGCCGAGTCCTCGGAGCAGGCTGTTGAAGTCCTCAATGTCGCAGCAGGAGCGGATACCGTAATCGGCGCACAAATCTCTGTAATAACCGAGTTCCATATCATCTCTGTCCATGAGAACATTTTCGTTCAGTTCGAGCCACGCCTTTTGCTTTTCCCAACATACGCAAAGCGAGGTCGGGAAGCCGCCTGTTTGGTCGCACTGAAAATCCGGCGAAGTATAGACCTCGCCGGATGCGTAAAGTTCTGCGGTTTTCTTTTGCAGTTCGTCATAGGTCATAAGCGCATACCCATCCCTTCGTCCATATCTTCGGTTTCGTCCTCGCCGGTGATATTTACATACTCGCTTATAATACCGAGGGCTTCGTCATAGCTGCCACACTCATGAATGCGGCCGGTCATTTCCGATGCCTGTTCCGCAAGTCCGTTTCTTCGTAGAGTCCTTGCGGCAAGCCCCATAAGATTGAAGATGTTTCCGTCCTCGCCGATGAGCTTGCAGTCGGGCTTTATCTTGTCCGGCTCATGCTCGGAAATAAAGCCGCCAAGCCGATTCGGGACATAGTCCGAAAGCCAGGTGCCGCCGAACTGTTCGTGGGAATGCAATCGCCACATAGCGAGCTTGCCCATGTCGATCTCCACACCGTCCTCAAAGGGAAAGAGAATATTGGTGAGTTCGCCGTTTTGGAATACCGAGATATTCTCAAATTTGCTGCCGTTTTTCAGAATACCCTCATCGGTGAGCATACCGTTGATGCCGTCGAGCCACTCCTGCGGATCACCGCCGCAGCCCTGCAAAACAAGTCCTTCCTTGCCGTTCATTCGGCGAAGGTCATCGGTGGTTACGGTGCTGATGCTCATATTACATACCTCCCATCTGTAAGGTTTCGTCCTGGGCTTCTTCCTCGGCGAATTCGGACGGCGTCATTTCATCGCCCAAAAAGTTTGGCTCGGTGTTCTCATCCAGCGGAATATATCCGCTTTCACCGAAATCGAGAATATCCCGCATCAGAACAGTGCCGCCATGGTTGACTCCGACCTTCGGCTCAATAGAACAGAAGCGGCCGCCGTCGTCGCTGTGGCGGAGGTCATAGGCATACAAGCCTTCGGGGATCTGTTCGGGCATGAGCCGTCCGTTGCTGAACAGCGCTCTGCGGTCAAGCACCTCGATGACATCCAGCTTTTCCTCGGTCATCGCCTGCGTTTTCAGTTCCTTTGCCTCTGGTTCGTCATACGGCACAGGCTCAAAAAGATGTCCGTTTCGTGCGGAAATAACGCCGTAATCGGTAACGGTTGCGCCGATGCGGCCGAGCAATTTATCCGCTTCATTTCTCGGAAGCAGGTTTTCAAGCCACCTGCTGTCGAACTCCGTGCTTGTGTTTTCAAGAATATACTTCTTGAAGAAGGCATCCGCAGTGTCAGGTTCGGCAGTAAATTCATAACGCCACAGGTTTTGTGCCGCATTCAGCGCGTCATGAATGCTTGCCGTGTTTCCGGCGTCGAGAACGGCTTTGAATTTAACCTGTTCGCTTTCGCTCATGATTCTGATTTCCGCAGCAAGTTTATTGAGTGTTTGGACATCGCTCATGCTGCCGAACATCTCCGGGGTGATCTGCGGAATTACCGATTCAAAATCGTAATATACGCAATCGCCGATGTCTGCTTCATTAAAAGCCGCAGCATAATTGGCGAGTATGTCGCTTGCCATTGGAAGGTTAAGCCATATAGCCCTATCTACAGGATCGCCCTTGATATGCTCCGGCGTACCCGATACAAGCAGACGAATGGCAAAGTCGCAGGGTTCCTCGTCCGGCAAGGTCACACCGTCATACACCTCCGGCCGTTCATAATGCACGGTGGGGACATAGAACCCATCCGCAAACACGCCGTTATCATTTTTCTGCTGCACTCTGCCGACCTGTTCCGCATTCAAAAACGGAATCACGCTTTCGGGAATGTCATCGAGATCGGAAAGCAGACCGTTTTCGATAGCAAATCTGCCGAGTGCCTCCGGACCGGAGATGCCGGATGCGATTGGAACGGTGTCCAAGCCGTAGGTGCTGTTGATGAGGTCTTTGATGCTGACGAGTCCATCGTTGTCCGCAGCTCTGAAAACCTCATCGGTTACGGCGTAAAATACGGGCAGTTCCTCGTCGGGGAGAGAAGCAAGCCGCTTAGCAAAGAAGTTCAACTCGTCCAAACTGAAAGTGTCCAAGCGGATGTCCTGCAGCTCCGGTAGGATATCGCATTCAAGGATGCTCACTTCAACCGTATTTTCTCTGCCGACGGCACGAGTTCTTTGCATAGCGTCCTTGATTTCATAGTCCGCCGCAGGCAGCAGTAATTCGGCATAATAATATCCGCCGTTAAGTGCTTTTTCGGCGGATAGTTCAAGCCTCATGATTTTTCTGTTATAGTTCATTCTCGCTTATCCTTTCTGAATTTGCTCTTGGTATATTCGCTTAATAACGGCACCGACAGCCGAAACGACAGGCACGCTTACGGCGTTGCCTGCCATTTTGTAGAGCCGTCCGTCGCTTAGTCCCGCAGCCTTGGCTTTGTCGAACTGTTCGTCGGTAAAGCCCTGCAAGCGCCAGCATTCTCTCGGCGTGAGCTTTCGCACTCTGCCGTAACGGAGGATACCGTGCCGGTCCTGCACCGTAAGGGTGAACATCGGCTCGTTAGGCTCTTTTATCCGCCTTCCTTGCTGACGGATGGTTTTCTTGTCGGGCGTCACTACAGCTCTCGGCTCGTCCTCAATAAACACGGCGGAGTGTTCGCCTTTATGCTTACTGATGCCGCTGTCCTGTCGGGCAGTAATGCACCGAGCCGTTTCGGTGAGCTTTGCACCGGCGTTCAAATCGATAAAAAAATAGCCCTGCGTATTGCCGGGCGTTACGGTATGGGCGATCTTTTCTCCGACCCGTCCTCGCCGTGTATTCATTGTCGGGTAGGCAAGGTCTATGCTGTCACCGGGGTGTGCGAGCTGAAAGCCGGATTTTGTATCTACCTTGATAGGCAGTGCTACATCGTAGAGTCCGGTTTTTCCTCCGAAGCCTCCGGCATTGCTTGTGAGAGTAATGCCGACTCCCTCGTCCGAGTAGACCCGATTGCCCTCTGTGCCTCCAAGGAGTTGGATAAGAGACGCTGCATTTGCGTTTGTGAAAGATAGTATTTCTCCGCAACATCGCTCTCTAAGATATCCGACAATATACACGCGCTTTCGGGATTGGGGGACACCGAAATCCTTGCTGTTAAGGATTTGCCATGCGACATCGTACCCCAACTCATCCAGCGCACCGAGGATGGTCGCAAAAGTCCGGCCTTTGTCATGCGACAGCAAGCCGGGAACATTTTCAAGCAGCAGAAAAGGTGGTCTTTTAACGGCGGCAATTCGGGCGATCTCAAAAAAGAGAGTGCCTCTTGTGTCATCTTGGAATCCTCTGCGGAGCCCTGCGATACTGAAGGACTGACAGGGAAAACCGCCGCAAATAAGGTCGATATCCGGCAGGGTGTATGGGTCAATGGTTCTTGCGTCTGCAAAATATATTTCTCCTTTCGTGGGGTACATGGCGTCATACGCCTGCTTTGCGTATTTGTCTATCTCGCAGTAGCCGACGCACTCAAAGCCGCCGAGCCGTTCAAGCCCCGAACGAAAGCCACCGATACCTGCGAACATATCCAAAAATCTGATCGGCATAGATCATCCGACCGATACCGTTGTTTTTTTCGTTCCGCCTCGCTTTCCTTACATTGTCATACCGAAGCCCTCGGATTCGTCCTCATCCTCGGTTTCCTCATCGGCGCTGTTGTCGCCCTCACATTCGCCCGCAAAGCGGTTTTCTGCGGCTTCCTCGTCCGTTTCCTCGCAGGTATCCTCTGTGGGGCTTTCGCTCTCAATTTGGCTCTTACGCTCGGCCTGCTCTCGGTCGAGCTCGGTTTCAATAAGACCGAGGACGAATTCCTTCTGACTCATATTGTTGCGGTGCAGGTAGTCCTTGATTCTCTGAAACAGTTCCTCCGGCACCTGAAATGCCATCGTTCTCATATTGCCCATGTTATTTCCTTCTTTCTGCTGTATTTTCGGGTGGAGTTCATCGTCCACCGCAAGGGTGATAAACTCAGCCATTGTCATCCCTTCATGCCGTTCGAGATATTCTCTGATTTCGGCATGGAGGTCGGCATCGATTTTTACGGTTATGCCTTTCTTTTCATCCGCCATTGCGCTCGTTCCTTTCTATATATTTTCTGATGATTTCCGCAAGCAGTTCCTCTGCCGACACTTCACGCTCGGCAGCTTCCCGAAGCAGCATATCTGCCTGAGGCTGCGGTATAAGAATATCGTGTTCCAATAGGCAACCTCCTACATTCCCATGACGGGGCCGTTGTCCTCGTCCATGTCCTCGCTGTCGGCCTGTTCCTCGGCAAGCTCCTCATCGGTGAGCTTGCGGAAGGAGTCCTCGCCGGGGATGATGCCGAGCTGCCTGCCGTTATCGAATTTGCAGTGGACGGTGGATGTATCATCCACAAACATTACAGTGCCGCGCATATCGTCCTCGACAGGTCGGGGATCGTCACCCATGTGCAAAAGCAGGATACGAGTTCCTTTGGGATAGAGCTCTTTGTATCTCTGTGCCTGTCTATGAAGGCGGTCATATTCGTTCATTTCATTTACCTCCGTGTTTTCGTTATAATTTTATTCCGTAATATTCCTCCGGTGGCCGTAAAAAAGAGAAGTCGACATCCTCGATATTGTCGCAATGCCCTGACAGGAAGTTTTCATCCCGTTCCATGCGCATTATCAGATAGGCGACTTCTTCGGGCGTCGCCGTTACGGTTTCTTCGCCGCCGTACAAATAGGCTTCGGCGTGTACGCTGACCTCTGTTTCCGCATCGGCATTCTCCATAAAGTCATCAAACGCCGTCCAGCCGACGAGGTCGTCGTATTCTCTCGGTATTCCACCGACCGTAAATTCAATTTCTTCATTACCTGCGGTTACGGTAACCGCAGAAAACAGCAAGGCCATATATTACATCCCTCCCATCGTCATTTCGGTATTTTGCAGATGATCCTCAAATTCGTCCTCGGTCATCATGGCGTAGTCATCGCCGCTGTTCCAGAAGGAGACGAACAGTTCGCCGTCCATTGTATCAATGGGCTGCTGCTCGAAACCCTCACAAAGGCCGTCCGAGCACTGTCCGATGAGCCAGTCCCGGAGTGCTTCCGTTTCCTCTGCAGTGAGCGCTTCCTTAAGGCTGCAATCTATCCGTCCGAACAGTCTGCCACCGTGCAGCTCCACCGACCACACAGCCGAGGTCAGCTTTTCGCTCACGCCGTCATCCTTGTTATAATAGGTAGCCATATCGTTTTCGTCATTGGCGGTGTAACGATTCAATGCATCGGCGATCTCATCGACGCTGTCGGCAAGGTAGGAATCTCCTACCGTGAACATATCTCCGTCACCCTCGTCAATGTTCCCTATGAGAGGGCAAAAGAATACAGCCTTTACGGGACCGGCGTCCTGCGTCATCTGACGGACGGCGTTGATTACCTCGTCCATTGAATCGTACTGGTCGTAGAGGATATTCTGTTCCAGTTCCTCTTTGATGTCCTCGCTTGCCGACCCAATAACAAGCGTCAGCATATTGGCGTCGGCGATGGTGTTTTTCTCATGCAGTGTGAGGAGCAGATGCTGACCGAAGTCACTCTCGCTGAACAGCTTTACGCCGATGTCCTCGTCCTCATTGTCGGTCAGCGGGATTTGCTTCGGTGATTTCATAATGCCGACAGATTGCAGCTTTTCATAGAGGTCATAAATACTGCGAGGGAAATCCAGCACAAGTGTGTTTTCTCTGTTGCGGATAATTGCGGTGATCATATTTACATTCCTCCCATCGTCATAGGTTCGTCCTGATATAAGATGTCGAGCAGGCTTGTGTCGGTGTCGTTGTAAATGAAACCGCCGTCAACAAATTTGCCGTAAAATTTATCCGAGATATATTCTCCGAATCCCTCATAGTCGAAATAATCTTCCATTTCAAGATCAAGAATGTATCTGTCCTCGGTTTCGGTAAAAAATCTTCCCACTTCGGCATAGCCTGTTGCTCCCTCAATGAAGGTGAAGCACCCGATATTCCTTGCCAGCCTTGTAAGCTGCTTGGCGTCCTCGGCCTTGCCGTATTCGGCAACAGCCCACAGCTTTTCCAAGTCTATATCGGCGCTGTTGACGGCGGCTGCAAGGTGGTTCAGTTCATAAACACCTTCCTCCGCGGCGATCTCACGGAATCGCCCGAACCATTCGGGACTGTCGGTGTTGAAGTCCTCCAGCGTAATTTTCACCTCATCCGCTGTTGTGCCGAGCCTTGCGAACGCCTTGTCGATGGCTTCCTCCTCACAGGGAAAATACAGATATTCGGTTTTGCCGTCGTACTCGGCTTTGGCAACGCAAAGCACCCCCGGATCATACAAATACGCCGGGAAGGTCTGTCCGTCATACGGCCTTTGAAATGGGGTGTCCTCATCAACAAACAGCAAGCCATGCTCGGTAAATATGCCGTTGCCGGACTGTATCAGTTCCCGTCCGAGCTCTGCATATTTCGGATCGTCCGCATCGTCGACAGGCAGACAGCCCTTGACCGTGAGCAGATACTCTCTGCCGATCTTGCCCATGTCCCCGATATCCCGAATCAGCGGATAACGATTGAGGTTGAAACTCAAATTGATAAGGTCGGGCAGTGTGTCGAAGCCCTCTAATTTCATTGCTTCGTAAAACTGGTATTCCTCGTTCCCGAAAAAGCTGTCCATGCGCTTGGCAAGGTAATTGACCTCATCCAGATTTGCGAATCTGTCTTGTAGAAAGCCGAGTTCCTCGGGGAATATGACCTCGGACACATACAGTTCAAGGGGTGTGACATCCTTGGCGTGGATTCTTTCGAGTGCCGCATTCATATCCTTTTCTGTGCAGGGAAAGCGGAGGTCGGTTTGACTGTTTCCGTATTTGATTTTCAGTTTAATCATGGCAAATCTCCTTTACGGCTGCGAGTCCGAATCTGCGGATCGCCATAGCATTGCAAATCGTGCGGAACAGCATAGGCGGAACAAGGTCGGCGTCCGCCAGATCCGAGACGGTGATGTGCTTTGTGCCGAGCGTCAAATCCTTTGCCGCGCAGTAGAGGGTGTAGGCTCGTTCGGAACAGTTATTGAGCTTAATATTCTCAAAAAACACACAGCCGTTATTTATATGGTGCTTGCAGCAGCTCCACAGCCTTTGGTCGGCGGTGAGCAGATACATCGCCGAAAGCAGTGCGTAATTCTCTCGGTGTACATTCTTTGCGGCAAGTGTAAATCTTGTCCGGTGCTTTTCATTTATATATGTCATGGGGTTTTCCTCGCTTTCTATATATTCGTTGAATCTCTTGCGGAAGGGCGGACAGCGTATCTGTTGCATGGTGGCCGTCAGTATCTCCGTGGGAGTGGCGGCGGTTGCCGTGATGAATATTTGTGCTTCGGCAAAACGGAAGCCCACACCTCTCGGTGCAAAATTCGGAACGGTCATCATCAGCCGTTCCATGCGTCTGTCATATGGGTTATCTGAAAATATGGTCATTTCTGTTCTCCTTGTGAAATAGAAAAAGCCCTCCGGTTTTTGTGTAACCGAAGGGCGATT
>ERZ779821.114-NODE-114-length-33612-cov-5.12585_pt1 | contig 33612 bp, 36 predicted proteins | sample MGYA00511884_ERZ779821 | MGnify/ENA primary metagenome ERZ779821 (study PRJEB29588, sample SAMEA2152664) | human gut metagenome | biome: human gut; feature: human-associated habitat; material: faeces | place: Denmark | collected 2008/2010 ... | reverse complement strand
AATGCCGATTGAACATAGTATGCGGCAAAATTTCCGCCCTCAACGCGGGAAGCCGCATAAGCAAGAAAACATGAGTCCACGCCGCCCGAAAGCGCAATAGCCGCGCTGCCGATGTCCTTGAGCCTGTTCAAAAGTTTGCTGCATAGCCGTTCGGATCCGCTCATAGCCCATCCTCCTTTTTCACCCGCTTACATTATAATGCCTGCCGCGCGGGTTTTGCAAGAGCAAATAACATCGCGGCGGGGGAGGTCAAGCCTGCCCGTCTTTTTCGTCCGCAACATACTCGGCAATCTCGGACAGATCGCAGTTCAGTATGCTGCAAAGCTGATTCAGCGTGTAGGTGCTCACGCTGCCGTTTTTTCTCAGCCTGTCAAGCTGCCCTGTGCTGAAATTGTAGTCCTTGATAAGCCTGTATTGCGACACACCCTTTTTCTTCATGGTTGCCCACAGCCTGTCAAACCGTATCATTTTGCCCTCCGAACAAATTTTCGTTCAATGTATATTATTGCCTGCATGTTGACAATAGCCCGTATTCGGGCTATAATTTGAATGAAAAACAAATGGAACCGGAATCTCGCAGCGTTCGCGCAAAATATATTCAACAATGCATGAATTAATCCCCGGGAATTTTGAAATTCAGTCGATAGAATAAGTACAGAAACAATTTAGGTGCCGTGTGCAGAATGATTTTGCAGATCGGCGGCAATTCAAAAGGAGGAAATATGAAAAAAGAAGAAGCTCTGAAAATATACAACGCTCTTTCCGAGAAAATACAAAAGGAGGAAGAAGAAAGCTTTTCAAGTACCTTGCTAAGCATCGTAAAAAACGAGCCGTTCGATTTGACGGCAAGCCGGAAAAGTGATGCCGAATCCATTTCCCTGCGCAGCTGGAGAGTTGCCTTTGTTCTTGAACATTTTAACCACCTGTCGAGAAAACTGAGAGCAAATCTAAAAATCGACTTTGACAAGCTCCTGCGTTATCTAAGCCATTACGAAAGGCGCACGAAAAGAATATGCAGCGGCATGGTTTCAAATCTGGTTGATTGCGTGATTGCAATATCCGGCGAAAGGCTGACTGAAAAAAAGGTTACCAGACATCTTCCGAAAGAGTGCAGAAACGTGGAATTTATAAGAAACGGAACCGATGAGCAGCTAAAGTACACATTATTCGATGTGGCAGGATATTTCTTTGAACAGGGGAATAACGTGATTGAGTTAAATGTTCTCAGGTATTTATACAAGTGCAACAAAAGAAGGAACAGTCCTGCGAGTGAAGAGTATACGGAAATTATCAACATGCTTAATTCGGTAACGAACGTAGAGATGTTGGATGCGGAGTAATGCTTACCATGAAAATCAAATTTGATGCTTATCAACAAATACTTCAACAGCAGCAGCCACTAACACCTGAAACAGGCGGAATTCTCGGTGGGGACGGCACAACGATTTTTACGTTTGAACCTGATAAAGGGCTTCCGTGCGGAAAAATGTGCAGTTATGCGCCGGATGTGCAGCACTTAAACAGGGTTATTCGTGAATGGGAATGCAGCGGCACCGAATTCATGGGTATATATCACACTCATTTTCACAATGTCTGCACGCTTTCGCAGGGCGACAAAAAATATATTGAGTCAATACTTCTCAATATGCCACCGCACATCAAAAAACTCTTCTTTCCGCTGGTTGTAATGCCGGAGAGAAAAATGATTTGTTATTATGCAAGAACGGAATCGGGAAAAGTCATAATTGAACAGGAACCGATAACAATAATTCACAACTGACAAGGAGGTAATATCATGTCAAAAGAACACATCATCAACGAACCCGCAAAGAAAACCTTTGCAATCGAAATCCCTGAGGGATGCTTTGAAGGCAACTGCAGCGACTGCGTGCATGCCAACTACCGTGACAAGGATTCATACGGCCGCGTTTACTGTGAAGCAGGGTATGGATACAATTACCCGCACGACCGCAACGGCTGCTTCAAGTACAGGTACGAAGGCTAATCAAGGCTGAGAAAGCTCCGGATTTAATCGTTTTTCATTGAAAAGCAGAATTGAGCTTATTTTTGAAAACACGGATTATCCGGTGCGCTCTGACCGGAACACAGATTTTTCCGATTTCCGTTAACAATGTTCCGCTGCGTTCGTATTATGCTGCGTGAATTTATGAACAATTCGAGTTGTCGATCAGAAATGCATGAGCATTTCAAACGCAGCGGAACAGTTTAAATCTAATCAACTGTAGTTTAAGGAGAAAAGTATGGACAAAGGACTGCTTGCAATCATCATCATCGCATATTCCGCATGGGCAATTTATTCGGGATATAAATTCCTGACCGGACGCTCACCGTGGCTGGATCAAAAAGCACTGAAGAACCGCATAGTCAAGGTACTTCTCAGCATCGTTGTCGGCTATTTCATAGGCGCATTTTACCTCGTCATTGTTATTTTCAAAATCGTTGCGCGTGTAGTGCGCGGAATCTGATTATTAGAAAGGAAAATGCAAAAAGACCGTGAAATTTCTGACGGCAGCAATTGAGTCAGTCTTTCACAGAGCAAAAATCGAGGGAAAGAGGCTGCGGCTTCGTTTTCAAGTCGCGGCCTCAAAATATATTTACCCGGCAATGGTGACAAACTCAAAAAACTATGCTATAATCCTTACTTGTATAAGCCAATGTAGCTCAGCTGGCAGAGCAGCGCATTCGTAATGCGCAGGTCAAGGGTTCGAGCCCCTTCATTGGCTCCATTAATCGGGGCGTAGCGCAGCTTGGTAGCGCGTTTGGTTCGGGACCAAAAGGTCGGGTGTTCAAATCACCTCGCCCCGACCAAAATGATATGCATAACAAGCCGCTGCAAGGCACAGAGCTTTGCAGCGGTTTGTTTTTGCTTTCAATCAGGGTACTGTTTTGTTTTTGCCGATTCTCTTGACAACACACCTGCCGAACGATAGAATTGAGCAAAAGGGAGGCTTTTTGATGAACTATTTAAAAATCAACAAAGATAACATCGACAGGGAGCATATCTGCTGCGCCATGTCGGGCAAACAGAGCCTTGTTAAAAAAGAGTGGATGAAGCAGCGGTTCGACGAAGGCCTTGTGTTTTACAGGAGCGAGGAACGCGGCAAGTGTTTTATTGAGTATATCCCGGCGGAAAATGCATGGGTTCCAATCGATGCGGACGGATACATTTATACTAACTGCCTTTGGATTGCAGGTGCGCTGAAGGGACACGGATATTCCGAAGCTCTGCTTTCGGAATGCATTCGCGACGCCGAACGGCAAAATAAGCAGGGATTGTGCATCCTTTCCGCCGAGGGCAGAAAAAAAGAGTTTCTCTCGGATCCGAAATACCTGGCGCATAAGGGGTTCATCGTTGCCGATACATCGGATTGCGGAATCACCCTTATGTATTTGCCGCTGAAGTCAAATGCCGTGCCGCCGAAATTCAAAGAGTGTGCAAAACATCCGACAGTTGAAGAAAAGGGTTTCGTGCTGTACTTCACGGATCAATGCCCCTTCACCTGTTACTGGGTGCCGAGGGTTCGGGAAGCGGCAAAGGCGCACGATATTCCGCTTAAGGTCATTCACGTTACTGACAGGGAAGAGGCGCAAAATGTACCTGCGCCGGTCACGACTTACGCATTGTTCAGGGACGGAAAATTCGTGACACATGCGATACAGTCCGATAAAAAATTCCTTGTGCTTGCCGGAGTGCGGGATTAATTTTTTTGAAATGCAAAATAAAATTTAAATCAGCATACGGGAACACTTTAATTGGATAAAATCTGATTTCGGAAAAACTTTTGAGCCTTCGGCGTGACAGTCGCCGAAGGTGTTTTGCATTTGAAACGAATCAATGAAAAACGACGCCGCCTCGATTGCCGCCGTTTCGGTGCTTGATGCATATTTTCCTCCGAATTGCTCAAAATAGCAGAAGAAAAAAGAAAACTCGGAGGCAATATGGGAATAATCGGAAGGCATTCGTTTGAGCTTTGCAGCAGGCCGCGAATAATTTCGTCCGCAAGCTATGTCGGCGACAAAGAAGGGAAAGGCCCCCTGAGAGAATGCTTTGATAAAATTTGCCGCGACGATACCCTTGGGCTTGACTCTTGGGAGCAGGCGGAAAGCAGAATGTTCGAAAGCGCGGTTCGCGTGGCTCTTGCAAAAATAAAAAGGCAAAGCGATGATTTGAGCTGCCTTTTGGGCGGAGATTTATTGAATCAGATAATCTCCTCCGGCTTTGCGGCGCGGGAGATCCGTGCACCGTTCATCGGCCTGTACGGTGCGTGTTCAACCATCAGCGAGGGACTGATGCTCGGCGGAATGCTTGTTGACGGAGGCTTTGCAGAGCTTGCCGCGTGTGCCGCAAGCAGTCACTTTTCGGCAGCCGAAAGGCAGTTCCGCTATCCGCTGGAAATGGGCGTTCAGGCCGTTCCGAGCAGTCAGCGTACGGTCACGGGTGCGGGAAGCATAATCATTCAGGCGGCGGGTGAATTCCGTCCGGGTGCGGGCAATGTGTTTGAACATGTTGCACTTACGGGCGGCACCATCGGCAGCGTGGAGGATTTCGGCATTACGGATGCAAATAATATGGGGGCGGCGATGGCTCCTGCCGCGTTTAAAACGATTAAGACTCATCTTTCGGATTACTCGCGCAGGGTGGAGGATTACGACAGGATAATAACAGGAGATCTCGGCATTTTCGGCAGCGATATGCTGTATGAACTGCTGCGCGGTGAGGGGATTGAAATTGCCGACAGGCATGAGGATTGCGGCAAGCTGATGTTCAGTCCGGAGCAAAATGTCAATTGCGGTGCGAGCGGCTGCGGCTGTGCGGCTACAATAATGAGCAGTTGGTTCCTGCCGAAAATTGAATCCGGCGAAATCCGCCGCGTTCTTTTCCTTGCAACGGGTGCGCTCATGAGTCCTGTCAGCAGCCTTCAGGGTGAAAGCATTCCTTCAATTGCACATGCGGTTGTGATTGAGCATATTGATTGACCCAAACGGCGGTCGAATAAAAAAGCGGCAGAACAACAAAAACTGAGATTTGAAAACATAAAGAATTTGGACGGTTGAATTAAATGAGCAGTATAACGGATTATTTACTTGTTTTTGCAATCGGAGGTGCGATTTGCGTCATCGGACAGCTTCTTATGAGCCTGACACGGCTGACGCCTGCAAGAATCCTTGTGATTTTTGTTACGGCGGGGGTTGTGCTCACGGCTGTCGGACTGTATAAACCCATTGTCGAACTCGGCGGAGCGGGCGCAACAGTGCCGCTGACGGGGTTTGGGTATTCGCTTGCAAACGGCGCAATTGACGGCGCAATGAACGAGGGTTTGCTCGGTGCAATAACCGGCGGGGTGAAGGCAACCGCTGGCGGTATCGCCGCCGCAGTGCTGTTCGGGTACGCTTTTGCACTGATTTTTACGCCGAAAACAAAAAAGTAAACATATCGAAATCAAGCGCAACCGGCTTCCGACAGATGACGGAAGTCGGTTGTGTTTTGTCAATGTTTGATGGATTGTTTAAAATACGAAACAACTGCCCAATCAGTCAATGGAGTGAAGAGCGGCGCCGACAGCGGTGGCAAATGCTGCATTTTCCGGAACGATAAACTCAACGGGATAAAGTGTTTTAAAAAGCTCGATCATTGGCAAAAGCTCACGCAGTCCGGTAAGCGCACCTGTCAAAATGACTTTTTTGACAGAGGAGTTTTTGCAGGCAAAAACCGCAAGGGTCAAAATGGTTTGCAGCACCATATTGACAACGCCGAGAGCAAGATCACAATCGGTTGCGCTGTCCTTTACGTTTGCAAAGTTTGCGGCGGTGATTTCCGAACCGAGCTTTTCAATGTCATTTTTGGAAATATCGCCGATTGTAAGATCAACGTGTGAAAGGCTGCCGCGCTCCGCAAGCGCGCAAAGACTCTCGTGATCCGATGCACCGGTAAGCTTTTTGCCGAGGCCGACGATGGTTCCGCCGCCGACGCCGCTGCCGCCGATGTGGGAATAATCCTTGCCGTGGGCATGAATAAACGCTGTGCCGGTGCCCATGCTCACAACAACCGCTTCATCCAACCCGGCAAGAGCAAGCCCGCCCCGCGCGATCGCGGAAAATTCCTCAATGCGCTGAGTCGGAATGCCGTAAATGTCGCCCGAAAGATAGGATGAGCCGACGCCTGTCACAAGTATGCGTTCAACATCGCTGAGCGAGAACTTGTTGGCGTTGATATAATGTCCCAATGCGCCGTAAAGTGAGGTTATTTGATCGTAAGCGCGAACCGTCATTGTTGAAATCAGTTCGCCGCCCGGAGTCAGTCCGACAATTTTTGTCGTTGAACCTCCAACGTCTATTCCGAGAATTATGCCCATTTGTGTTCCTCCTTGGTCTGCCCGATACGCAGAATACGCACCTCTCGCGCCGATACATGCGCGGCTTTGCATAAAATCCTTAGGTAAACGCTGATTAATCAGCATCAAATGCAGCGCAGCGTCTCCTTGAATTGCCGCCCGCAAATACCGCTTAATCAATCGTCATATCCTGCCAATGTAACCATTATAAAGCATTAATGCCGTATTGTAAAGACCAAAAGAAACATGCTTAGTTTCGAAGAAAAAGGCAGAGCAAATGTCGGAGCGGAGCAGAATACGGCGAAATAATTCATAACGGCTGACAAATCTCCGGCTATAATAAACAAAAATACATCTGTGCGGCAAATTAAAAAACGTTCATCTTTTGAAAAACAGAGAACATGTACATAAATCAGCACAGCAAAAAAGCAAAAAACAATTGACAGGACAAAAAATGCAGTATATACTTATCTTGTCGATACGTACAGCAATAAATACGCTGAATAGTTTCGCATAAGGTTTTTTCTTTTAACGGAGGAATGAATTTGAATATGCTTTTGGCTCACGGTGCAACGGATGAGCACCCGGAAGGACAGTCGATAGAAGCCCACCTGAAAGGTACGGGAGAACTTGCGGAAACATTTGCAGCGGAGTTTGGAGCCGCAGCAAACGGAAAGTTGTGCGGGCTTGCTCACGACATAGGAAAGTATTCGGATGAATTTCAGCTGAGACTGCGCGGCGGAAAGAAGGTCGATCATGCGACGGCGGGAGCAATCGAATGCTTCAAAATCAAAGCAGCGTTTGAGGCTGTATGCGTTATCGGCCACCACAGCGGATTGCCCAATGTCGGACATAAAGACGCTGACACAACCGAAAGCCAAACATTTTTTGGCAGGAAGCTGCGCGCCGAACAGGGAGGAATTCCGGATTATCGGAAAAATTGGAACGGACACATAGCATTACCGCAGGATTATTTTAGACCCTCGGGCCGTGGGTTCGCAACAGCATTCTATATAAGAATGCTGTATTCCTGCCTTGTTGATGCGGATTATATCGACACGGAAACCTTTATGAACGGTGACGCAGGCAGAGGAAACTACGAACCGCTTTCTGCGCTTTGTGACAAGCTCACAGCATACATCTCAAAATGGAACAATCCAACAAGAGAAATCGACATACTGCGGCAAAAAATTCTCAATTCATGCATTGAAAAGGCGTCTGCGCCGCGCGGAATTTTCTCATTGACGGTGCCGACGGGCGGCGGCAAAACGGTTGCGTCCATGGCATTTGCGCTCAACCATGCTGCTGCAAATTCAATGAAGCGCATTATATATGTAATACCGTACACATCGATTATTGAACAGAATGCAAAAGTTTTCCGAGATATTCTGGGTCAAGAGAACGTTGTGGAACATCATTCATCAGTTTCGTACGAATTATCGGAAAATGCTGACGAGCTGGAATATCGAAGTGCGCTTGCAACGGAAAACTGGGATGCTCCGGTGATCGTGACAACTGCCGTGCAATTTTTTGAGTCTCTTTACGCGAACCGTTCGTCAAAATGCAGAAAGCTTCACAATATTGCAAACAGCGTTATTATTTTTGACGAGGCGCAAATGATACCGTCAAACAATCTGCGTCCCTGCGTTGCGGCGATTGCGGAGCTTGTGCGCGCATGCAACGCAACCGCTCAGCCCCCGCCGCCCCCCCCCCCGCCGTTCTGTGTACCGCAACTCAGCCGGCTATTGACGAAATGCTGCTTGAATACAGTAAAAAAGAAAGCGTTGTTGAATTATGTCCCGATGTTGACGGCATGTTCGAAAAGTTTCGCAGGACAAGCTTTGAAAAGGAAGGAAGGCTGACAACGGATGAACTGGTTTCAAGGCTTGAAAGTCAGCAGCAGGTGCTTTGCATCGTCAACACGCGAAAATTTGCTCAAGAGGTTTATGAGGCATTGCCGTCGGAGGGGCGTTTTCATCTGTCCACGCTTATGTGTCCGGTTCACCGTAAACAGAAGCTCGACGAAATTCGCGAAAGACTAAAATCCGGCAAAACATGCAGAGTCGTTTCAACCTCGCTTATAGAGGCCGGTGTTGATGTTGATTTTCCTCGTGTGTTCAGAGAGATGGCCGGGCTGGATTCAATACTGCAGGCGGCAGGGCGCTGCAACCGCGAGGGTAAACGGAGTGCGGAAAGCAGCATTGTTACCGTTTTTGAATCCGAAAACAAGGTGAACAAGCTGATTGCGGTTAACCGTGATGCTGCGGAGGAGACGGTGCGGGACTGGACGCAGCCGAACACAACGTCAACTATAGAGCGTTATTTTAAGGCGTACAGGGATTTTTTGCGGAATGATGACAAGTCGGGCGTCATGACAGCGAGCGAAAAAGGAATATCGGGCTGTGGATTGCCTTTTGAATGGATTGCAAAAGAATTCAAGCTGATAGACCAAAACACCTTCACGGTTTACATTTCTGTCGGAGAGGGAAAAGAGCTTATTTCAAGGCTCAGAGAGGGAGAACGCTCCCGTGAACTGTATCGAAAGGCCGGAATGTATTCCGTATCGATATACGAAAATCATTTCAATGCTCTTATCAATGCCGGGGCGGCGGAACCCTTCGGAGATGATGCGGCAATTCTGACGGATTTGAGTCTTTATTCGGATGAAAAGGGACTTGCAACAGATGTGACGGATGGAAGTGCGCTGTTTAACTGATAATGAATGCTTTGTTAATCGGTAAGTGAACGGAAAGGCTTTGCAGGTTATATGAATACCGAATTTGACCAAACGGGGCTTGACCGTAAACGATAAAAACATAATACAGCATAGGAGGAATAAGGAAAAATTGACTGCAAAAAGGAACAAAAAAGAAAAGAAAGGAGAGACAGTATATGCCAATATGTATTGAGGTAAGCGGGGATTATGCCTGCTTTTCAAGACCGGAGATGAAGGTTGAACGCGTGAGTTACGATGTAATAACACCGTCTGCGGCACGCGGCATACTGGAAGCAGTTATGTGGCATCCGGGAATGCGTTATGTAATTGACAGGATCCATGTGTGCGCACCGATCCGGTTCACAAACATTCGACGAAATGAAGTGAAGGACGTAATCAGCGCGCGAAACGTCAAAGCGGAGATGAATAGCCGAAGCGGCGATCTGTATATTGCAGCATCGGAGTCCATTCAACAGCGCGCTGCGATGGTGTTGAGGAATGTGCATTATGTTATTGAGGCGCATTTTGAAATGACGGAGAAAGCTGCGCCGAGCGACAACCCGGGAAAATTCTGCGACATGCTGAGAAGAAGGGTTGAAAAAGGTAAGTGTTACCATCAGCCCTACCTCGGAACACGTGAATTTCCTGCAAAGGTAGTAAAATGCGTTGAGATGCCGCCCTGCCCGCCGGAACTTGCGGGAGAACGGGATCTTGGCTGGATGCTTTTGGATTTGGATTATTCGGATAAGGAAAACATCAAGCCTGTGTTCTTTCGCGCAAAGCTTATTGACGGCGTATTGACCGTGCCGGCAATGGATTCGGCGGAGGTGACAGGATGATATTGCAGGCATTGACGAGCCTTTACGAAGCGTTGGCTCAAAAAGGCGAAATATCCAAAGAAGGCTGGAGCCGTGAAAAAATCAGCTTCGCGCTCTCTATTGACGAGGAAGGCAATCTGCTGCGCGTAACGCCGCTTTTTGACACGGTCGATGGACCAAAGGGCAAAACGAGGGAAGTTCCGCAGAAGATGACCGTTCCGGCGGCTGTGAAAAGAACGTCAGGCGCGGCGGCGAATTTCCTTTGGGATAACTCCTCCTATATTTTGGGTGTGAGCCTGAAGAAAGGGGAGGATGATGCAGAAAGAGAAAAGCGAAGAAATAAGGACATTAAATGTTTCGAGGCTTGCCGCGAATTGCATCATTTAATGCTGGACGGCATGGAATATCCCGCTGCAAAGGCGGTGCTGAACTTCTTAGACAAGTGGGAACCGCAAAAGGCGGAGGAAAATAATCTTGTTGCACAATATGCGAAAGAAATTCTTTCGGGTGCAAATATGGTTTTTCGCTTTAACGGAGGCTATGTTCACGATGATCCACAGCTTGCATCTGTCTGGCAGAAGGCGAATGCAAAGCAAAAAGATAACATTGGGCAGTGCCTGGTAACGGGAGCGCTTGATGAAATTCAAAAAACACACCCTACGATCAAGGGTGTGCAGGGCGCGCAGTCGAGCGGTGCGGCACTCGTGTCATTCAATGCATCGGCATTCTGTTCTTATAACAAGGAACAGAACCAAAATGCGCCGGTCGGAAAATATGCAGCCTTTGCATATACGACTGCGTTGAATCATTTATTGGCGGACAGGAAAAATGTCCACAGGATCGGCGATGCTGCCGTTGTCTGCTGGGCAGAAAATGCGGATAAACAGTACGAGGATTTTGCAGCTGAAGTTTTTTTCGGTGATAATGTCGACAAGTCGGATGAACAGAGGCTTTCAGCGCTGCGGACAAGCTTGAAGCTTCTTGCAGACGGACTTCCGTGCAAGGAGATGGATCTTGATCCGGACAGAAAATTCTACATTCTCGGCCTGTCTCCGAACGCAGCTCGTATCGCAGTAAGATTCTTTTACTGCGACAGCTTCGGAAAAATTGCGGGGAATATCTACAAGCATCATGAGAGACTGGAAATCGTGCGTCCCTCATATGATAAGTTCCCGATCCTCCCGTTGTGGAAGCTGCTCAGCGCAACGGTTAATCCGAATGCGAAGGATAAAACGCCGAATGCAGCAATGGCAGGTGCAGTTGCCCGTGCTGTGTTTTCCGGCGGCAGATATCCGGCGTCCCTTCTGGAGTGTACCTTTCTGCGAATCAAAGCAGAACGCAGCATAACCCGCGAACGCGCAGCGATAATCAAAGCTTATTATCTGAGAAACCCAAATGAAAAATGCCCAAAGGAGGTACTGACAGTGAGTTTAAATGAAAACAGCAAAAACATCCCCTATACCCTCGGGAGGCTGTTCTCCGTGTACGAAGAGATTCAGCAGGCAGCTAATCCGGGTATAAACACAACAATTAAGGACAGGTATTTTGGCTCTGCTGCCGCAATGCCTGCAACGGTGTTCCCGATACTCAGCAATCTTGCGCAAAAACATCTGCGCAAACTTTCGGATGCACAGCGTGTATATCTTGATAAAAAGGTTATGACGCTGAAGAGCGTTCTCGGAGAACAGTATCCGGCGCATATGTCGCTGCCGGAGCAAGGCTCGTTCGACCTTGGCTACTACCATCAAACACAGGCTCGTTATACAAAAAAGGAGGATAAATAATTATGGAACCCATTAAAAACCGCTATGACTTTGTTGTGCTTTACGACGTTGAAAACGGCAACCCCAACGGTGATCCCGATGCGGGCAATATGCCAAGGGTTGATCCCGAAACCGGTTACGGAATTGTAACCGACGTTTGCCTTAAGCGGAAGATTCGCAACTACGTTGAAACGGCAAAGGAGGGAGAACCCGGTTATCGCATTTACATCAAAGAGGGAGTTCCTCTTAATGCAAGCGATAGGGAGGCTTGCGAAAAGTATAATGTCAGCACAGATGAAAAGAAATTGAAAGAGGCAAAGAAAAACGATCCTGAGCTTGATATAAAGATCAGGGATTACATGTGCGGAAACTTCTTTGATATTCGCACTTTCGGTGCTGTTATGACAACGTTTGTCAAAGGTGCGCTGAATTGCGGACAGGTTCGCGGCCCGGTGCAGCTTGGATTTTCAAGGAGCATTGATCCCATTATTTCTCAGGAGATTACGATAACCCGTGTTGCAATAACGACCGAGGCCGACGCAGAGAAAAAAGGTACGGAAATGGGACGCAAATATATTGTTCCTTACGGTCTCTATCGCTGCGAAGGCTATGTTTCGGCCAACCTCGCGCGCAAAACGACGGGCTTTTCGGAGGCGGATCTTGAACTGCTTTGGAAGGCGATAATAAACATGTTTGAAAACGATCACTCGGCTGCACGCGGCAAGATGGCTGTTCGTGAGCTTGTCGTGTTCAAACACGAGTCAGAGCTCGGGAATGCTCCGGCACATAAACTCTTTGAGCGCGTTACAGCGGCAAGAAAAGCGGATTGTGCAGTTGCCCGTTGTTACGATGATTATGATATTGTCGTTGATACGGATAATTTGCCCGAAGGAGTCAGCTGCATTCGGATGATATGACATATTCCGAAGAGGATTATCTGCTGCTATCCGGAATTCAGCACTTCAAATTCTGCCGCAGACAATGGGCGCTTATCCACATTGAGCAGCAATGGGCGGACAACTACCGCACGGTGGACGGCACACTGATGCATGAAAGAGCGCATGATACCGGGTTGAAGGAAAGCAGAGGCGATCTTTTCATTACGAGGGGGATGAATTTTTTTTCATCCGCCCTCGGGGTTTCGGGACAGTGTGATGTACTGGAATTTCGCCGTTCGGCGGACGGGATAGAGCTGAAGGATCGTGATGGTCTTTGGCAGCCCTATCCCGTTGAATACAAGCGCGGAATGTACAACGAGCGAACCGGCGATACATTGCAGCTTTGCGGTCAGGCAATGTGCCTTGAAGAGATGCTTGCGTGTGATATTCCGCGAGGAGCATTGTTTTATGGCGAAACACGGCGCAGGGTGGAAGTTGAATTTGACAGAGCATTGAGGGACGAAGTACGGGATGTGCTTTCCGAAATGCATGATCTGTATAGAAAACGATATACCCCGAAAGTGAAACCTACCAAGGCATGCGCGTCATGTTCAATGAAGGAGATTTGCCTCCCGAAACTGATGAAATCAACGACTGTTGCAACGTACATTAATAAGGCAATGGAGGAATCGCAATGAAGCGGCTGCTGAACACGCTGTATATTATGTCGGAAGACGTATATTTGACGTTGGATGGAGAGAATGTTGTTGCAAAGTGCGGCGAAAGGATCACGGCACGTTATCCTCTGCACACATTGCAAAGCATAATTGACTTTTCATATATGGGCGCATCTCCTGCGTTGCTCGGTAAATGCGCCGATATGGGAGTTGCATTCACTTTCTGCAGCCCGCGGGGGCGATTTCTTGCACGGGTAACGGGCGAAGCAAACGGCAATGTTTTGCTTCGCCGAAAGCAATATCGTGTTGCGGATGATGAGGAGAATTCATGCCTGATTGCAAAAAATATGATATTCGGCAAACTTTACAATTCTAAGCAGAGCATTGAGAGGACACGGCGAGATCACGCTCTGCGCGTGGATTGTGAAGCTTTGGCTTCCGTTTCACAGCTGACGGCGGGACTGCTGCCGCTTGTTCAAAAAGAAACACGGCTTGACGGACTCCGTGGACTTGAGGGTGTTGCAGCGAATGCGTATTTCAGCATATTCAACGAATTAATTCTCAACAGCAAAGAACTTTTTCGGTTTACGGTGCGTTCGAGGCGGCCTCCGCTTGATGCTGTGAATGCGCTGCTGTCGCTTGCATATTCAACGCTTGCTCTTGATTGTGCATCTGCGCTTGAAAGCGTCGGATTGGATTCGTATGTCGGATTTCTGCATCGTGACAGGCCGGGCAGAACTTCACTGGCGCTTGACCTCATGGAAGAACTGCGTCCGTGTATGGCAGACAGATTTGTTCTTACGTGCATCAATAACAGAATGTTTGACAGAAACGATTTCGATTTTCGTGAAAGCGGGGCTGTACTGCTTAAGGATGATTCACGGCGGCGTTTCTATCGAGCATGGCAGGAACGCAAAAAAGATGAATTGAAGCATCCATATCTCGGCGAAAAGCTGCAATGGGGGATGATTCCGTATGTTCAGGCCCTGTTACTGGCAAGATACCTTCGCGGGGATTTGGATGCTTATCCTCCGTTCCTTTGGAAATAACCGTGTTGAGGCAGAAAGGACGGTTTAATTATGTTTGTGCTTATAACCTATGATGTTAACACAGAGGATGCGGACGGAAAAAGACGATTACGCCGCATCGCAAAGCAGTGTGTAAACTATGGACAGCGTGTGCAGAATTCGGTATTCGAGTGCATACTCGATCCGGCGCAGTGCCGCAGGTTAAAAGCTGAGCTTTGCAGCATCATGGATGCTGAACGTGACAGTCTTCGTTTCTATTATCTGGGTAACAAATATGAAAACAAGATTGAGCATTTCGGAACAAAGTCGGGTTACGACCCTGAGGGTATGCTGATGCTTTGATTATTTGCCGCGAACACTAAGCGGTCAGAAAAAATCAGGGTGGTTCGCGCAATTACATGCGGACAAAACATGCTTTTCTTCAAGAATTGTTAAGCGGATAAGAAACGAAACGCGCATAAAAGGCAGGTCTTTGCTTGCAGTGCCGCCTTTTTTACTGTATAATGGAAAATGAACAGCGGGGAATGATCACTTTCATACTTGCTGTTTGCGGAAATGTTGATTACGTCTATTCGTTTCCGCTGTCGCCGCCTTCACGGGCGGCGTGGATTGAAATAATTATGGCAAAGGTGAAATTATGACAAAATTTGGTCGCCGCCTTCACGGGCGGCGTGGATTGAAATTATGCTTTTCAGCGTGTGCGTGAGCTTGTCGATGGTCGCCGCCTTCACGGGCGGCGTGGATTGAAATATCAGAACCCGTAAAAGCAAAAATGGAAAAAAGAGTCGCCGCCTTCACGGGCGGCGTGGATTGAAATCCAGCCGGCAATTGTCGATTCAAGCCCTGCGTAAGTCGCCGCCTTCACGGGCGGCGTGGATTGAAATGTCATATATTTGCCGTTTGCCCATGTGTGCGTATCGTCGCCGCCTTCACGGGCGGCGTGGATTGAAATTTTGAGGGGGGTTATTCTTTGCGGTGCGAATTTGAGTCGCCGCCTTCACGGGCGGCGTGGATTGAAATGCTTTACAGTATAGCACGGCTTGGCAAGCGTCCTCGTCGCCGCCTTCACGGGCGGCGTGGATTGAAATTTTGGCAGAAGATAATTGAACAAAACCCGGAATGTCGCCGCCTTCACGGGCGGCGTGGATTGAAATTCCGCAAGCTGAATAAGAGTACCAACCATGAAGTCGCCGCCTTCACGGGCGGCGTGGATTGAAATTGCTCGGTGTTGTTGCTGTCGCTGAGCCGGTCTGGTCGCCGCCTTCACGGGCGGCGTGGATTGAAATTTTTTATCCTTGTTATCTTTGCATTGCCACGGAGTCGCCGCCTTCACGGGCGGCGTGGATTGAAATAGTTTATGTTGTCGGTTTATCATTGGTGTCCGCGTCGCCGCCTTCACGGGCGGCGTGGATTGAAATGACAGTTTCCCGTCCGGTGCCACCGAAAAAAAGCGTCGCCGCCTTCACGGGCGGCGTGGATTGAAATCGTTCACTTTTGATGTTTCAGTTGCGGGTGACGGTCGCCGCCTTCACGGGCGGCGTGGATTGAAATTACAAAAGCTGGGATGAACTTGCAGAGCAATATGTCGCCGCCTTCACGGGCGGCGTGGATTGAAATTTTTGATAGTTAGATTATACCAGATCCGGGAGCGGTCGCCGCCTTCACGGGCGGCGTGGATTGAAATGATATACACACGCATTTTGTCCTCAAGCCCCGCTGGTCGCCGCCTTCACGGGCGGCGTGGATTGAAATCGCTGTCGGCAAGGTCTATGATTCGGTTCGCGCGTCGCCGCCTTCACGGGCGGCGTGGATTGAAATCGCTCGGCACTGGCACGCTCTCGCTGTACGAAAAAGTCGCCGCCTTCACGGGCGGCGTGGATTGAAATTTGACTATATGCTCGGAGCCGTCTGCGCGGGAGTAGCGTCGCCGCCTTCACGGGCGGCGTGGATTGAAATCGTCAATCCGCAAGAGCGGCGGATACATAGCGGGTCGCCGCCTTCACGGGCGGCGTGGATTGAAATGTCACCGCTTGCGTGCAGGGCTTCCGAAAAAAGTGTCGCCGCCTTCACGGGCGGCGTGGATTGAAATTTTCGTTCCTTGGCACTGTCACGGATGTTCCGCGTCGCCGCCTTCACGGGCGGCGTGGATTGAAATGGAGGCGTTGAGAATAGTGATAGGAGATGAAATAGGTCGCCGCCTTCACGGGCGGCGTGGATTGAAATGCTTTGTCCGCATCGATTTTTATTTCAGCGCGACCGGTCGCCGCCTTCACGGGCGGCGTGGATTGAAATCAAGCTGCAATAGAAAAAACCTAATCAAACAAAGGTCGCCGCCTTCACGGGCGGCGTGGATTGAAATTTCCGCCGCTGCGGGCTTCCATGCTTCCCGCCAAGGTCGCCGCCTTCACGGGCGGCGTGGATTGAAATCTTCCCCTCATCGGTTTGGGTGCTGCACCGGTGACAGTCGCCGCCTTCACGGGCGGCGTGGATTGAAATTTTTTCGGCATTTGCGTTTGCAAGCGCCATTTTTGGTCGCCGCCTTCACGGGCGGCGTGGATTGAAATGTCATTTTCTGTGCGCCAACACCTGCCGCATCGGGTCGCCGCCTTCACGGGCGGCGTGGATTGAAATATGAAAGACTTCTGGAAAATCAACGGATACGGCGTCGCCGCCTTCACGGGCGGCGTGGATTGAAATAGCCTGCTTTATGCGCCTGTGGATGACGCTTGCGAGTCGCCGCCTTCACGGGCGGCGTGGATTGAAATGGCATTATCATCAGCTTTGTCAGCTGGTCGATAACGTCGCCGCCTTCACGGGCGGCGTGGATTGAAATTTTGCCAAGCTCGACCTCGCCGAAATGCAATTTCGTCGCCGCCTTCACGGGCGGCGTGGATTGAAATCAGCTCGTCGAGCGATACCATGCACACGCAGACGTCGCCGCCTTCACGGGCGGCGTGGATTGAAATACTAACGGCGAGCTTGAACCGCTGTACGAAGGATGTCGCCGCCTTCACGGGCGGCGTGGATTGAAATTTGCTGACTTCCTGCAAACACTCTTTCTGCCAAACGTCGCCGCCTTCACGGGCGGCGTGGATTGAAATAGGGCATTGCAAGCGGCGTACAGCACGCAAACGCGTCGCCGCCTTCACGGGCGGCGTGGATTGAAATGGCACAAAGCTGTGTGTACAGTGAACCCAGCGTGAGTCGCCGCCTTCACGGGCGGCGTGGATTGAAATAAAATACGGACAGTGTTTGCATCGCACAACCTGCACGTCGCCGCCTTCACGGGCGGCGTGGATTGAAATCGCGGGTGCAGTGAGCTGTGCCTGAGCCCGCAAAGTCGCCGCCTTCACGGGCGGCGTGGATTGAAATGAGGCACTCCGACAGCAGGGGTACTTGATACGGGTCGCCGCCTTCACGGGCGGCGTGGATTGAAATCGCAAAGCAAGCCCATCAACGTATCAATGGGCTTGTCGTCGCCGCCTTCACGGGCGGCGTGGATTGAAATACCGCTGTCGGCGATTATAAGCGCAATGTACCGGTCGCTGCATTCACAAGTGGTATGGATTGAAGCATTTCCCCCTGTGTGATTTGCCTCCACTCTGTATCTTCCTTAATCAAAAACAGGGTTACTGCATTTTAGATGCAGCGACCCTGTTTTCGGAAAAAACTGTTATCGGCGAGCAGCGATACTCGGCTGATAACGTATATAGACTATCACATATCGCGATGTTTGTCAAGAGTTTTCCGCTGAAAACTGCCGGGAGTGTTTTGCCGAACCGCTGCCCGGAGAATTGCAGACAATCCAAATATGACAGACTCGGCTCCCGGGCACAATTGCTTTCGCGCAAAAAGAGTGAATTCGACAATGATTTTTACGGAAGCTGCCTTAAGTTCGCATATAATAAAATAATGATGCTGTGCGCGCAGTATTACAAATACTGACGGAACCGGAGCACTGCAGCGCAGATCAAGGCTGCCGCTGTGCCGGCGAACAAATATAATGCTTAACATGGGGAAAAACCAAGCAAAGATTAACCATCGCAAGCAGGCGAACAAGCATGGCGGAAACGGGCATATAACTGCATTTGCCTTTTTAAAGCCGCCTGACAGCAGCTTCCGTTTTATCATCCGCAGCTTAAGAATCTCTTCATGCTATTTTTTTCAGTAGATGTATATAAATATCGACAGAATTTTCGGCTCAGCACATAAGCCCGAGAACTCCGTCCGCGCGTCGGGCTTGAACCGATTCATTTTCCTGCACTTGTTTTGCCATTAATAAAGGGTGAATACAATGTTTTTTCTGTTGATTCCGGATCGGAGCATTAAATCGGCTCTGAATTTTTGTGAAAAAACTGTTGACAAAAGCCGTCTACAGTGGTAGACTAAAAAACAGTCTACAACAGTAGACAAAAATCGCGGAGGAGTCATTATGAAGGAAATTCCGAAAATACATGAAGGTGAATACCGTTTCTGCCTTATTCTATGGGAAAACGAACCGATATCCGCAGCGCAGCTTGCAAAGCTCTGCTTCGCGGAACTTGGATGGAAGCGAACAACGAGTTATACAGTGTTGAAGCGTCTTTGCGAGCGCGGTGTGCTGAAGAACGAGGACGGCGTTATAACTTCCATTATTTCGAAGGATGAAGCTCAGGCGTGTGAAATCGATGAGCTTGTTGAGAAGCGTTTTTCGGGTTCGCTGCCGGCATTTGTTGCAGCTTTCGCAAAACGCCGGGATATGTCGGAAAGGGAGTTGGACGAGGTTCAACGCATGATTGACAGCATTCGGAACGGAGGCGGAAAATGAGCGTGGGTGAAGTCTGCATTTCGGTTATCGATATGAGTATATTGGCAAGCATGATAATTGTTATCGTGCTTGTGCTCAGGTTGTTGTTCAAAAGAGCACCGGGATGGATTCGGGTGCTGCTTTGGGGTATTGTTGCATTGCGGTTAATTATTCCGACGACGATAGAAAGTCCGCTGAGCCTTGTTCCGGACAACTATCCTATAGAAAATTTCAGAGAAAAACTCTATGCTGACACTATTGACAACACGGACGGGGGAGACCCTCTCGTGATCCGCGGATCGGGTGGGGCGGAATCCGAACGGGAAGATGCTTCAAACGTGCCCTCCGATGCAGGAAAAACTGCCGAAAGCAGCGACACCGGTGAAGAAGCAAAAACGCCCGGTGCAGCGGGAACCCAATCAAAGGAGAACGATTACGACACATCGCTGACAATTCCGCTCCTGAGAATTACTCTGCCCGATGATTACGAGATTGCATGTATTTGGCTTGCAGGTCTGATTGTCATGCTTGCATACATGGCAATAAGCCGCATCGGTTTGGGCAGGAAACTGCGTGAAGCCGTGCTGCTGCGCGATAATATTTATCAGAGCGACCGAGTTAATTCGGCGTTTGTGCTTGGATTTTTCAAGCCGCGTATATATGTTCCGTTCGGCATTGAAGAGCGTGAACTTGAAACCGTAATTGAACATGAGCGGGCGCATATACGCCGCCGTGATAATAAGTGGAAGCCGCTTGGCTTTGCTATCCTCGCGGTGCATTGGTTCAATCCTCTCGTTTGGCTGTCCTACGTGCTGTTTTGCCGCGATATTGAATTTGCCTGCGATGAAAAGGTTATAAAAAAGCTTGATAACGAACAGAGAGCGGACTATATGCAGGCATTGCTTTCGTGCAGCGTTAGTCGCAGTCGTTTCAATGCCTGTCCGCTTGCCTTCGGTGAAGTTGGTATTAAAGAACGCGTTAAAACCGTGATGAATTACCGAAAACCGTCAGTTTGGGTGATTCTTATTGCCGTGCTCGCCTGCGCAGCGCTTGCGGTGTGTTTTTTGACCTGCAAAAAGACAGGTGCGGAATTTGAAATGAGGGGCGATAATATTGCGGATATTGATCCCGACTATATTGTTTCCGAAATTCGAAAAGCGGAAAAGCTGAATCCTGATGCGGAGATCTACACCCGACCCGGAGGATTTTCATTGGACATGGATTCCGATTTTGAACTTTGGGACAATCAAACAATCGTTTTTTACTTCAAACGGCAGGATGGAATGTATCGCGAACAATTGCGGTTTTTCGGCGATTCGGATATGTTCTTCCTTCTGGGAGAAAGCCGTGTTGCCGCACCCGAAACGGTATATCTTCTTGAGGATTATCTCAACGCACTGAAATACATGCCGAAGGACGAGATTCGCCGCATGTGTCCGAATGCGGATTTATACCTGATTGATTTTGTGGGCTTCAGTGAGGCTGAAGAGCTGAATCGAGTTATAACCTACAGCAAGGACGGAGTCACCAATCTCGGCGAAAAGCTTATTCATATCGTTATAGGACCAATGCATGGTTCGGATGAGGACGGTTATTCCGGCACCGGGGACGAAATGATTCATCTTTTTTACGGCACGGAAAGTGCGGCGGATCAGAGAGGTACAGCGGCAGAGCTATGGTTTGATGCATCCGGCGGCAGTACCCGTGTTGAGAAAAGCTTTTTGCAATTCCCCAATGCCGTTTTCAGCTGCACGGATTCGGCAGTTGAAGTTAATAACGGCAAAACGACCGTGCTGTACGGCGGACTGCCGGTCAGGGATGCTTATATCTGCGATATAAACGGTGACGGAAGCCCGGATTTTTGCTCAACGATCAACATCGGCTCCGGAATTGTTGACAGCCGCGTTATTATCTGTGATTATGCAAACGGTAAGATTTATGGAATTGAGGATAGGGGTAAGACCGATTACATGCTCCGAACGGATAATGCGGGTTTGCTGTGTTTGGACAGGTTCGATTATAACAGCGTAAACTTGATTTCATCTGAATACCTGACAATAAAGCCCGAATACCCCTGTCTGCCGCTCGGAGCGTTTAAAAACGGCTCATTCACTTGAGGCAACTGTTTAATCGTCCGAAGCTGCTTTTTCTGCCGCGTCGACGCATGTCGGTGGGGGGGAGCATGACGGCGATGAACACGGCAACGAAAGAAAAATTATATATATCCACTTCTGCCGTTTCTGCTGTTGACAAGCGGCAGAAGTTCTGTTATAATCGTATCGTTGCGAACGAGGAGAGATGTCCGAGTGGTTTATGGAGCTGGTCTTGAAAACCAGTGATGCCGCAAGGCACCGGGGGTTCGAATCCCTCTCTCTCCGCCAGTTTTTTAACAGTATATTATGTTGGAGAAGTACCCAAGTGGCTGTAAGGGGCTCCCCTGCTAAGGGAGTAGGCTCTGCGAAGGGGCGCGAGGGTTCAAATCCCTCCTTCTCCGCCATAAGTCCACCGTGATTCTATCAAAATTACGGTGGACTTTTCTATGTCCGAAAACCGCTTGAAACAGTTTGAAACAAGTCTTTTAAGCTGTTTCAGCACAGGCGTGATCCGCTGCGGAGAATTTCTGCACACTTCCCGTGACAACGGCGCAGTTCAGAAATTTGGATGGCAAGTGCAATCAATTATAGGGTATTAAAAGGGAACCCGTGCGATACAGCCATAATATCAAAACCGGAAATGCCAATATCAGTCCGGTCGGAAAACACCCAAAATGACAGGCGAATGTTTTCAGTTTTCCGGAGTCGGATGTTGGTGTAACAGGAGGCTTGCCTTGACGGCTTAAGGAAAAATGATACAACCGCCGGAACGACGGCAAACGGAGCGCAGCGCATATTTTTGAGTTCTGCTCTTGCCATCAGCTGCAAAGCCGGATCATTTTTCCAAATGGCGGTCAAAGGTGCGGACGGTTTTTCTGCTCTTTTCTCTGATTCTATCTTTTTTTTGTGAGTTTGTCGAACGGACTTTAATGATAGAAGTTCAATATGACTTGTTTTTACAACAGTCGCTTGTTATTTTTTAGAAAGGTGCAGAGTGTAGCCAATCAGCGGCGCCGAAATGAATATATTAAGTTATAAATGTGTACCTGTCTTGACAAACAGCAACACAAGTAGTATAATTGAATCTCATATAGAGTATCGTATATGCACTCTTATAAAAACAACATTTCGTTGAGAAAGGAGAGCAATATGGGCATTGCTTCATTAGTACTTGGTATTGTAAGTTTGGTATGCGGCTGTTTTCTTCCGGGTTTACAATGGATTGGCTCGATCGCAGGTCTGATTGGCATCATTCTCGGTGCGCTTGGCCGCAAGAACAGTGAGAAAAAAGGCATTGCAACCGCCGGATTGGTTTGTTCAATCATCGGTTTTGTGCTGTCTACAATTTTCTACGTAGCCTGCGTAGCCTGCGCATCGATCGGGTCAAGTCTTCTCAATGGTCTCAATTGATTCCGACAGCGAAATATTGGTGATATGTGCGGTCGGAGACTGTAATGTTGTCCGACCGCTTTGAATTTGAAATGTTTCCTTCAGTCAGCCTTTTCGGAAAAATAATCCCTATGTACGGTTTATGCATGGTGCTTGGAATTATTCTTTCCTGCTCTGTAGCTTTTGCAAGAGCAAAAAAGTTTAAGCTTGATATCAACAATCTGATTGTGATCGCGGCAGCGGCTGTCGGGGGCGGATTGATCTGTGCGAAAATTCTATATATCGCAGTCACTTTTCGACTTTCTGACATACTGAGCATGATTGCGAACGGTTCTTTTGACTTTATTCTCCAAAGTGGATTGGTATACTACGGAGGTTTGATTGGCGGCATATTGACGGCTTTCCTCACCGTAAAACTGCTGAAGGAAGATGTTAACAAGGTCGTTCTGTCAATTGTTCCGTGCATACCGCTCGGCCACTCTTTCGGAAGATTGGGCTGTTTGTTTGCCGGTTGCTGCTACGGCAGCGAATACAATGGTTTTTTAGCTGTGTTATTGAATATTAACGGCACGGTTGTTTCGACGTTCCCGATCCAAGCCGTTGAGGCCGCATTGAATCTGTTCCTGTTTTTCGGATTAGTTTGTATTGCGTCAAGAATAAAAAAAGGTGTTTTGCTGTTGCCGATTTATCTTTATTCATATTCAGCAATCAGGTTCTGCTTGGAATTCTTCCGCGGCGATTCGGGGAGAGGGATGCTTTTCGGTTTATCAACATCTCAGTGGATATGTATTGTAATTACGCTTGTCTGCACAATCTATCTTATAACCCAAAAAACAATAAAAAGGAAAAGAATTCAACATATCTGAACCTGCAATGCATTGTATATACTTGCGGCTGTTTGCCTTTTCCTGCCCTCTGTGTTTCTTGTTGCAGATTTAGCACTGAAAGCTTTTTCCGCTTGTCCGTTCCGTCGAACCCTTGATTTTCTTATTTAATCGTGATACAATTAGATATTAAAAAGCATTAATTGGCACAATTCGTCACTGAAAGAGATACAGCGTGCTTGATTTGACGAAGCGGATACTACGGAACGCATACACGCAAGCGCAGCGTCTGTGACGTTCAGGGTAAAACAGAGCAAAACAGATGCAGACATGTGCTTGCTCCGCAAAAAACTGCGAATAAGAGTTTATTGCGCAACGCACGGTCATGCAGTGTATCCCTGAAAGAGTCGATTCAGTGGGTTTCACTGCGGGACAGGCTGTAAGGTGTGTCCCGAATAATATACCGATTTCAAACGACCGCCGGGCATATTTTGGGCAAAGAAGCGGAGACATATCTCGACGCGCCATTGCACGCGAGATGAACGTTTTCGATGACATAGAAAATTACGCAACTGCAGTCTTGAGGCTGTGGGTGCCGGAGGCATGCCCGAAAACCGATATGGAGGCAGCAATTGAAAAACAGGGGCATGAAACGGGGGAGCACATAAATGAACACCTGTTTGGGATATTTCTGAGGGTGTTCAGCACTTGTCTTGAAAAGTGAGGATAATCCATTACGTTTCAGATGATTAAAAACGGACAGAAAATAAATGAATCATAAAGAGCAGAGAGCGACCGAACTGAAAGAAAAAAGACCGCAAGCGGGATATTGCGGGTTTTACAACAGAATCATTAAGCGCATCATTGATTTTATTCTTTCTCTTGTTGCTGCAGTCGCTGTTACACCGATCGTTTTTATTATAGGTATTTTCATTGCGATTGAGGACGGTTTTCCGGTTTTCTACACCCCGCTGCGCGGCGGGTACCAAGGCAAGGCATTCCGAATTTTTAAATTACGCACAATGTACAAGGGTGCGGACAAAATGGGCGGCACAACGGCGCTGAACGATCCGCGCATAACAAGAACCGGGAAAGCTCTCCGCAAGCTGAAGCTTGATGAGCTGCCGCAGGTGTATAATGTCCTTTTGGGGTCGATGAGTTTCATCGGTCCGCGGCCGGAACTTTTGCGCTATACGGAGGCCTATAAGGGCGAGGAAAAAATTATTCTTGAAGTGCGGCCGGGTATTACGGACTTCAGCTCCATTGAGTTTATCAGCCTTGATGAAATTGTCGGTGCGGAAAATGCGGATGAAATGTACGAAAAATATGTACTTGAGAAGAAAAACAAATTAAGAATACGATATGCAAAGGAAGTATCGTTCGGCACGGATGTGAGTCTTTTCTTTAAGACCGTGACTGCTGTTTTAAAAAAAGCTATGCGTGTCGTCGGAAAGAGCAATAGAGAGAAATAGATATGGACTATTTGGTTCTTGAAAATACGACATTGAAAGTATCACGCTTATGCATGGGCGGTTGTCCGATGGGCGGATACGGCTGGGGTAGTGTGCGGGAGGATGAGCTCCTTGCTGCAATACATGCCGCGTTGGATGTCGGCGTGAATTTTTTTGATACCGCGGATACATATGGCTTGGGACAGTCAGAGCGTACTCTTGCCAAAGGGCTTGGCACGCACCGCAAGGCTGCTGTTATTGAAACGAAGTTTGGCGTTCGTGCAGGGAACGGACAAACTTTCTACGATAATTCGCCTGAATACATCCGCAAAGCGTTGGAAGGCAGTCTTCGCCGACTGAATACGGACTATGTGGATGTTTACACAATTCATTATCGGGACGGGAAGACACCGATTGAAGATGTATTGGGCGAGTTGGATAAGCTGAAAGAAGCAGGAAAAATCCGCTTTTTCGGGTTGTCCAATATTCATGCAAACGGAATGAACGAGCTGCGGCCTTATGCAGGCAGATTTGCCTGTTGTCAGGACGAACTTTCTCTCGCCTGTCGAAAGAATGAACAGGATTTGCTGGCGGCGCAGGATATACTTAAAACAACGCCGATGACATGGGGCAGTCTCGGTCAGGGAATTCTTACGGGTAAATATACAAAAGAAAACATAGATTTCGGCGCGGATGACCGTCGGAGTCGTGATATTTATATAAATTTTCACGGCGAAAAATTGGATCGAAACATGCAAACAGTAGAGGTTTTGAGAAAGATTGCCACAGAACGCGGAAAATCGATTTCTGCCTGCGCCATACGCTGGATTCTTGATTCAATGCCCGGCTCTGTCGTGATTGCAGGCATAAAAAGACCGGCTCAGATTATTTCAAATGCGGAAGCTGTAGGCTGGACGCTGAATTCGGATGAGCTGCGGGAATTGAACGAGGTGTCAAAATGAGTAAAAAGAGCGAGTGTCTTGCCTGGCTGATTCGTCGCCACGGCATTGAAATGACTCATTTATCCGGAGGGAGTCACATTGGTTCGGTGCTGTCCGCAGCGGATATAATTGCTGTGTTGTATGCGGATATTATGCGGTACAAGTCCGAGGATCCCAAATGGGACGGACGCGACCGCTTTATAATGAGCAAAGGTCATGCAGGGGCAGCTGTGTATGCAGCACTTGCGGAATGCGGTTTTTTTGACACGGCAGAACTAAAAACACATTATGTAGACGGAAGCAGGCTGTCCGGGCATGTGTCCCACCATTTGCCGGGAGTGGAGTTTTCAACCGGTTCACTTGGGCATGGGTTGTCCGTTGCGGCGGGTATGGCACTGGCTGCAAAACAGGATGGCAAGCTTCACCGAGTTTTTGCAGTATTGGGAGACGGGGAATGCGATGAAGGCTCCGTATGGGAGGCTGCATTGTTTGCCAACCATTACAGACTCGAGAACCTGACCGCAATCGTTGATCATAATCACATGCAGAGCCTTGATACTTGCGAAAAAACATTGGAACTTGAGGATCTCGGAGCAAAGTGGCGCGCATTTGGGTGGAATGTTATCGAACTCGACGGACATGATCATGATGCACTTCAAACTGCACTCAGAGATACGCACAATTCGGCGCACAAACCTACGGCGGTGATTGCAAATACCGTAAAAGGAAAGGGTGTTTCTTTCATGGAAAACGATGTTCTTTGGCACTACCGCTTTCCGCATGACGGTTGGGAGTATGATTGTGCCGTTTCCGAACTGTATGCGGTTAAGCCCGGCGGCGTGAAAGATCCGTACACGCCGAACGGCATTGCAAAACCCGCTCGTCCGGAACCGGGTGCGGATATAGGAATCGATCACACAACTTCTGCCGGATGGCATCCGACATATATCAGAAAGTTTTTTTGAGGACACTGTTAATGTTTCAATTTGTCTATTGGCTTAGAGCCTTGGCTGCGATTTTGATAACAAATTCCCACTATGCGGATATCTGGCCTGCATCCGCGATGGCATTTGGCGGACATTATGGAAACTGCATTTATTTTTTTCTATCGGGTTTTTGCTTGTATAACATTGGAAAGTCATTTCCAAAATGGTACGCAAAACGAATCGTTCGCGTCTATCCGGCGTTGTGGATAGTAGCGGTCGTAAATCTGGCAGTGAAATTTTGGAGTGCGGATGGGATCATGGCTTATATACATTGTTTTATTTATCCTACATGGTACCATTTCATTTCATCTATAATGATCCTGTATTTAGTATACTACATTATGCGTGTAATACAAAAAAAGACGGGTATTTCCATGTTATGGTTTCTGCTAGCAGTGCTTGCGGTATATCTGTTGATGTATGCGTTTTTGTGTGATAAGTCACGCTATCACATTGATGATGTTGGGGAACATTGGTGTCGGTTTCAATTCTTGGCATCAATGCTTGTCGGAGCATATTTCAGAGAACACTATGACAGAATCGGATCGAAAATTACGGTGCCGGATATTGCAGGTTTCTTTGTGTTGGCAACCGCATATTTTGCGGGGAAAATTGCTCTTTCAAGGATACATGAAGTCAGCGGCTTCCAATTCATTCTGCCAATAATTCAGGTTCTGCTCATTGGAAGCACTGCTGTTTTATTTGTGAAAGCAGAGAAGAAAGGTGTATTTGAAAGAACAAGTGCCTTAATTCGTAAATCGGTAACTTTTGTTGCGGGTCTGACATTGGAAATATATTTGGGTCAGGGACTTATTATTCAAAAGTTCGGTCACCTGCCTTTTCCAATTAATTTCATTGTTGTGACAGGTTTGATTCTTGTTTACGCATTCCTTATTCACAAAGTGGCACAATTTATACAAAAACCATGTGACAGGCTGCTTGGAGCGGGCAGAACGCGAGGGGAGAACATGCAATGAGAGATACCTTTGTTCGCACATTAATTACACTTGCAAAAAATAATCCGAATATTGAGCTTTTCACCGGGGATTTGGGGTTCGGCGTGCTGAAGCCCTTCTGGGAGCAGCTGCCGGATCAATTCGTCAACGCCGGAATTGCGGAACAGAACATGACCGCTGCCGCAGCAGGAGCAGCCAGAGAGGGAAAAATTGTCTTCACATATTCAATAGGAAATTTTCCGACATTGCGCTGCCTTGAGCAGATACGGAATGATTGTGCTTACCATGATGCAAATGTAAAAATCGTTTGCGTCGGCGGTGGGTTTGTTTACGGCTCATTGGGCATGAGTCATCAGGCAACCGAGGACATTGCCGTGATGCGTGCGCTGCCGAATGTTGCGGTACTTTGTCCGGGAGATCCTGCGGAGGCGGAAGCGGCAACGAAGGCAATTGCGGAATACCCGGGAACATGTTACCTGCGGCTTGGGCGCGGCGGGGAAAAACGTATCCACAAGGATATTGAAAATTTCAAAATCGGACAGGCCATTCGAATACACAAAGGTGAACGCATCGCCGTCTTTTCAACCGGCGCAATTCTGGATGAGGTTGTCGGTGCGGCGGATATTCTTGCAAAGAAGGGAATTAACCCGGAGCTTTGTTCGTTCCCGACGGTTAAACCTATCGACCGTGAAACCATACTGCGCTGTGCAAAGGATTTTGAAATTATCGCAGTCGTTGAAGAACACAATATTTTAGGTGGATTCGGCAGTGCGGTTGCGGAAGTTCTTTCTGAGCTGCCTGCGCATGCAAGATTGCTGCGTATCGGCCTGGATGATACTTACTGTTCGGTTGTGGGAAGTCAAAAATATCTGCGGATGCAATTCGGATTGGATGCAAACGGTATTGCAAAGCGTATTTCGGAGGCAATCGGATGAAGCGGCTGCTGTTGACCTGCACGGATCTGATGGCGATTCAGTTTCTCGTGCCGCATGTGAAATACCTTTCCGAGCATGGGTTTTCCGTTGAACTCGCATGTTCCGAAGTCGGCGGACGTTTACAGGAACTCCGCACTGTGCTTTCGGGCATTGCTCCTGTCCATACCGTGCGCTTGGTTCGGAATCCGTTTTCGCTCCGCAATCGAAAAGGCTTAAGCGACCTGAAGAAGATCATTAACGGCCGCAGTTGGGACGTGATCTGGACAAACGAGCCCGTTATGGGCGTTATGACTCGCGTTGCAGCAAAAACTGTGCGCAAAAAAGGCACAAAAGTCGTTTATATGGTGCACGGATTCCATTTTTATAAAGGTGCGCCGCTCACAAATTGGCTGCTCTATTATCCTGTTGAAAAGTATTGCTCCCGCCTGTGCGACATGATCATTACTATCAATGAAGAGGATTATCAGCGCGCGAAAGGTTTTCATGCGAAAAGAACGGAGAAGATCCCGGGCGTTGGCGTGAATCTCGATTGCTTTGCGCCGAATAATGACGTTCGTAAACAATGGAGGGAGAAACTTGAATTGTCTCCGAATGATACATTGTTGTTGACAGTGGGTGAGTTAACCCCAAGAAAAAATCAACATGTTATGATTAAAGCGGTTAAACTGCTTCAAAATTCAAATGTCAAATTATTTGTATGCGGATGCGGCAAGTTAGAACTGCAGCTGAAGAATACCGTGAAAATGCTCAACTTGGAAGAACAGGTGAAGTTATTGGGCTATCGAAAGGATATTCCGCAGCTTTGCTGTGCGTCAGATGCATTTGTATTTACATCAATCCAAGAGGGGCTGCCGCGTGCGCTTTTGGAAGCGATGGCTGACGGAAAGGCGATCGTCTGTTCGAATATTCGCGGCAACGTTGATTTAGTTAAGGATGGCAAAGGCGGGCTTGTTGTACGGAACGACGCAGAATCTGTGGCAGCTGCATTGAAAGAATTGATTGAAAATCAAAGGCTCAGGGAGGAAATGGGCGCGTACAACATGAAGGCAGCGGAAATGTTTAAAGAAGAAAATTCTTTGAAGAAAGTGTGTATGCTGCTGCAAGACTTATGAGGTATGAAATGGAAAATAAAAATCAGCCCATTCGCGTTCTGCATGTTGTAACAAGTATGGATCGCGGTGGCCTGGAAACGATGCTCATGAACTACTATCGACATATTGACCGCTCCTTAGTGCAATTTGATTTCCTCACTCATCGGACGGGAAAAGCGGCTTATGACGACGAAATTGAATCGCTCGGCGGCAAGTTGTATCACATGCCTCGGCTTGTTCCGTGGAGTCGTTCATACAGAAACGCAATGGACAGTTTCTTCTTGGAACATCCTGAATACCGCATTGTTCATGTACATCAGGATTGTTTGAGTTCGGTTGCATTACAGGAAGCAAAAAAATGCGGTGTTCCTGTGCGAATTGCACACAGTCACAATGCAAATCAAGACAAAAATTTAAAATACTTAATCAAAATCTTTTATATGAAAAGCATCCCGAAATATGCAACATCTTTAATGGCATGCAGCCAAAAAGCAGGAAATTGGATGTTTTCAGGTGCTCCCTTTAAAATATTAGCGAACGCTGTTGATGCTGCTGCATTCAAATTTGATTCGGAAAAGCGCGAGGCTTTGAGAAAAAAACTCAATATATCAAAAAACGCCGTTCTTCTGGGGCATGTGGGACGGTTTATGCCTCAAAAAAATCATACGTTCTTATTGGACATTTTTGCTGAGGTGGCGCAGATGGAGCCGGATGCGCGGTTGATGTTGGTGGGAGACGGAAAGCTTCGCTCAGCAATTGAGAAAAAAGCGAAGCATATGGGGCTTGACAGGAAAGTGATATTTACCGGTGTACGATCGGATATTCAGGATTTGCTTCAGGCTATGGATGTTTTTGTGCTTCCGTCGTTGTATGAGGGTCTGGCAGTTACGCTTGTGGAAGCCCAAGCCGCCGGATTACCTTGCGTAATATCAGATAATGTAACGGATGAATGCAGGGTAACAACGGGACTGGTGACAAAATTGAGTCTGTCGGATACGACGCGGCGGTGGGCGGAGCATATTCTGACTCTTCGCAGCACGCCGAGGACTGATCGCTGTGATGAAGTAAAGGCTTCCGGTTATGATATTAGAACCGGTGCGAAAAAACTGGAACAGTTCTATTTGGAAAAGGCAAGGGATGTGTGATATGCTTTTTTTATCGATAATAACTCCCACATATAATCGCGCGAATCTTCTTTCTGCATGTTATGCATCTCTATGCCAACAGACAGACTTAGACTTTGAATGGATTGTCGTCGATGATGGCAGCACCGATGATACGGAGGCGGTCGCCCGGAGTTTTCAGACCGAAAGCTTCCCTGTGTTCTATCGCAAAAAAAACAATGGCGGTAAGCATACAGCGCTGAACGCTGCGCACGATTTGATTCATGGAAAGTACGTTTTGCTTCTTGACAGCGATGATACACTGACACCGGATGCCGTGGCCTCAATAAAGATGGAATGGGGAAAATGGGAAAACGATGAAGCTGTCGGAATAGTGACTTTCTTAAAGGGCAGCACTGTCAACGACCCGAAATGTATCGTGCACGACTGGGGAAAGCCGGTGGACATTATGCGATATCGCCGTACTTGCATTCATAGCAATGATTGCTGCGAAGTGATCCGCACAGAACTGTTTAAGAAATACCCATTTCCGGTGTTTGAGGGCGAACGATTCCTTGCGGAAGGGGCGCTCTGGGGCCGTGTCAGCCACGACTGTAAATGCGTATACATCAACCATGTGATTTATCTTTGCGAATACCTTGACGGCGGACTGACCAAATCCGGCCGTTCACTACGGATTCGCAACCCGCTTGGAGGTATGTATCATGCAAATATATATATGGCAAGGAAAAATTATTTATCAAATCGAGTTAAAAACGGACTGCTTTATACATGCTACGGTTTTTTTGCAAACAAAACACCGATCGAAATGGCAAAAGAGTGTCAGGCAAAGATCTTAATGTGGTTGTGTTTACCGTTCGGTTGGGCGTTGCATTTGATCTGGCAAAGAAAAGGAGTTAAATAACATGAAACCGATAATTACAGTCGTTATTCCTGTCTACAACTGCGAAAGGTATGTTGCACGTGCGATAAAATCTGTGTTGGGTCAGCCTTGCGGAGACCGGGCAGAGATTTTGGTGGTTGATGACGGTTCAACGGACAAAAGCGGAGAGGTTTGCGACCGTATTGCATCAGAAAACTCAAACGTGTACGTAATACATAAAGAAAACGGCGGCGTTTCAACTGCAAGAAATCTGGGAATCGAAAAAGCCACAGGAGAGTATATCGCTTTCCTTGACAGTGATGACTGGTGGGAGCCCGGATTCTTGAATCAAATGCAGATAGAAGAGTTTGCAAACCGAGAGGCAGATGTATATGAATTTTCATTCAGGAATGTCGATACATACATTAAATTAGAATTTATACACGAAATAAAAAACGAAGAACACACCTATGATACGCATGGATTCGGAAGATATGATTGGAGCAGTCCGAATGCATTTTGTTATCGACGGAAATTTTTGCTTAATTATAAATTGAGATATCCTTTGGCTAAATCCGGAGAGGATGGACCCTTTGTGGAAATGGCACTTTTTTACGCCAACACATTTAAACAACTGAACAGGGTCATGTTCAGTTATTGGGAAAACGTGGAATCTTGCGTGCATACAACAGGTAAGATCAGAGCAATAGAGGAAAGCTATAGGGCATTATTGCAGGAGAGAACGTATTTTCAAGAAAGAGGCGTTGAATTTGACGCAGATAACGGCATGGTCTGGATGAGCATAACAAGTCTCCCAAAACTGTGTGCGCAGTATTCGTTTGCAGAGGTGCGATCATTCATGGAACAAGGATGTGAAAGAATTCTTGCTGGTCGACCGGACATATGCTACGGAAAGGCAACGTGGGGAAAACTTCAGGCATGGAGACGTAACCCACATGTTTTTTTTGTTAAATACAAAATATGCATAGGCATCCCTCTGACTGTAAAACGAATTTGTTTTTCGACATATGGAATAAAACGCATTGCGAACTATGTGTATAATCGTGTCCATAGGAAAATGCATCCGATAAAAAACAAATGACAACGATCCTTGTTATTGCTGCAAAGTTGAAAATCGGCGGAGCCGAGAAGGTTGCGGCGGATATCGGCTTCCATGCAGATCCGCAGAGATACGAGGTTCATTACGTTGTGTTCGGCGATGAAATCGGCGCGTATGAGCCGGAGCTGCAAGCGAAGGGGTGCAAAGTATTCCATTTGCCGCAGCCGTCGGACGGGTATCATGCTTATATGAAAAATCTGAAAGTGCTGATTAATACATACCGTTACGATGTGATTCACGCGCACACGATGTTCAATATCGGTTGGGCTATGTTGGCGGGCAAACTCTGCGGTGTACCTGTGCGGATTTCCCATGCACACTCGGCACTGACGGAAAAGCGCAGCTTAAAGGTGCGCATATATGAAGCAGCAATGCGGTTTTTGATTCGGACATGTGCCAACACTTTTGCAGCTTGCGGTATGAAAGCAGGTGCGAGGCTTTACGGCGAGCATTTTTTCAAAAGCAAAGGAACGCTTATTCTGAACGGCATTGACACACAGAGTTTTTCGTTCGATACGGAAAAACGACATGAATGCAGAACAAAGCTTGGTTTGCAGGATAAATTTGTCATTGGACATGCCGGGCATCTTGCAACAGTCAAGAATCAGGTGTTCTTGCTGAATTTGATGCCTGAGATTCTGAAAAAGCGAGCAAATTCATACTTGCTGCTGCTTGGCGAGGGGGAGGATCGTCCAATGTTGGAACGAAAAATCCGAGAACTGCACTTGGAAAACTATGTCCGCATGACCGGAAATGTCCGCAACGTGCCGGACTACCTGAACGCGATGGACGTTTTCGCTTTCCCGTCGCTTTATGAAGGA
>ERZ779821.72-NODE-72-length-40489-cov-11.4457_pt1 | contig 40489 bp, 36 predicted proteins | sample MGYA00511884_ERZ779821 | MGnify/ENA primary metagenome ERZ779821 (study PRJEB29588, sample SAMEA2152664) | human gut metagenome | biome: human gut; feature: human-associated habitat; material: faeces | place: Denmark | collected 2008/2010 ... | reverse complement strand
GAAACACCAGCCCTCCGTGATAACATGATCCTTCGGAATATCCGGCATTACATGAACGGAGCTGACATAAATCAGTCTGCCGACATTGTGTTCTCTGCACTTGCGAATGATGTTGTTTGTCCCTTCCACATTGACCGTATAGATGATCGGATCGGGATTGGAAGCAACGGAAACGATACCGGCACAATGAATCACGCAGGTGTGTATTCCCGCGCCGTCAAAAAAGGCCTCAAGCGATTCTTTATCGAGAACATCTCCGGTGACGCGTTGAACCCCCTTTGGAAGCTGCTCCGCATACGGGTCGTTGGATAAAACCAACGCCCGAACCGGGATGCTGCAGGAAGCCAGTTTCTGAGATACAGCTCTGCCGAGGAATCCGGTTGCGCCTGTAATCAGATACCTGTCGTACATACGGATTCCGTTCATTGACCGATTGAGGAACACATTATGAAAGCTTGTAACGGAGTTCCTGTCATACATATGAATACCCCCCTTATAACTCATCCGGAAGCCATGCAGCATCCTTTGAGAGTTTTTTAATGAATGCCCGTCCGCAATCCCGGTCATTTTTCGCCTGATGGAACTTAAAAACCATCGACTCATCGTTCAGTTTTCCGATAATCTCTATCTTTCCTTTCGGATGCGACATGCAGTACTTGAAGCACTTTCCCTGACCGCTCTGCATCGCTTTTGCTCCCTCAACTATGTCATATCCTTCGGAAAACGGCACCTGGAAGATGTTCTTGACGCCGCTCACCGGGCGGCACTGGAATATGTAATACGGGACTATTCCGCAAGCGGTCAATTTTCTCAACAGCGTGCCCAGTACGCCGGGAGAATCGTTTACGCCTTTCAAAAGCACTGTCTGATTCTTTACAACGACCCCGCAATCAAGAAGGGCGCGTATGGCAGCGGTGGCTTCCGGCGTTATTTCTCTCGGATGATTGAATTGGGTAACAACATACAGCTGCTTCTTTCCGCTGTATTTTTTCAGACAGGCAAGCAGATCTTCATCCATATAAATCCGCATGGGGTACACTGCCGGCGATCTCGTTGCTATTCTGATGAGATCGAGATGCTTCATCCTTGAAAGAACATCAAGATAGTGCTTGATGATACATGTGGGAAGGGTAAACGCATCGCCGCCGCTGAGGATAACGTTGGTCAGCTCGGTGTGCTCGCGGATATAATTTACAACGGATTCAAGATTTCCGGCTATCTCCTCATCCGAACGCCCTACAAGCCGCTTGCGGAAGCAATGCCGACAGTACATGAAGCAACGATTTGTTGTCAGTATAAGGGCACTCTCTGTGTATTTGTGCTGGACACCCTGACACACAGTGTTAGACTCCTCATCGCTCGTATCAAACTCTCCGCTCATGTCCGTTTCAAGGAACGTGGGGATGCTCATTCTGCGGATTGGGTCGTCCGTGTCGCTCCAGTCAATAAGTGACAAATAGTATCTTGTGACGGACATCGGGAATTTTTCACACAGCGCCCGCATCTGCTGTGTCAGTCTGCGATCAAACCGGAGCTTCGCTTCAATCTCTCCTATGTCGGTAATGTTTTCGATTAAATCTTTGCTCCATGTCATAATCTTGATTATCCTTTCTTTGTTTTTCGTTATATGAACAGCCGGGCAACGGTCAATTCGGCAAGAACCGATCACCATTGCCCGGCTGAGTGAGGGGGAAGCGAAATCACTTTTTGTTTTCCCGGAAGCCGCCTTTGAGTACACACACCGTGTTTTTCACGATTCAAAGGCAGCTTTTACGAGGCAAGGGGTTTTACGGTTCATACAGTCCCATTGCAATGCGCATTATGAGAACTGCGTCTGCGATCGTTATTTCTCCGTTCATGTCCACGTCTGCGAGAATGAGGCTTTCTCCTTCAAGCAAATATACACCCAACGCATGACGGGCGGCAAGGATCGCATCCGCGATCTGTACAATTCCGTTGCCGTCAACATCTCCGAGGATGCCGGTTACGGGGGGCTGACCGCTGTCGTAGGGGATGAACATTCCCGTCCATTGACTGCCGTGACCTATCGTTCCCTTGGATTCTGCCTGCATCGTCTGCAAATCAATCTTGAAAAGCAGGTTGGACGGATTCCATGTTTCCGAAAATGTTGCATACTGTGCCCAGTATATATGTCCGGTGGAATGATCCATAGTCATGGACTGATAGTCGTAGCTCTTTGCCGGAACGGTCATGATTGTCTCGTACGTTCCCGTGTCGAGATCAAGACTGCAAAGTTCCGATACGGAGAAGCCCATCGCCATGCAGTAAGCGTTGCCTTGCAGGTCTATTGCAAGTGTCTGCATTGTGTATGGGATGCCCTCCTCGTTGTTCATGTAAGGAAGCGGGATCCCTCCGCTCTCAAGATTCAGCATATTGCCGGTTTCAAGATCGACTTCGCATATGCACTGCGTCCCATCGCTGCTGTTTTGCAGGAGGGCGAACATTTTGTTCCGACTGTAGTCATATTCCATATCGAGAACATTGAATCCACCGTTCTGTGCGAAATTGGTATCGAGAAAGTACTGCTGCGTTGTTTCCCCGGCGACCATATCGTCAAATCGCACCTTGAAAAAGTTATTATGCCCCGTATACCCGTAAATGTATCCGTCATGATAGGCAGCAGCAGCAACGAGGCTTGAATATCCGCTCCCCGTTTCGGCGGGCATACCGCAGTGCATAGTGACTTCTTCCGGAGAATCGGCGTTAAAGCTCGACCAGGTATACCAGTTTGTATGGAACTCCGGATCGTTCGGTATGCGCTCCAAAACCCAGAAGCCGTATATGGTAGGCTCGTCCTCCTGTGCAGGGGGCGGCGTGGGCGTGGGCGGTTCGGGAGAAACCGGCGGCGTAGGCGTGGGCGGAATGGGAGTTGTACCGTCAAACTTAGCCGTAAGCATGGTAGCGGGGATATCGATGTCCGCGCCGAGGGGGAGCCGCAGACTCGAAGAAACAAGGGATTCACCCATATACCAGCCTCTGAACGTTCCGTTGGGGGTGGCCACGGCGGTTATCCTGTTTTCCCAATAGTTGTCGCTCACATATACACGCTCCCAGTCCACGCCCACATAGCCGTCGCCTTCTGAAAGGAGGGTTATGTCAAGGGAGAGCCCCGGTATAATGCACTTCCATTCGAGCGACATCAGTTTCGCATCATAACAGCGAAGCTTGTCTATGTTCGTGTTCTGTGAAAGATCCAATACGCTTATGTCGGTATTGTTGCAGAACAACCTTGCCAATGCAGGGTTGTTGGAAATATCCAGCTCGCTTATGTCTGTATTGTTGCAGAACAGATCCGTAAGGTTCTCGCATTTGCTTACGTCAATTGAAGTCAGATGCGTGTTTTCACAGCGAAGTTCCCGCAGCTGCGGATTTCGGCTGACATCGATCTGCGATATCCCGGTATTTCCGCAGAAAAGATACCAGAGATTTTCAAAGGGTGAAACGTCCAGTTCGGTAATGGGGTTTTGATAACAGTGGAACTGGCGCAGTTTCGGGAGATTAGACATTGAAACACTTGGCAGCATGTTTTCTTCACACCAGACAAGACGCAGCTCTGCACAGTTGCTTACGCTGAAATTTGTCAGCAGATTCTGCGCGACATTCAACTCATCGAGAAGCGGACAGTCACTTATGCTGACGGCTGTGATGGAGTTTCCCGCGCAGCCAAACGCACGCAGCTTTGAGAAGCCGGAAAGATTCAAGGTTCCGACAAGATTTCTGTTGGGGAAATCATAAGTGCTGAAGAAGATGTATTCGGCATGTATGAATCCCGTCGGTGCTATGTACCAAAAGATGCCTCCCCATGTTTCCGGGTCGTTGGGATCGTATGCGGAGCTCAGCTGCGTGCCGTTCTTTACGCCGGCTGAGTTGGTCTGCTCCATAAAAGCAAGGAGCTGATCGTATTCGTGCTCCACATATCCGTAGGGGGCACGGCTTTCCGCACGTTTGCCGTGTGCGGCGGTTGGGGCGATCATGAGCAGCATCATCGCTGCCAAAATCACTGAGATAATTCTTTTCATCGGTCTTCCTCCTGGGGTATTCTTTTTTATCCTAATGCTTCAAAGTCCCGACATATCGGTGACTTCTCCGCTTAATTTAACGAGGGCGTTTGATTCAACGGATTCTTCTCAAAGGGTTCCCGCTTCTCGCCTGACGGGAAAGCGGCAGTCGTTCTTCCTTCATATTACACATATTGCAGCCAAAACCTCTTCGCATTTTGAAAAGAAGAGGATTCATTTACCGGAATGCAGCTGCGTATTTCAAAGCGTTATCCGTCCCTCGTTCCGACAAATATGCTCTTCGAGCGGTCGAAAGAGTTCTTTGTCGAAACGGACGTTAGGGACGGACAGCGTAACGGGATCAGAGCTATGGATATTGGAGGAGGGTGCGATTCCAAGAACAGCGTGCTCCTCTCCCGCAGACACTACGCATTGATAAAATTGCTGATAAGCCGCAGATATTGCCCAAAACCCTACACTTTTTTTCCTGCGCATTTTCTTCTCTGCTGCAAGCTCTCGCTGTCCGCAGATGTAAGAAATCCGGTGTTTTTGTAAAATCGGCTGTTTTCAAGCAACGAACTTCTTCTTTTCTCTTGTAAGAACCACCGGCAGGCTCATATGCGGCCGCAGAGCGTATATTATTTCGCTCGGCTGCATGAGGCGTTCGTGCAATAAGGATAGTCTGCACACAGCTCATGTTATAAGCATAATGCAAGATATTCAGGTAAATCTTCCCGCTGCTTGCATATACTATACGCGATTTGGGTGACCAAAGTCAATACACGCGAAGTAATAGTTATGCAGTTTTAATTATATATTATTCACTTGCAAGTGAGACTTTCGTTACTCTTTCGCTGTAAGGGGGAGTCTTATTCGGTCAACAGTACGGGCAGCGACAGGAGGCAAATCAATCGTCATCGAAAATATCTTTTCTTTTTCGCATTTTTTTCTGTAAGGTTCCGCCTTTTCCGCAGTCTGATAGGTAAACAGGGGGGAAAATCCCTAAATACCGGGGGTGATTTGTATGGCATACTTCGGGCTTTGTCGGATGAGCCGATCAACCGACAACGGCAAAAAAGGAGTTTTCGGCTTATTTACTGTATTAGTATATAGCATATAAGGCGTGTTGAACAAAGATCTGCATACCGCTGCTTGCACTCCGTGCTGCGCGCCCGGCCGGGCAAAACGCTCCACAGGACCGTTTTGTTTCCCCGGCTTCGAGTCCCGTTCGACTTAACCAAACGCAGAGGCACCCAACGGGTGCCTCTGTGTTTGGTACGAGTGGCGATACAGAACTTTTTGAAAAACCCAGTAATATCAATGGTTTTCGGGCATCCGAACAGAAAAATATCTTGTATATCCCCCCACATTAGGGCGGCTGTTTTGAAGCAGCCGCCCTTTTTCTACCCCTAAATCCAGTGTGCGTTTTAGGGTGGAAAATCCCCTGTTTTTTCGCCTTTGGGCGGCGCAAGCGAGGCCACCTATATCCTTTCCCTCATGGGAGGCCGGGCGGTGATACAGGGGCGCAAAACCACCAAAACGAACACTTTTCAAAACCAACGGAAGGAGGTATCCAACATGGCGGTATTCCGCATTGAGAAAACCCGCGATTACACGGTGATGTCCAACCATCACCTGCGGGACAAGTCGCTCTCGCTGAAAGCGAAGGGCCTTCTCTCCCTCATGCTCTCCCTGCCGGAGGAATGGGACTATACCACCAAGGGGCTGGCTCGGATCTGCAAAGATGGCGTTGACAGCATCTGCGCCGGGGTGCGGGAGCTGGAGGAACATGGGTATGTGATCCGCCAGCGGGTCCGCAACCCCAACGGTCAGCTCGGCGCCATCGAGTACACGATCCTGGAGCAGCCCAGACCGCCGGAACCTAAACCGGGAAAACCTGAACGGGAAAATCCAGTCTTGGATAATCCTGAACAGGCTTCTCCTGTCTTGGGAGACCCTGAACAGGAAAACCCCGCACAATTAAATACTAAAGAATCAAGTAAAGATAAATCAAAAAAAGATTTATCAAGTACGGAAGGATCAAATCCTATCCTATCAAGCCCCCAAACCCCCAGGGGCTCGGATAGGGCCGGACGGGATTGGATGCAGGAGCGAGAGAGCTATCGGGAATTGATTTTGGAGAACATCGAGTATGACATTCTCGTACAGAATGAGCGCCTGGACCGTGACCGGCTGGATGAACTGGTGGAGCTCATGGTGGACACGGTTTGCTCCCATCGGGAGATGATCCGCATTGCCGGGGACGACTATCCGGCGGAGGTGGTCAAATCCCGGTTCCAGAAGCTGAACAGTTCCCACATCGAGTATGTGCTGGACCGTATGCGGGAGAACACCACCTATGTCCGCAACATCAAGAAATATCTGCTGGCTGCCCTGTATAACGCTCCGGCCACCATCGACAGCTACTACACTTCCCTGGTGAGCCACGATATGTACGGCAGCGGAGAACGGAGGTGATGTGAGTGCAGGAAGAAATTACGCAGCGGACGGTATCCCTCTCGGTGGAGGCCGGCAAGATGACGGCGGACCTGCTCCAAAAGGCTGTGAAAAAGGTGCTGGAGGAGATGCAGAAGAAGCCCTCCCAGCGCACCCTCCACCAGGGGAAACAGACCCTGCACCAGCTCAAACAGCATGGGGCCTCCCTGACCAACATCGAGATCACCGAACAGAACATCAAGGCGTTTTCCGTGGTGGCGAAAAAGTATGACATCGACTATGCCCTGAAAAAGGACCCCACCACGGACCCACCGCATTACTATGTGTTCTTCAAGGCGAAGGATAAGGACCAGCTCCAGCCGGCCTTCAAGGAGTTCACCGCCATGACCCTGGATCGGGAGAAGCACCCCACCATCCGGGAGCGGCTGGCCCAGGCTCAGGAACAGTCCAAGACCAAACACCGGGAACGGGAGAAGGTCAAGACCAAGGACCGGGAGGTGACGCGATGACCGATAAGCTGAAAAAGCAGCTCATCCTCAACCTTCCGTATCTCATCTTTGTGTATCTCTTTGACAAGCTCTGCCAGGGTGTGCGGCTGGCTCCTGGGGCTGACGCCTCGGAGAAGCTGCTCCATATCGGGCAGGGCTTTTCGGCGGCCTTCGCAAGCCTGGCGCCCAGTTTCCATCTGCTGGACCTGTGCACGGGTGCCGCCGGCGCGGTGCTGATCCGGCTGGCGGTCTACTCCAAGGGCAAAAACGCCAAGAAATACCGCCGCGGCATCGAGTACGGGAGTGCCCGTTGGGGCACACCGGCCGACATCGCTCCCTACATGGATAAGGATTTCTCCCAAAATGTTCTCCTTACCCAAACGGAGCGGATCACCATGTCCAGCCGCCCCAAGGAACCCAAGTACGCCCGGAACAAAAACATCCTGGTCATCGGCGGTTCCGGTAGCGGCAAGACGCGGTTTTTCGTCAAGCCCAACCTGCTCCAGTGCCATTCTTCCTATGTGGTTACCGATCCCAAAGGGACCATCCTGAACGAGGTAGGGGCCCTGCTGGACCGCAAGGGATACCGCATTAAAAGCCTGAATTTGATAAATTTCAAAAAATCCATGCGGTATAACCCTCTGGCGTACATCCGCAGCGAGAAGGATATTTTGAAGCTGGTGAACGCCCTGATCCTCAACACCAAAGGCGAGGGCGAAAAGTCCAGTGAAGATTTCTGGGTGAAGGCCGAGCGGCTGTACTATTCCGCCCTCATCGGGTACATCTGGTACGAGGCGGAGCCGGAGGAGCGCAACTTTATCACCCTGCTGGACCTCATCAACGCCAGTGAGGCGCGGGAGGACGACGAGGAGTTCCAAAGCCCGGTGGACATCCTGTTCGCCAAGCTGGAAAAGGAGCACCCGGACCACTTTGCTGTGAAGCAGTACCGCAAATTCAAGATGGCGGCGGGCAAAACTCTAAAATCCATACTGATTAGCTGCGGCGCCCGCCTGGCGCCTTTTGACATCCAGGAGCTGCGGGACCTCATGGCGGAGGACGAGCTGGAGCTGGACACCCTGGGCGACCGGAAATCGGCGCTGTTTGTCATCCTCTCGGATACGGACAGCACTTTTAATTTCGTGGCGGCGCTCATGTACTCCCAGCTTTTCAACCTCCTGTGCGACAAGGCGGATGACTTCTACGGCGGCCGCCTGCCGGTCCATGTGCGATGCCTGCTGGACGAGTTTGCGAATATTGGGCAAATTCCAAACTTCGAGAAATTGATTGCTACCATCCGAAGCCGTGAAATATCGGCTTCTATTATTTTGCAGAGCCAAAGCCAGTTAAAGACCATCTACAAGGACGCGGCGGATACCATCGTGGGTAACTGCGACAGCACCTTGTTTTTGGGAGGCAAGGAGAAATCCACCCTGAAAGAAATTTCGGAGCTGTTGGGCAAGGAAACAATCGACAGCTTCAATCAATCCGAGAACCGGGGCAGCCAGGTTTCTCACGGCCTCACTTATCAAAAATTGGGAAAGGAGTTGATGACACAAGACGAATTGGCAGTGATGGACGGAGGCAAGTGTATCTTCATGCTGCGGGGTGTGCGTCCCTTCCTCTCGGACAAGTACGACCTGACCAAGCACCCGAACTACAAGTACACCGCCGATGCCGACAAGAAATACCTCTTTGATATGGAACGGTACATGAAACGCAAACCGGCTGTTGTAAAGCCGGATGAGCCTTTCGAGATGTACGAATTGACGGCAGCGGACCTTCAATAACAATTCTACAACGAAGAAAGGAAATATGATTTATGGATTTTTTCACTAATGCTATCGACGTATTGCAGACTCTGGTGATCGCCCTGGGCGGCGGCCTGTGCGTGTGGGGCGGCATCAACCTCCTGGAAGGTTACGGCCAGGACAACCCTGCCAGTAAAAGCCAGGGCATCAAGCAGCTCATGGCCGGCGGCGGTGTCGCCCTTATCGGCCTGACCCTGATCCCCCTGCTGTCCGGCCTGCTCTCCGCCTGATGTCTGCCAGCAGACCCCACGGGAGGCCCCGGCACACGGGGTCTCCCGGAAAGGAGGTGATCCCCGTTGATCTTTGACGCGATACAGGAGTGGTTCCAGGAACTGCTCATCGACGGTATCATTTCAAACCTGACCGGGATGTTTGATACCCTGAATACCAAGGTGGGCGAGATCGCCGGGGAGGTGGGTATGACACCCTCCGCGTGGAACAGCGGTATTTTCAACATGGTCCGCAGCCTCTCGGAGACCGTGATCGTCCCCATCGCCGGCATCGTCCTCACCTTTGTCATGTGCTATGAGCTCATCCAGCTCATCGTAGAAAAGAACAACCTTCACGACTTTGACACCTGGATCTTTTTCAAGTGGATCTTCAAGACCTTCTGCGCGGTGCTCATCGTCACCAACACCTGGAACATCGTCATGGCGGTGTTCGATGTGGCGCAGAACGTGGTCAGCCAGAGCGCCGGCGTCATTATTTCGGATGCGGGCATCGACATATCCGGCGTGACCGCCGACCTGGAGACCCAGCTCGCGGACTGGAGCATCGGCGCTTTGCTGGGGCTTTGGTTTCAGAGCATCTTCGTGGGGCTGTGTACGCAGATACTCTCCATCTGCATCTTCCTGGTGATCTACGGAAGGATGATTGAGGTGTATTTGGTGACCTCGATAGGTCCCATCCCCTTTGCCACGATGGTGAACCGGGAATGGGGCAACACGGGGCAGAACTATCTCCGCTCCCTGCTGGCCCTGGGCTTCCAGGCGTTCCTCATTATGATCTGCGTGGGCATCTACGCGGTGCTGGTGGAGGGCATCTCCCTGAGCGGCGACAACATTTCCGGCGCTATCTGGGGGTGCATGGGGTACACGGTGCTCCTGTGCTTCACCCTCTTTAAGACCGGTAGCCTCGCAAAGTCTCTATTTGGAGCGCATTAGAGGGAGGCTGGCATGGAGAAGAAATACAATGTCATCTACGCGGACCCGCCCTGGTCCTACAAGGTATGGAGCAAAAAGGGCGCGGGCCGGAGCGCGGAAAGCCATTATCCCACCATGAGCATAGAGGCCATCAAGGCGCTGCCAGTATCCCGGCTTGCGGCCGGGGACTGCGCCCTGTTCCTCTGGATCACCTTCCCCATGCTCCGTGAGGGCTGGGGTGTTATGGACGCCTGGGGCTTTACCTTCAAGACGGTGGCCTTCGTGTGGGTGAAGCAGTGCCGCAAATCGGACAACATCTTCACCGGGATGGGATACTGGACCCGCGCCAACGCGGAGATCTGCCTGCTGGCGACCCGCGGGCACCCGAAACGGGCAGCCAGGGACGTCAAGCAGGTCATCCTCTCCCATGTTGAGGAGCACAGCAAAAAGCCGGATGAGGCGCGGCGCCGGATCGAGGCCCTGATGGGAGACGTCCCCCGGATTGAGCTGTTCGCCCGGCAGGCGACTCCCGGCTGGGATGTATGGGGAAATGAAGTAGCAAGCGACATTCAGCTTGCGGAAAGGAGCTGATTTTATTGGCCTATGTAACGATCCCGAAGGACCTGAGCAAGGTACAGAGCAAGGTCCTGTTCGGGCTGACCAAACGGCAGGTGATCTGTTTCGGAGCGGCAGCAATTATCGGCGTGCCGCTTTTCTTTTTGACCAAGGGGGCACTTGGCACCACCACGGCGGCCCTGTGCATGATCCTGGTGATGCTTCCCTTCTTCCTGTTCGCCATGTACGAGAAGAACGGGCAGCCCCTGGAGGTGTTCCTGGGACATCTCATTGAAAACAAATTTATCCGCCCAAAGACGCGGATCTACCAGACCAACAACCTGTACTCCGCCCTGGTGCGGCAGTACGAATTGGAACAGGAGGTGAGAGCGATTGCAGGCAAAAACGGCAAGACCCGCAAAACCGGCAGGGGCAAGGCGCAAGCTGGCCCGCGCCGAGCGTAAGCAGATCGAGGCGGTGGTCCGTCAGGCCAAGGGGGACGGGAAAGCCCATACAGTGCAGGAGAGCATCCCCTTCCGCAATATGTTCCCGGACGGCCTGTGCCGGCTGGAGGGCGGGACCTTCTCCAAGACCATCGCCTTCGAGGATGTCAACTACCGCCTGGCTTCGCCGGAGGGCCAGCGGGATATATTTGAACACCTCTGCGATTTCTACAACGGCTACGACCCCACCATCGGGGTGCAGATGTCGCTCAGCAGCCGGTATGTGGAGCATGGGCCGGAGGAGGACCTGTTCGGCATCCGTCCCCAGGGTGACGACCTGGACCCTGTCCGGGAGGATGCGGCCGGGATACTCCGCTTCCAGTATGAGCGGGGCAGCAACGGCTATGTGAAAACCAAGTATGTGACCCTGACCATCGAGGCGGAGAACCTTCCGGCGGCGCGGGCGCGGTTCGCCCGTATCGAGACCGACACCCTCAACCGCTTCAAGGTCATGGGCGCCGCCGCCCATGTGCTGGACGGGAAAGAGCGGCTGGAGCTGCTTCACGGCATCCTTCACCCGGAGGGCGGGAAGTTCGCCTTCGATTGGGACTGGCTGGCGCCCAGCGGCCTTTCGGTCAAGGACTTCATCGCCCCGTCCTCCTTCCACTTCGGGGAGACCCGCACCTTCCGCATTGGGGAGATGTATGGGGCGGTGAGCTTTTTGCAGATCACCGCCCCGGAGATCCACGACCGCATTTTGGCGGAGTTCATGGAGACCGAGGGTAACATCCTGGTGACCATGCACATCCGAGGCATCAACCAGAATGAGGCCATCAAAATGGTCAAGCGGAAGATCACCGACCTGGACGCCATGAAGATCGCGGAGCAGAAACGGGCGGTGCGCAGCGGGTATGACATGGACATCCTCCCCAGCGACCTTGCCACCTACGGCGGTGCGGCAAAGACCATCCTCCAGGATCTGCAAAGCCGGAATGAGCGAATGTTCAATCTGACCTTCCTGGTCATGCACATGGCAACAACCAAGCAGAAGCTGGAGATTGCCGTATCCCAGGCGGCCAGCGTTGCCCAGACCTATAACTGCCTCCTCACCCGGCTGGACTTCCAGCAGGAGGATGGGCTGATGAGCAGCCTTCCCCTGGGCCTGAACCGTATCAAGATCGAACGCAGCCTCACCACATCGGCCCTGGCGGTGTTCGTCCCCTTCGTCACCCAGGAATTGTTCATGGGCGGCGAGTCCATGTACTACGGCCTGAACGCCCTCTCCAACAACATGATCCTGCTGGACCGCAAGCAGTCGCGGTGTCCCAATGGTCTGGTGTTCGGCACCCCCGGCAGCGGCAAATCCATGAGCTGCAAGCGGGAGATCACCTTCATCATCCTGACCACCAAAGATAATGTCATCATCTGCGACCCGGAGGACGAGTATTCGCCCCTGGTGAAGCGGCTGGGCGGTCAGGTGATCCGGCTGTCCCCGTCCAGTACCGACTATGTGAACCCCCTGGACATCAATCTCAACTACTCGGACGAGGAGAACCCGCTGGCGCTGAAAAGTGATTTTGTCCTGTCCTTCTGCGAGCTCATCATGGGCAGCAAGACGGGGCTGGAGGCCATCGAGAAAACTGTCATCGACCGGGCTGTGCAGAAGATCTATCAGCCCTATTTTGCCGACCCCAGACCGGAGAATATGCCAATTCTGGGCGATTTGATGGAGGCGCTTCTGGTACAAGGCATCCCGGAGGCCGACCGGGTAGCTCAGGCGCTGGACCTGTATGTGAACGGTTCGCTGAACTTCTTTAACCACCGCACCACCGTGGACATCCGCAACCGCCTTGTCTGCTTTGACATCAAGGGCCTGGGCAAGAACCTGAAAAAGCCCGGTATGCTCATTGTCCAGGACGCGGTGTGGAACACCGTCACCATCAACCGGGCCATCGGCCGGTCTACCTGGTATTTCGTGGACGAGTTCCACCTTCTGCTGAAGGAGGAACAGACCGCAGCGTACAGCGCCGAGATTTGGAAACGGTTCAGAAAGTGGGGCGGCGTGCCGACCGGGGCGACGCAGAACCCCAAAGATCTGCTTTCCTCCCCGGAGATTGAGAACATCCTGGAAAACAGCGATTTCATCTATATGCTCAACCAGGCTGCCGGCGACCGGAAGATACTGGCAGAGCGGCTGAACATCTCCCCGGAGCAGCTTGCCTATGTGACCAACTCCGACCCCGGCCATGGGCTGCTGTTCTTCAACAATGTCATCCTGCCCTTTGCGGACGACTTCCCCAAGGATACGGAGCTTTACAAGCTGCTCACCACCAAACCCAGCGAGGTGGAGCACGCGGCGGAAACGGAGGCGTAAATATGAAAAGCAAACTGTATGTCATCAACGGCAAGACCTATCTCTCCCACATCAACGATGAGGTCCACCTGTATGGGCTCCTCCACCAGCTCGCTTTTCTGGCTGGCCGCATCAAGGACGAGGAGGATGTGTTCCATGTGCTGGACACGGCGAAGCGGTACGGTGAGATCGCCGAGGAGAAGTTCCAGAGCTGGGGCATCCCCGGCCGCTACCTGGTGTTCGGCGACCCCAAGGATTTGAAGGGGCTCATGGACAAGGAGCTGGACGAGGTGGAGGTAGTCCCGGAGGAGGAGCCGAAGCCCAAGAAATATCGGGATGAGTACATCATCCCCGGCAGCGGTTTCCGTATGCTGGTGGGCGACATCTACAACCTGATCGTTCTCTATCACTCCCTGGCCCGCTGCCTGTCGGAGGCGGAGACGGAGAAGGATTTTCTCCGCTTGAAAAAGCGGGCCGGCAATTATGAGAAAGAGATGAAGCGGATCTACCGCAGCCTGGGTCTCCCGGAGGGCAGCGGCGTTGCGCATGATACCCTGGAGGAGGCCATCATCAAGCGTCATAACCTGATTCCGCTGGAGGAAGTGGAGGACGATCCCCAGGATGACGGTCTTGAAGGGGATGAGGTATGGAGCGACTGACCCATGTAAGCCTGTTCTCCGGCATCGGCGGTCTGGACCTTGCGGCGGAGGCAGCCGGATTCGAGACCGTTTGCCAATGTGAATGGGCGGACTACCCCTATTCCATCCTGGAGCGGCACTGGCCGGATGTGCCGAAGTTCCGGGACATCACCACATTTACGAAGGAGGCGTTTTTTGAGAAAACAGGACTTGAAACAGTCACCATCATCTCCGGCGGCTTCCCCTGCCAGCCCTTCTCCACCGCGGGAAAGCGGAAGGGCTTTGCGGATGAACGCTACCTGTGGCCGGAAATGTGCAGAGTTATTGCCGAACTGCGGCCCCGTTGGGTGCTTGGGGAAAATGTTGCTGGCTTCATCAATATGGGGCTCGACAAAACGATCTTTGACCTGGCAAAAGCGGGATACGCTGTTCTCCCATTCGTATTTCCGGCTTGCGGCGTCGGCGCATGGCATGAGCGCCAGCGAACTTTTATCGTCGCGGCTGATGTTTCCCACGCCCCTTGCCTCCGACAAATCCACCTGCAGGGACGCGGCAAACCTGGATGTGTACCTGTCGGACAATGGGATCTTCCGCAAGCGGAACAGGGACGGGACGATCTGGAGCCTGAGCCTTTCGGCGGCGGTGTTCTACCTGACGCCGGCGGCGTCGGAGGGCTACCGCTCCACCCTGAAACCCACGGCCTTCCAGGGCAAGTCCCCGTCCAGCAACCTGTCGGCCCAGGTGATCCACCAGGAGCAGCCCCTGTCGGAGAAGGCGGCACTGAACCCGGATTGGGTGGAATGGCTCATGGGCTTCCCGAAAGGATGGACGGCCGTATCCTCTGGCGAGAGGAACCCGCAGATGTCCCCCGCATAACTGATGACACGAAGGACCGGGCCCTGCGCCTGAAAACCCTGGGCAACGCAGTCTGCCCGCCCCAGGCCTATCCCATTTTTCACTATATCGCGGCGATTGAGACCGGGGCGTGCGCCAGCATCTGCCCCTATGGAGGAGGTGACGGATAAATGCAGGAATGGAAAGCCTCCGAGAAGGAGGCCCAGAAGATGACCCGTGACGGGGCCATTTCGGTGAACCTGGTGACCGGCGAGGCCACCCACATTTCGGACCGCCCCCAGGAACAGGACTATTCCTCTGCTGATGAAACGGCGGGGACATTGAGCCGGGCGGTGGACGAGGTGGAGGGCCATGTGGAACGGCGCCAGGCGAAAAAAGCGCGGCGCAAGCGGCGCGACACCTTCCGGGAGGGTGAGGCGGCCAGGGACCGCCCTTCCTCCCGTTTGCAGTTTTCGGAGGCAGACCGGGCGGCGCCGGAGCTGAAAAAAGCTGTCCGCAAGTCGGACAAGGCGGCGGATAAGCTGGACGCGGCAAAGGCCGCCGTCCCCGTGAAGCCTCCCGGTAAGGAGCATGGCAACCCCTTATCCCGGCCGGTGCAGGAGGTGAAGTCCACCCTCCACAGCGAAGTGAGCAAGGTGGAGGGTGAAAATTCCGGCGTCCAGGCCGGCCACCTGGGGGAGCGGCAGATCGAGAAGGCCGTGGGCTATGGCGGCCGGCGTATCCATCAGGCACGCACGGACCGGAAACTGAAACCCTGGCGGGATGTGAAACAGGCGGAGCAGGCAGCGGTGAAATCCAATGCCGATTTCTACTGGCGGAAGTCCGTCATGGAAAATCCCCAGCTTGCGTCCAGTAACCCCATCTCCCGCCTGTGGCAGAAGAAACGGCTGCAAAAACAGTACGCCGCCGCCCACCGGGCAGGAACCGGCGCAGCCCAGGCCGCGGGCAAGGCGTCCCAGACCGCCGCCTCCGCAGCGAAGAAGGGCGGCGGGACCATCGCCCAGAAGCTGGGCGGCTTCGTCACCAAGAACAAACACACCCTCCTCATTGTGGGCGGGATTGGCTTGATCCTCATGCTCATCATGGGGCTGATGCAGTCCTGCACCTCCATGTTCGGGGGCGGGACTTCCGGCCTGGTGGCCTCCTCCTATCTTTCGGAGGACGCGGACCTGACCGGGGCCGAGGCCGCCTACTGCGAGATGGAGGCGGAGCTGCAAGAATATCTGAACACCTACGAGGCCACCCACGACTACGACGAGTACCACTTTGACCTGGACGAGATCGAGCATGACCCCTATGTGCTGCTGTCCATCCTGTCGGCGCTTCACGAGGGGGTGTTCACCCTGGACGAGGTGCAAGGGGATCTGGAAATGCTCTTTGACAAGCAGTACATCCTCACCGAGACCGTGACCACTGAAACACGGTATCGGACAGAAACGAGGACGGACAGCGAGGGCAACGAGTACGAGGTAGAGGTTCCCTACACCTGGTACATCTGCACCGTCACGCTGGAGAATTTCGACCTCTCCCATGTGCCGGTCTATATCATGGGCGAGGACCAGCTCTCCATGTACGCCGTGTATATGTCCACCCTGGGCAACCGACCGGACCTGTTCCCGTCCTCCGGGTATGTGGGCAAGTACATTGAGAACCCGCCCACGGCCTGGGACATTCCCGCCGAGTACCTGACGGATGAGCGGTTCGCCACCCTCATCACCGAGGCGGAGAAATACCTGAGATACCCTTATGTCTGGGGCGGGAGCAGCCCGGAGACCTCCTTTGACTGTTCCGGCTTCGTCAGCTATGTGCTGACCAATACCGGCCTGTGCAACACCGGGCGGCTGGGCGCCCAGGGGCTCTATAACATCTCCACGCCGGTCTCCGACCCCCAGCCGGGCGACCTGGTATTTTTCGTGGGGACCTATGATACAAGCGGGATTTCCCATGTGGGCATTTATGTGGGCGACAATATGATGCTGCACTGTGGAGATCCGATCTCCTACACCAATTTGAACACCAGCTACTGGCAGTCTCACTTTTATGCCTACGGCCGGCCGCCGTACAACTGATGGGAGGTGGTAAAGCATCAATATGGTTTCCTACGGGGGCGGTGTCAACAGCACCGCCCTTTTGATCGGCCTGCACCAGCACCGCATCCCGGTGGACCTGATCCTCTTTGCTGATACCGGGGCGGAGCATCCCCACACCTATGCCTACCTGGACATTATGGACCGCTGGCTGAAGGGCCACGGGATGCCGCCCATCACCAGAGTCTACAAGACCACGCGGGACAGCAAGCGGCTGACCCTGGAGCAGGAGTGCTTGCAGAGCGGCACCCTGCCCTCCATCGCCTACGGCTTCAAGCGGTGTTCCCTGAAACACAAGATCGGGCCGCAGGAAAAGTTCTGCAATCACTATTTGCCCTGCCAAAAGGTATGGGCAGCGGGCAAGCGGGTGGTGAAATTCATCGGCTACGACGCCGGCGAGGGCTACCGCAGCGACAAGGTGCTGCTGGGCGACCTGGCCGACCCCAAGTACAGCAAGTGGTATCCCCTGATGGAATGGGGATGGGACCGGGCAGCGTGTATGCAGGCCATTGAAAATGCGGGTCTGCCCCAGCCGGGCAAATCCTCCTGCTTCTTCTGCCCCAGCATGAGGGCGGAGGAGATCATCCACCTGCGGGACCACCACCCGGACCTGTTCCGAAGGGCCATCGCCCTGGAGGACAACGCCCGCCCCAATTTGAAAACGGTCCAGGGCCTGGGCCGTAACTATTCATGGAAAGAACGATTTGGAAAGGAGTTTTGCGAACATGGCAACTGTTGAAAAAATCCGCCGCGATATTGAAAAGACCAAGGAGAAAATCTCCGAGCAGCAGAAGCGCCTCCGCGCCCTGGAGGCCCAGCTCACCGAGGAGGAGAACCTGGAGATCGTCCGCATGGTCAAGGCGGTGAAGATGGACAACCGGGAACTGACGGCCTTCCTGAAGGCCTACGCCAGCGGCCTCATCACCCTGCCGGAGGGCATGATGGAGGCGGAGGCCGCGGCGGACCCCGGCGAGAATGAGATGGAGGATACCGAGTATGAAGAATAAGAAGATCATCCGCCTGTTTACGGCGGCCCTGGCCGTGGCGCTCTGTGCCACGGCCTTTGCTGTCCCCGCTTTCGCCGGCGGTGGGGAGGGCGAACCCTACTACACCGAAACTGCCGGGACGGAGGCGGACCCTGCGGAGGACGCCGAGGCCCCGGAGGTCACTATCACTGATGAGGAAGATCCCGCCGGCGATGATAGCGCGGACAATAACACGGAGGCAGACGGGGACACCCTGGACCAGATCACCGAACTGCTGGGCGGCCTGGGGACTGTGACTGTCACCGAGGACGGTATCCTGTTCACCCCTGACACGGAGAAATGGGAAACCCAGCAGACCGGCACCGTGACCACCTGCGGCGGCAACCTGAATGTCCGCACCGGCGCTGGGCTGGATAACGACGCCTTCACCCAGCTTCCCGATGGGGCGCAGGTAGAAGTCATCGGCACCGAGGGCGAATGGGTCAAGGTGCTTCTGCCGGAGCGGGAGGGCTATGTTCATTCCGACTACCTGACCATCACGGACACGGGCAGCTTCTCCCTCTCCCTGGACGGGACGGACCTCTCCGCCCTGCTGGAGCTGTTCGCCTCCGGCCTCTCCGGGGGCGGAGGGGCAGCCCTGACCCCGGATGGGAACCTGTCCCTCATTGACGACCTGGGCGGGACATCCTCCGGCAAGCAGTTCATCACGGTGGAGACAAAGGGCGGCAACGTGTTCTATCTCATCATCGACCGGGATGACGAGGGGGCGCAGACCGTCCACTTCCTGAACCAGGTGGACGAGGCGGACCTCCTGGCACTGATGGAGGATGGCGAGGCCCAGGAGGCGCCGGCGGTCTGCACCTGTACGGAGAAATGCCAGGCCGGGGCGGTGAACACCTCCTGCGAGGTGTGCGCGGTGAATATGGCCGAGTGCGCCGGCGCGGAGCCGGAGCCGGAACCCGAACCGGAGCCGGAGGCGGAGAAGTCCGGGGGCATGGGCGCCCTGGCGCTGGTCCTGGCGCTGGTGGTGCTGGGCGGCGGCGGAGCCTTCGCCTATATCAAGTTTATCCGTCCCAAGCAGGCGTCCAAGGCCAGTGCAGACCCGGACGACTATGATTTTGCGGATGAGGAGGAGTATATCAACGAGGACGAACCGGAACCGGAGGAAGAAATGGAGGATACGAAATGAAGCTGGTGATCTGTGAGAAACCGAGTGTTGCAAAAGCCGTCGCGTCGGCCCTGGGTGTCACATCCAGGGCCGATGGCTGTTTTGAAGGAAATGGGCTCATCGTTTCCTGGTGCGTGGGGCATTTGGTGTCCCCGATGGACGCAGCCGGGTACGACCTTGGTTATAAGAAATGGAAGTATGATGACCTTCCCATCCTGCCGGAGCCCTTCCGCTATGTGCTGGCGAAGGGCAAGGAGGACGCCTTCCAGAACTTGAAGCACCTCATGGAGCGAGAGGACGTCACCGAGCTGGTCAACGCCTGCGACGCCGGGCGGGAGGGCGAGCTCATCTTCCGGCTGGTCTATGAGATGGCGGGATGCCAGAAGCCCTTCTCCCGTCTGTGGATCTCTTCCATGGAGGACGCGGCCATCCGGGAGGGCTTCAATGATCTTCGCCCCGGCGCGGAGTATGCCCCGCTGTATCAGTCCGCCCTCTGCCGCCAGAAAGCGGACTGGCTCATCGGGATCAATGCCACACGGCTGTTCTCCGTTCTCTACCACCGCACCTTGAATGTGGGGCGGGTACAGACGCCCACTCTTGCCATGCTGGTGGACCGGGACTGGAAGATCACCAGCTTCAAGAAGGAGAAATACCACCATGTGCGACTGACCCTGGACGGGGCCGAGGCGGTCAGCGAGCGGATCACTTCCCCAGAGGAGGCGGAGGCCCTGAGGGCGGCCTGTGCCGGCGCGGAGGCAGTCTGCGCTTCCGTCACCCGTGAACAGAAGAAAGAGGCACCGCCCAGGCTCTACGACCTGACCACCCTCCAGCGGGAGGCCAACCGCATCTTCGGCTACACGGCGAAACAGACGCTGGACTACGCACAATCCCTCTATGAGAAAAAGCTGCTGACCTATCCCCGGACGGACAGCCGGTTTTTGACCGCTGATATGGCGGAGACCGCTTCGGTGGTCCTCCATCTGGCGGCCAAGGTGCCGCCCTTTGACGGGTGCGGGGAGTTCTTCCCGGATGTGTCCTTGCTGGTAAATGACAAGAAGGTGTCCGACCACCACGCCATCATCCCCACGCTGGAGCTGGAGAAGGCGGACCTGTCCGAACTGCCCGTGGGTGAGCGCAATATCCTTCTGCTGGTGTGCCGGGAGCTGCTGTGCGCGGTTGCGGAGCCCTATGTGTACGAGGCGGTGGCGGCGACCTTTACCTGCGGCGGGCAGACCTTCACCGCCAAGGGGCGGCGCATCCTCTCCGAGGGCTGGCGTGAGATCGACCACATTTTCCGTGCTTCCCTGAAGGAGCAGCCGGAGGGCGAGGCGGAACCCGCCGCTCTGCCGGACTTCACCGAGGGTCAACTTTTTGACCAGGTGGAGGCCGCTGTCACCGAACACTTCACCGCCCCGCCCAAGGCGTACACGGAGGACACCCTCCTGGCGGCGATGGAGACTGCCGGGAAAGAGGAGATGCCGGAGGACGCCGAGCGCAAGGGCCTGGGCACCCCGGCCACCAGGGCGGCGATCCTGGAGAAGCTGGTGGCGGCCGGGTTTGTGGAGCGCAAAGGGAAAAGTCTCATCCCTACCAAGGCGGGGATCAACCTGGTCACCGTCCTGCCGGATACTTTGACCTCTCCCATGCTCACGGCGGAGTGGGAGCAGAAGCTGACCGCCATCGCCAGGGGTGAGGGCGATCCCGCCGCTTTCATGGCGGGGATCTCTGACATGGCGCGGGAGCTGGTGAAAACCTATTCCCACATCTCCGAGGAGGGCCAGAAGCTGTTTGCCCCGGAGCGGGAGGCCGTGGGCCTCTGTCCCCGCTGCGGCAAGCCGGTCTATGAGGGCAGGAAGAACTTTTACTGCTCCGACCGCTCCTGCCGTTTTGTCCTTTGGAAGGACGACCGTTTCTGGACCTCCCGCAAGAAGGAGCTGACCAAGAAGATGGCCGGCGACCTGCTGAAGAAGGGCCGCACCTCCGTCAAGGGGATGTGGTCTGAAAAGAAGGGTTCCACCTATGACGCGGTGGTGGTGCTGGATGATACTGGCGGGAAGTATGTCCGCTTCAAGCTGGAGTTCCCCAAACGGAAGGAGGGCGTGAATGGCAAAAAGTAAATCGGATATTCCCCTTGACGGTGCGGAACAGAACATGAGCCGGGAGGAGCTGGCGGCGGTGGCGAAAACCGTTGCCGCCCTCTCCCCGGAGGACCGGGATCTTCTGGCCGCCGTCCAGGAGTCCCCCTATCGGCTGACCACGGCGGAGCAGTTCCTGGAATTTGAGAAAAATGTGGACTGCTTCGTGCTGGAGCCCCATGTTCGGACCCTGGAGGACCTGGGCTGGGAGTACCTGGAGGAGAAGCTGACCATCGGCCTGACCGATGACCTGCGGGCCGCCATTGACCCCGCCCCCTTCGGCCGGCGCGCCCAGGAGGAGGACCGGGGGTGCTTCACCAGCCGGGGGTATCTGTTCCCCACGGATGACCCATGGCAGCACGACCGCCCCCAGGCGAAGCAGGCGGACCGCAAGCCCTCCATCAAGGAGCGGCTGGAACAGAGCAAACAGGAGTGCAGGAACAAAAATAAGGCCCAGGCGCCCCACAAGGGGAAGTCTGAGCCGGAGCTGTAAGGAGGTGCGTATATGCCCCATTATGAATATGACAAAGATTATCCCTTTGCCGCCTTCATCACCAACCTGGGCAAGTACAACGAGGGCGACCTGGTGGGCGAATGGGTGAAGTTCCCCACCACGCCGGAGGAGATGCAGAAGGTGTTTGAACGGATCGGCATTGGGCAGAAGGACGACTTCGGCCAGCCCTACGAGGAGTGGTTCATCACTGACTATGACTGCTATGTGGACGGCCTCTATGACAAGCTGGGCGAGTATGAGAACCTGGACGAGCTCAACTACCTGGCTTCCAAGCTGGACGAGATGAGCCAGGGTGAGTACGAACAGTTCCAGGCGGCGATGGAGATCGGCGACCACTCGGGCAGTTTGCAGGAGATCATCAACCTGACCGAGAACCTGGACTGCTACGACATTTACCCCGACATCCACGACCACGACGACCTGGGCCGGTATTACATCGAGGAGCTGGACGCCATGCAGGTGCCGGAGCATCTGCGGAACTACATCGACTATGAGGCCTACGGCCGGGACGTCGCCCTGGAGGAGGGCGGCGAGTTCACCGACCTGGGGTATGTGCGGGACACCGGGAGCAGCTTCCATGAGTATTACGATGGGGAGCATGGCAGCATCCCGGAGGAATACCGGGTGATGACCTTCCAGGACGCGGAGGAGCTGACCGAGGAGGAAAAATCTGAATGGGCGATGGACATCGCCTACGATATGGACGAGTTCTTCCGCCAGCACGACCCGCAGTACGCCGCCGAGCACCCGGAGGAGCACGCGGCCAAGGAGGAGATCTACGAAAACCTGATGGCCGGCCGCATTTCCGCCCTGGATGAGAAGCTGGCCGCCCTGGGGCAGACCCAGGAGGACTACCTGCCTTCCGAGATCGAGAAGTTCAAAGACGCCACCGGGTATGAGGAATTTCTCGATGTAGACCCTGTGGCGATCCGGGAGGCCATCCAGAACCCGGACAAGTCCCATGTGGACGAGATGCTGGCCTTTGCGGAGCAGGCGGGCCGGGAGTATGAGGCGGAGCTGGCCGGACAGACCTCGGCGCCCTCCCCGGATGACCGGGAGACCGGCGAAACGGTGCGGACTCCCAGGGGTACCTTCTATGTGACGGATATGAGCCGGGAGCAGATGGAGGCGGCCGGGTACGGCCTGCACCATCAGTCTGACGATGGGAAGTATCTCATCATGGGCAACGGTTCCCGTTCCTTCGCTATCCGAAACGAGGAGGCTCAGGAGCACGCCGCCCCGGAGAAGATGACCGTCCTGGTGGTGGAGCCCATGAAGGAGCCCTATGTGAAGGAGATCGACCCCGGCCTCCACTCGTTACAGGCGGAAGTGGGCGGCGACATTGCCGCCTCCTATCCCTTCTCCGACCCGGTGGGACTGGTCTGCAACGATGAGGGCAAGCTCATCGGCCTGGAGCTGAACCGGGGCCTGCGGGACGAGCATGGGGAGATTTACGACGTCATGGCCGGCACCTTCCTGGTGGTGGGGCTGAGTGAGGACAGCTTCACCTCCCTGACCCCGGAGCAGGTGCAGAAATACACGGAGCACTTCAAGCAGCCGGAACAGTTCATCAGCCTGAACGGGCAGATCATCGCCCTGCCGGTGGAGCCGGAGAACCCGCTCCGCACCGCAGAGATGACCCTGGAGGACGACTACGGGATGATCGACGGGGTGCTGAACAACGGTCGCAAGGGCGAGGAGTTAGAGAAGGCCCAGGGTGAGGCGCGCAGGACCACGCCGGAGAAGAAGCCCTCCATCCGGGAACGGCTGGCGGAGGCCAAGCGGGAGTGCGGCGAGCGCAAGCCCCCGGACAAGACTCAGCAGAAGAAGCCCCCGGAGCACGACCTATGAGCCGGAGCAAGAAGTGGCGGCTGGAATGGTCCTTCTTCCTGGGGGAGAACGGCCGCCGCAGGTACAATGAGATCTGCAAGGGCTGTGTCCACCCATGCAAGCAGAGCTTCCGGGCAGTCCTCATCGCCTGTCCCCATTACCAGTCCGCACGCTCGAAAAAGTGTGCAGATAAGGGTTGAAAATGGGCTGAAAAATCGCCTGCGGTGGCTTTTCCGGGAGCCGTCCTTATGGTTTCTCATGCGGGCATCTCCCTCTGATTTGAGGGGTGTAAAGCCGCAATTTTGAACACTTTTCCATTACAGAGCGGGAGCGCCGCCTTCGGTTTGAGCCAAGGGTGACGCTCCCGCTTCTTTTTTTGTTCTCTTTTATCTCTTTCCATTAGGATCGGACAGGAAGGATATTCGCCGTAGTAGGCGCTGTGGGAATGTGCGTAAACGGTCATGCTTGCGGAGCTGTGGGAAACGATGTTTGCGGGCTGTGGGAAAGCCGGCGGCTTTTCCATCGGGCCGTGAATATCTGCTTTCCATCGGCGGAGCAGCCGTTTTCCACATTTCCATAGTGCAAAATCGCAGGAAGGCATCAATGGTGCATTGCTTTTTCACGCGGGATAAGGTATACTGAATACATATCGGTTAGTTACTGCTAACCTTATGATTACTTACAAGTGAAAGGGGGATATATGTGAATTGGACACGCACCATCCTGGACGGGATTGCCATGGCGGCCTATTTTAACCTGTTCGCCGCGGCGGTGGCGCTGTATAGGCCCCGGCTGATGTTTCCCTGCTATCCGCCCTCCATCATCAAGGCGGCAAAAGATCCGCCGACAAAGGCCGAAAATCGTTTTTACTGGCTTTGGATCTGCTTTGGAGAGCTGCTGCCTCTCCTTCTTTATGGTGCGGTCAGCACTGTGGAGGGCGGGACAACCGGCTTCTGGCGTTTGGCCCTGACGGGATATATCCAGTGGATGGTCGTCAATGTCTGTGATCTGCTTTTTCTGGACTTCTGGCTGATACAGAAAAAAGCAAAACGCCGTTTTATCATCTCAGGAACCGAAGGGCACCCAGGCTATGGGTTCAAAGCCTGGATGAAGGAATACGCTCTGCCGGAGCATCTGCTCCAGTGGCCGCTCTTGCTGTGCCCCCTCATGGCGGCGGCCCAGGCGGGATTGTGTCTGCTGCTGCAAAAAACTTGATAATAAGGAGATGGTTCAAATGAAGCAAAATCAAGTTCAGCAAAAAGAAATCCGCCTTGGGACGCATGGGGAACATTACGGGAGCTGGATGTCAAACCCTGTTTTCTATGTGGTAGGCGCCCTTTTGGCGCTGTCTGTGGTACTGGCGGTGCTGTCATTTACGGTGTTCCATATCGCCGCGCTGGGCGTCCTGTTCTCCGTCGCCGCAGCGGCGCTGCTGGCCCTGCTGGTCTGGATCACATGGATACGGAAACAGTATGCCTTCGGCGGAGGCGGGATGATGGAGCGGGTGCACAAGACCGTCCTCGCGCATCTTAATTTCGACGGCCAGGGCAGCCTCTTAGAGGTGGGCTGCGGCTCCGGGGCGCTGAGCATCCGGGCGGCGCTGACCTGGCCGGATGCTGAGGTCACCGGCATCGACTATTGGGGCGCGGCCTACGGCTACGGCCAGGCCATGTGCGAGAAAAACGCCGCAAGCGAAGGTGTAGCCGCCCGGTGCCGGTTCCAGCATGGGGACGCCAACAAGCTGGACTTCCCGGACAAGAGTTTCGACGCCGTGGTGAGCAACTATGTCTATCACAACATCATGGGTTCGGATAAACGGGCTCTGCTGCTGGAGACCCTGCGGGTGCTGAAAAAAGGCGGCGTGTTCGCCCTCAACGATGAGATGAAGCCCCACATGTACGGGAACATGGAGGCCTTCGCCCAGGAACTGCGGGACATGGGATATGCGGATGTACGGCTCATCGACACGGCCCAGGAGGCTTTCGGTTCCCGCCGCCGGGCGGCCATGATGATGCTGGGCGACTCCCGGATGCTGGTGGGGCGGAAGTAAGACGGAGGTTTGTCATGAACTATACATATTGTGAAAGGCTGATGTGGGTTGCCATCGCTCCTGCCGCATTTCGGTATCTGGCAAGGCAGGAGTTGGGATGGGATATTTCTGCGTTGAAGCAGCTCTCTAAGCAGATTTACCGGCAAATGGTATCCCGTACCCCGGATATTGGCTCCATGATGGAAAACCCGTTGCGGGTCTGCCTGACTGGTGGAATTCTATGGCTGTCTATCTATAAGGCGGCAGAAGAAAAAATGAGTGAAAAGTGCTTTGAGGGCATGGTAAGTGCCAGTATGCGTTCTCCTCTGGTTGTGACCGCCTTCCGGGGCAAAGCCAAGACTGCATTTACATTGAAGGCTCAATATAAGCGAGCAGCGACTGCATCTTTGGCGGATGCAGATAGGAACCCCTTTCAGTGGAATGCCGAGGTCATCTTCGGCCGGGATGCAGAGGAATATACGATCCTTTACCACCAGTGCGGTCTGTGTGCCCTGGGCCGACAGGAGGGCCTTCCTCATCTGGTTCCCTATCTATGCGCTCTGGACACGATGTCCGTCGACTGGATGGGTGGGCGGCTCTACCGTACCAAAACGCTGGCTGCCGGCGGTGACTGCTGTGACTTTTATATCTGCAAAAAGGGTTCCCGTTGGGACAAAGAACGGCAGGGAAAATAGAAATCGGGAGATGGAAGATGGTTCAAATGCTGCTGGCAGAGGGTATGCTCCTGTGTTCCTTGTTTTGGGCTTTTTGCTGGCTGGGCACCGGGAGCGACGAGAAAAACATCCGTAATTTTTCTACTTACCCGGACGAGGTACAGAAGATTGTGAAAGCCCGCCCGGAGCTATCAGGAAATATTCGGCAGCGAGGTCCTGCGGCCATCTTCGCTGGAAATCTGCTTTTGTTTACTGCGCTCCTGTTTGCGATGGGGCTTCTCACCCGGCAGGAATATTTTGCAGGCAACTTTTTGAACACTCTGCTTTTAGGACAGGCGCTGAATCTGTTTGATTTTTTGGTGATCGACCTGCTTTGGTGGCGGCACACAAAACGGGTGCGGTTTTCCGGCACCGAGGAAAGTCCGGAATTATATGCGGACCCCCGCAAACACTTTTACGCTTTCCTGCGGGGAGTTCTTCTGTTTTTGGCTGTTGCTTTAATCAACGGGTATCTGCTCACCTGGATCTGAAAGGAGGAGTTCCATGACACTTGCAGAATTTCGCCGGGTTTATCCAACCGCCACCTTCACGGTCAGCAGCGGGAAACTCTTTACCTATCGCTACTATCAAAATCCCCAGGCCAAAGCCACGCTGGTCCTGCTCACGGGCGGCATTGGGCTGTCCGACCTGTTTTATAAGCACTTTGCCCGGTTCGCCAGGGATTTTTCGGTGCTGACCTTTGACTATCAGCTCCAGTTCGGGGACAACGGCGAGTTTGCCGATGCCGTGGCTGAACTACTCCGCCACCTGAAGGAAAAGGTCTGGCTGGTGGGACAGTCCCTGGGCGGCGTAGTGGCCCAGGTCATCGCCTCCCGCCACCCGGAAGTGGTGGAGGGGCTGGTCCTCTCCAACACCTGCTCGCTGTCCGGCAACATGAGCAAGGCCGGGTATCAGGATCTGATGAAGATAATCGAAAGCCAGCGGAAGTTCAAAAAATGGCTTGCCTTCCTGCCGTTTCCGCTCATCAAGCGGATGATGAGATGGGCGGTGATGAAAAAGAAAACCGATGGCTTTACAGCCCAGGAAAAGGCCGCTATGGAGGAACTGTGCGGCGCTATGATGGAACTGCTCACCAAGCCCTATGAACAGCACATGATTGACTTTCTCTGTGACGCAGAACACTACTTTGGCATGACCCGCAATGATTTTGCCCCGTGGGAGGGGCGGGTGCTGCTGATTTTGTCCGAGGACGACACCACCTTCACCCCGGCCTGCCGGGAGGACCTGATCGCCCTGATGCCAAGTCCCACGGTGGTCACCGACCTGACCGGCGGCCACCTGGCGCTGATGGTGCGGCTGGAACAGTATGCGGATCTAGTAACAAAATTTATTCTGGAGCGGACACCATGAGGAGAGCCGGCTGGTCAATGCCAGCCGGCTCTCTATCATTTGTCCATCTCAATATCCCACGATCAGGCGGTAGATGGTGAGGGGCACATACCATGCCGCCACCAGCAGGCGCCACACCAGGACGAAGCCGCCGATGATGCCGCCGATCACGAAGTTCAGAACAAACAGGGCGGCGCCGCCGCCCAGGGAGTCGCCGCCCGGCACGATCCAGACGCACATCCGATGGATGCCGAAGGGCAGGCCGCAGAGTATCCAGAGCCAGAGAAGATCCAGCTCTCCATTCCTGATGCAGGCGGATTTGAAAATGCAGTACAGCAGCCCGGCGATGGCGACGGGCAAAACTGCCTTCTTGAAAAATTCCTTAACGGCCTCGGTTCTCGTCATTGGCGGCACCTCCATTCCTGCCTCCCATTATACAGATAAAATCAGACCGCGCCCAGGGGCCTTTGAAAAGTCCGGCAAAGCGCACAATCCTACCTATTCCAGTTCGTGATTCCGCTGCCTCTGCGGTTCGGCTTCCCTTGGCTTTTCCAGCAGGGCCTCCACATTCTGGCGGAGGGTGTCGTACTCCCGCTCCTCCCGCTGGGCCTTCCGATATTCCGATTGCAGGGCGGTCCGCCTGGCGGTGAGCCCGTCCATCTCGGCCCGGAGCCGCTTGGTGGCGGGCAGGGGTACAGCATCCAGGCGTTTCAGCTCTCTTGCCGCCGCCTCAAACAGGATGATCTCTCCCTCATGCCCCCGGAGGAATTTCTCCTTGTCCCTGGACTGGCGGTATTCCTCATACAGGGGACGGAGCTGGCGGTAGGTGGCGGCGTGCTTCATGGTGAGGGTCAGCCGCTCCATCTCCCTCTCCGTCGCTCGGAGGTCTGCCTTCACCCTGGCGGTGGCAGCCGCCGCCCCGTCGCACCGCTCGGACAGGTCCTCCAAACTTCCGATGCCATGCTCCGTCAGGAAGTTCAGCGTTTCCGCTGCCCGCTTCAAGTTCTCGATGGTCGCCCAATGCTTGTAACCGGCACTCTGCTGGGCTTTGATATTGTTCTGGATGTCGATGAGCAGGCTGGGCTTCCCGGTGCGCTGCTTCGGCTGGCGGGAGGGGCTGGGCCTGCCGGCGATCCGGGCGGTCAGGGCCTCCTCTGCGTAGTCGGCGCCCAGGGTTTTCAATCGGGTGAACCGTTCCTGGCCCGGAGCCCTGGCGGATATGTACTTGCCCCGTTTCAGTTCGTACCCTTCCCGCTGAAGGCGGCGGAGCAGGTCCTCCAGGTCAGAGCAGCCGGGCAGGAGCCGGTCAATGGCGGCACGCAGCTTCGCCTTGTAGCTGGTGCCGTTCTGTTCCGCCTGATGCTCAATGTAGCTCTTGCCCTTGTCCCGGCCGGGGACGATGACGGACAGGCCATGTTCTTTGCAGATCCGGTCACTGGTGCGGCGGATGAAGTGATAGCTCCGCTTATTGGAGTGATAGTGCTTGTGATCCTGGAAACTGACCGCATTGAAAATCAGGTGGTTATGGACGTGATCCCTGTCTATGTGGGTGGTGAGGACAAACTCATATTTTCCGCCCAGGACCTCCCGCGCCAGCTCCATGCCGATGCGGTGGGCCTCCTCCGGCGTGACCTCCCCAGGCTCAAACGCCTGGATGAGGTGCCGGCCCAGGTTCGTGCCCTTGTCAATGGCATGGCGGCGGGTCCATGCAAATTCAATGTCGGCGGTCTCCGCGGTGCAGCCGAAGGAGGACACCAGCAGTCTCCCGTCCGTCTTGTCTGGATTGCAGATATAGTCGATGGCCGCTTTCAGCGTTGACTTAATAGGATGCGTCTTTGTAACTGCCATATCTGGTCCATCCTCTCCCGGATCTCCTCCATGTCGGCCTGGTAGGCGGGGCCGCCGGCGTTCAACCGCTTGGCGATCTGGTTGATGTTCCGGCCGATGGAGCCCAGGGCCTTTGTCATCTCCCTGATGTCGGTGGTGTCCACCTGGATGATATACCCGTCAATCGCCATTTTCCGCAGGTATGCCCCATACCGCTTTGTGGGGAGCTGGCTCATCTTCTCGTCGATGAGCCGTTTCTCCTCCTCCGTCACCCAGAACTTCATCTGGATGTTCCGCTTTCTGTTTACCATTCCGCTTCGCCTCCGTTTCTTATAAGGGTCTGGGACTATCCCAGCAAGCAATTTTCGTGTTTAGGGGCAGGGGTCCCCCTAAACCGAAAATCCGCCAGTGGGTACTCGCTGGCTGTGCTTGCTATCGTAACCCTTCCCTCGTTTTTTCCTCTATCAATACTACAATTTGAAGGGTTCAAAATGGCTAAGAAAATATCATAATCCAAGAAAAAACTGTTGCAGAATAGAGATCTCTGCAACAGTTCAAATTAGAAAAAAATATCATACGATTTTAATGCTATCAATGACATCTTATAAAATTCAAGTCTTTTCTATGGATATTTATAGTTCTCCGGGCGTAACGCCATATCTTTTTTTGAAAGCGTCGATAAAATGGCTTGCGTTGGTATATCCTACCATCCATACCACGTCTTTTACCTTGTACTTTCCGCTTTGGAGCAGTCGGTAGGCCATCTCCATGCGTTTCTCCACAATATATTCATAGACGGTGCAATTAAAACAGATTTTGAACCCCTGTTTCAATTTGGTTTCGCTCAAAAAACATTGTTCGGCGATCTGTGCGATTGTCAAAGGATGGAGGAAATGATTGTCGATAATTTCCCTCGCTTTCATCAAGCAGCGGTAATCTTCTCTGGAAATATCTTTGGTATTTTTCTGCTTCCCAATCGCTTCATCACAAAACAAAGACAGCAGTTCTAAAACCTTTCCTTCCAGATACAACTTGCGCAGCTTCCGCTCGGGCGGGCAGTCCAACAACTGCTGTAAAACAAGGCGTATCTCCGGTGTGGTGGAAAATACATGGGTACAAATCTTATCATCCCGCCGAATTAAATGCGCTGCTTCTAAATCTTCTGTCAGTGAGGAAAAACGTCCTTCCTCCAGCGAAATGCTCAAGGTATGGTAAGGCTGCTCGGAACCGAAATGGCTTACGCACTGTGAAAACGTCCCACATTGCAAACTGCACTGTGTTGGGGAAAGCTGGTAGTGCTCGCCTTGCTTTTGGCGATAATCCCATTCGCAGATCCCATTCATACAGAAGGAAAGCTGAAAGACCTTGCGCTCTGGATATTCTTCGTACAATTCCGTTTCCCGCTTAAAGGCCATTTCAGACTGAACCAAAAACAGTCCTTTGGATAACTCCTGCATACCCACAAAACCATCGGCAACCTGTTTTGTGAGATCAAAGCAGTTGCCGGTTTGTTTATGCCCTACGGTACCCGAAAGGCCGGAAACCTGAAAAGAGTGAGGCATATATTCGGGGGCGGACCATTGTAAAAGCATACTGCCAAACTCCTTTCACAAAAATAATAGTTAGCAATAACTAACCACATAATATCACATCTGCTTGCGAAAATCAAGTCGCTTCAAAAACAGATTTGCCGGATTGGGGTATAAAACCGCCGGATTCGGTCACAAAAGCGCAGGCGGTTTTGCTACACTAAACTGTGTTTGGAAAATAACACGGAAAGGCGGGTAAATGTATATGCGAAAAGAAAATGGCAAGAGAGAATCCCCCTATAAAGGAATCCTCAAATTTGCCGACGAAAAGAAACCGCAGCTATCATTTGCCGTTGTCCTATCTGTTTTGTCCTCTGCTTTTGGTATTGTTCCATATATCGCGGTTGCAATCTTGCTGCAAAAGGCATTGGCAAGCAGTCTGACAACGACTTGGGCAATCCTCTTGCCGGTCATCGCTCTGTGCGGGTATCTTTTGAAGCATACCCTTTACGCGAAATCGACGCTTTGCTCCCATAAGGTAGCTTACGAAATCATCAAAAATATTCGTACCACAATCATGAAGAAAATGTCCAAGGTATCTATGGGAACGATTCAGGGCAAATCTTCTGGCGAGTTTAAGCAGCTTGTGATCGATGATGCGGAGCGATTGGAAGGCCCGCTGGCTCACGCTATTCCAGAAATGACCGCCAGCATACTTGTTCCGATCTTTGTCATTCTGTATTTGTTGGTGATTGACTGGCGCATGGCGTTGGCCGCTTTGGTTTCAGCTATTTTGGGAAACCTGATCTATTATGGCATGATGTTTGGCCGTGGCGAAGTGATGAAGGAATACATGATGTCCAATGCCAATATGAACGCAACCATTGTGGAATATGTCAATGGTATGGAGGTCATCAAAGCATTTAATCAGACTGCTTCCTCAATGGGGCGGTTCCAGTCGGCGGTTCTAAAGGTGCGGGACATCACGACAAAGTGGTATAAACACTGTTGGCCGTTTATGAGCATCAGCCAAGCGATTCTACCATCCTCGATTGCCTTTGTTTTGCCTGTCGGAATGGCTCTTATTTCAGGCGGTACGGTTAGTCTTGCCGAACTGATTGTTTGTATTCTTCTCTCTATGGCAATCGTTGGTTCCCTGCAAAACTTTACCGAGTTTTGGGAAAGTTTTGCCGTTATCTCCGAAGTGCAGCCCCGTATTCAGGCGCTTCTTGATATGGAAGAATTGTCGGAACCGGCACAGCCGAAGCGCACGGACAAAGCCGACGTGCAGATGAAGGATGTTCATTTCGGCTATGGCGACAGCGAGATCATTCACGGTATTTCTTTCACAGCAAAGGCCGGAAGCGTAACTGCCTTTGTGGGGCCTTCCGGTTCAGGTAAATCAACCTTAGCCAAACTGATCGCCCGGTTTTGGGATGTCGATGCAGGCGCAGTTTTAGTAGGCGGGATTGATATTCGGGAGATGTCCCTTACCGACTTAACAGAGAAGATCAGCTATGTATCGCAGGACAACTTTCTGTTCAATATGAGTCTGCGCGATAATATCCGCATTGGTAAACCGGAGGCTACTGATAAGGAAGTGGAATGGGCGGCAGCACAGGCCGGGTGCGATGAATTTATTTCACGTTTCCCCCAAGGATACGATACCAATGCCGGTGACGCCGGGGCAAGGCTTTCCGGTGGCGAGCGCCAGCGCCTTGCCATAGCGCGGGCAATCCTCAAAAATGCGCCTATCGTGATTTTAGATGAAGCCACCGCCTTCACAGACCCGGAGAATGAAGATAAATTGCAGCGTTCCATTGATAAGCTGACAAAGGGGAAAACTCTGATTGTCATTGCGCACCGGCTCTCTACCATTATGTATGCCGACCAGATTTTAGTGTTGGAAAACGGACAGATTACCGCACAGGGAACCCATGAGCAGCTTCTAACCCATTCCGAAACCTATCTGGATATGTGGAAAGCTCATATCAGCGCAATGGACTGGAGTATGAATCAGGAGGTGAGTGAATTATGCTGAAAATCATCCGGCGCGTACTGCGTTTAAGCGGAAACTTATCGAAACGGATTTGGGGCAGCTTTATCTGTGGCTTTCTGGAATCCATGTTCGGCCTGCTGCCAATCGCCGCCGTCTTTCTTGTCCTGATAGAATTGCAGAACGGTCAACCGATTACAGGACAAACATGGGGTATTGTTATCGGCTTGATTGCAGGAGGTTTAATCCTGCGCATGATTTTCAAATATCTGGTTTACCGGCTGCAAAGTACGGCAGGCTTTGAGTTTGTAGCCAGAGAACGGATTGCATTGGGCGACCGGCTGCGGAATGTGCCGATGGGCTTTTTCCATGATAACAGTGTCGGAGACATTACGGCGACTGTTACAACGGATTTGAACTTTCTCGAGAACTACTCTATGCACATTCTTGATAAGGTTACAACCGGCGTTTTGAGTATGATTGTCATGGCGGGTTGCATTTTAGCCTTTGACTGGCGTATCGGTTTGATTTTCGTGGCAGGCATCCTTCTTTCCTTCCCAATCTACAGCCACATGCAGAAAAAAGGAAAGGCGCTCTCTGCAAAGCGGCAGAAAATCCAATCCGAAGCAGTTGCGGCCACATTGGAATACGTGCAAGGTATTTCCGTTGTAAAATCCTTCAATATGTGCGACAAAAATCTGAGCGATATTGAAGATGCCTATGAGAGCAATGCGGCTGCCTCTTATGGGGTGGAGCGTGTATTTACCCCGCTCAATATGACCTATTCGATGGTGTTCCGTATTTCGGCCTGCATGATTATGCTGTGCGCGGGAATCCTCGCTGTTGGCGGCGACCTGTCTTTCGCTAATCTCGCCGTTATTCTGATCGCTTCCTTTACCATCTTCAATCCGATTGAGGTTATGGGCCAGATGACGACAATGATTCGGACAATGGACGCTGCCCTTGACCGGGTAGAGCGTATCAAACAGGCAAAAAAAATTGATGAAAACGGTAGGGACATCCCTTTGGATTCCTTTGACATTGGCTTTGAGCATGTGTCCTTTGCTTATGAGAATGGCAATCCAATTTTGAAGGATGTGAGTTTTTCCATTCCACAGGGCAGCATGACTGCGATTGTCGGTCCCTCTGGAGGCGGCAAAACCACCATTACAAGGCTGATCGCCCGGTTTTGGGATGTGCAGGAAGGCAGCATTACCATAGGCGGCCACGATGTCAAAGAGTTTACCTGTGACAGCCTCTTGAAGAATATGAGCATGGTATTTCAAAATGTGTATCTGTTCCACGATACTATTGAGAACAATATTAAGTTTGGCTGCCCGGACGCAACCCATGAGCAAGTGGTAGAAGCGGCAAAGAAAGCCTGCTGCCACGATTTTATCTCTGCTCTGCCACAAGGATATGACACGGTAATTGGCGAAGGCGGCTCCACCCTGTCCGGTGGAGAAAAGCAGCGGATCTCCATCGCCCGCGCCATGCTCAAGGACGCGCCGATTATCCTGCTTGACGAGGCAACCGCCAGCGTTGACCCGGAAAACGAGGTGCATTTGCAACAGGCCATCAGCGCTTTGGTAAAAAATAAGACGCTGATTGTCATTGCACACCGGCTGTCCACGATTCGGGATGCCGATCAGATTTTGGTGGTGGATAACGGAAAAATTGTAGAAAAAGGCGTTCACGCTGAACTGATACAACAAAAAGGAATCTATCAAAAATTCTGGAATATCCGGCAGAAAGCGCGGAACTGGAAACTTGCACAGTAATTTATGCACTGCGGCGGGCGATATGCCGCCTGCCGCAGTTACTTCGACACAATGGTTAGCTTTGATTAACCAGAAAGGAGGGAAACGGTGAAATCTCATTGGATAAAACGAATCGTTCGGCTGCTGGTTCTGCTCTTTGGCGTAAGCATCCTGTGCTTTATCCTGACTGCATTATCCAGTACAGACCCAGCCACTTATCTTGTGCGCCGTGGAAATCTCTCTCCTACACCGGAAGTGATTGAACAGGTACGCGCGGAACTTGGTTTGGATCAGCCGCTTCCGATTCGGTATTTTAACTGGATCGGCGGTGTCTTTCGCGGCGACTTTGGGGAATCTATTTTTTCAACAAACGAGGTGGCTGCGGATTTGGCAGCCTACTTCCCGCAAACGCTGCAATTAGTTTTTCTGTCGTTAGCTGAAATTATCGTGTTTTCAATTCTGCTTGGCGTTTTATGCGCGGCCAAAAAGAACAAGCTGACGGACCATATCATGCGGATTGTTTCGCTGTTTGGAATTTGTGTTCCTCCGTTCTGGCTCGGTTTTTTGCTGTTGATTGGCTTCGCTGTGGAAATCCCGATTTTCAGCGTAACGCCTGCATCGGGGATTATGGGATTGATATTGCCATCCATTACCTTATCTTTTCCTGTGATTTGCTCGACTGTACGGGTATTTCGCGCTTCACTGCTGGAAGAAATGCACCGTGATTATGTGAGCTTTGCCCGTGCCAACGGGATGACGGTAAACAGGATCCTCTGGAAGAAGGTATTCCGCAATGCCCTGCCGCCCGTCATCACCCTGTTCTGCCAGTATGTAAGCTATCTGATTGCTGGAAGCGCCGTAGTGGAAAAGGTCTTTTCTATCAAAGGTGTGGGCAACTACCTGATGAACTGTATTATGGCTGCTGATGCCAACGCGATTGGCGCTTGTATGCTGATTATCGCCGCGCTGTATCTTCTGGCCGAACTGTTTGGCGAAATACTCAACCACTTGCTATGCCCGTGGAGAAAGGAGGAAAGCGATGCTGCGTAAAATATGGAGAAATCCGCAGGCGGTCATCGGGCTTGGCCTGATTGTGCTGATCTGCGCCGTTGCAATTCTCGCACCGCTTTTGGCTCCCCATGCGCCGGACGAGGTGAATCCACTGATGAAATATCAAGCGCCGAGCGCCGATTATCCCCTTGGAACCGATCAGCTTGGGCGGTGTGAATTATCCCGCTTGCTTTATGGTGCAAGAGCATCCCTTGGGCTGGCGCTTCCCATTTTGATTCTGTTGGGAGGGATTGGTTTAATCCTTGGAATGATGACAGCGTGTATCGGCGGCTGGTTTGACCGTGTTGTGACAGGAATCAGCCAGGTATTTATCGCTTTCCCCACGCTCATTATCGCAGTGGCGATTATCGGCGTTTTGGGAAATGGCCTGCAAAATATTATTTGGGCGGTTGTCATCTCCATGTGGGCGCGGTTTATGCAGCTTATTCGCACCTATGCCAAAACGGAACTTGGGCGGGATTACATTGTCGCCGCGAGGGTGTCCGGCTGTGGAATGTGGCAGCTTATTGTTCACCATTTAATTCCCAATATCCTTCCGCAGTTTTTGGTGTATTTTTCAACGGGCGTAGCTTCGGCCATCCTCACGGTTTCCAGCTTTTCGTTTCTCGGCCTTGGTCTGCCCAGCGGAACGGCTGAATGGGGCGCAATGCTGGAGGAAGCGCAGGTGGCGTTGTATTCCCACCCGGAACTGCTCATTTACCCCGGCATCTGCATTTTCATTGCCGCCGCAGGCTTCAACCTGTTTGGCGAGGCGCTTCGGGACATTCTCCAACCGCAGGAGGATGTACTATGAGCAAAAAACTGTTACAGGTAGAACATCTTAGCATTGCGCTTAAAAATCCATATCAGGAATTGGTGAAGGACATCAGTTTTTCGTTGGAGGAAGCGGGGGCAGTTATCCTTTTAGGCCAATCAGGAAGCGGAAAAACGATGACCTGCCGGGCAATTTTGGGACTGCTTAACAGCAGCGCTTTCCAAGTGAATGGCGAAATCCTTTTTGAGAACAGATCGCTTTTACGGCTAAAGGAAAAAGAACGGGCGCTGTACTATGGCAGCCAGATTGCCTTTGTGCCGCAAAATCCGATGACTGCGCTGGATCCATCACGGAAAATTGGCGTTCAAATGGCCGAATTTCTTAGCCTCCATCGAGACTTGAAGAAAAAGGAAGCCCTTTCTCTTTACGAACAGGCGATGGCTCGGGCAGGGCTTAGTGATACAAAAAGGATTTTAAGCAGCAGGTCGTATCAGCTTTCGGGCGGTATGCTCCAGCGCTGCCTCATTGCCCTTGCGATTGCCGGTAACGCAAAGCTGGTGATTGCCGATGAACCGACTACCGCTTTAGACGCGATTCACAGGGACAAAGCAGTTGAGCAATTTTTGCATCTACAGGAGCAAGGCTGCGCCCTTTTGATTGTGACCCATGATTTTGACGTTGCCCGGCATATCGGCGGCCATGTCCTGATTATGAAGGAAGGCCGGATGGTGGAACAGGGCAGCGCCATAGAGGTTTTGCAGAATCCGAAAGCCGGTTATACGAGAGAACTGATTGAAGCAATCCACTTGGGATGGGGGTGAGTATATGCTGAAGGTGAAAAATGTAAGCAAACAGTATAGAGGCGAAGATAAGCTGCTGTTTGACGCGGTTTCCGATGTGAGTCTGTCTATGGAAGATCACTGTATCTATGCTTTGGTGGGAGAAAGCGGCTGCGGGAAAAGTACCCTATCTCGGTTGATTTTGGGGCTGGAATCCCCTTCGTCCGGTCAAATCCTGCTGGACGGAAAACCGATTTCCCGCAAAGGGAAAAGGAATCGGAAAGAAACAGCAAAAGCAATCCAACTGGTATTGCAGGACGGAAAAAGCGCTCTCGACCCTCATTTTACGGTTTATCAGGCGATTGCCGAACCAATCCGAAATCTGCTGGACTTGTCGAAGGATAAAGAGCAGGCCAGAGTTTATGAATTGCTTGACCGTATGGGGCTGCCGAAAGAAACAGCGAACAAGAAAACGGGAGAATTATCCGGCGGCCAGCAAAAACGCATAGGGATTGCCCGTGCTCTGGCTGTTTCCCCGCGCTATATCGTCTTTGACGAATCCATCAGCGGCTTGGATGTCATCCTGCGAAAAAGTATTTTGGAATTGCTAAAAAAAGTTCAGGAGGAAGAACAATGCAGTTATCTTTTCATTACCCATGAGATTGACGCAGCGCTTTATCTTGCGGACGAAATTCATGTGATGCAAAACGGGAAACTGATCGAAAGCCGCGGGTGGAGTGGGGATCTGAAGATATTTCAAAACCCCTATACCAAACAGCTTTTGCGCGCTTCCCACTTGATTTGAAACAGGTATATACGCTCCTTGGGGCGTGATATATACAAAAAAGAAAGGACGGTTTTATTTATGAAACTAAAGTCACTTGCCGCACTGATGATGGCGGGCGTTATGGCACTTGGTCTCTGCGCCTGCACAAGCAATGAGACTCCCGACAATTCATCGGAGCCTGACGCTTCCGAAAGCGTAAGCTCGGAACCTATAAGTATTACAACCACAGAGAGTTGGGATTTTTCTACCGGCTTCTATCCGGCGATGTCCCCTGCCACTTCCAACGGTACTTACGGTTTCACCTACTATGCCCGTAACTGCTACGATACACTTGTTGTGCGGGAAAATGGTGAATTTAAGGCTGGGCTGGCCGAAACGTGGGACATCAGCGATGATGGACTGACCTACACTTTCCATCTCAAAGAAGGCGTGAAGTTTTCGGATGGTGCTGACCTCAATGCGGAAGCAGTAAAAACCAGCTTAGAGGCGGCATTCTCCAATTTGGGAGCATATATTGCATCCTTTGGTAAGATTGGAACACTCACTGAGTCGATTGAAGTGGTGGACGAACATACCGTGGCAATTCATCTTACCACTCCTTATTATGGTGTTTTGAACGACCTCGCCATGTGCAACCCAATGGGAATCGTATCGCCCAATGCCTTTAATGAGGATTTGACAACTAAAGAAGAATTGATGACCCAGACAATGGGAACTGGCCCCTATATGTATGCCGGGGACGGTGACGGAACCTCTTATACTTTCGTCCGCAATCCCAATTATTGGGGAGAACAGCCTGATGTGGACGAATTTACCGTAAAAGTAATCGCGGATCCCGATGCTGCAATTCTCGCTCTGCGCAATGGCGAAGTAGATTTGCTGGCGGGTACATCCCGTTTGAGCTTTGCTGGTTATACCGAACTTTCTTCTGCGGATGGAATTGGCACCGTATTGGATGACAGCATTTCCAACAGTCGTTTTATCGGCTTCAATACACAGGAGGCTCCGTTTAATGATGCCGCTGTCCGGCAGGCGGTGGCCTATGCGATTGATAAGGAAACGATCAGCGACAGTGTATTCTCCGGCCTTGAAACAGCTTCGGAACAGTTGATGGATACCTCTCTGCCGTATTGCGATGTAGAAGCCACGACATACAGCTACAATGCAGATAAGGCAAAAGAATTGCTGGAAAGCGCCGGTTGGGTAGACAGTGATGGCGATGGCATCCGCGAAAAAGATGGCGCGAAATTGAGCGTTACGCTGGATTATATCACCAATCAGGGAACAATGGACGATGCGGCGCTTGTAATCGCTCAGGAATTGGGTGAAGTAGGGTTTGAAGTAACGCCTCGCGGTTCGGATAATATGACGTGGTTTACGCAGGTTTCTACCGATTTTGATTTCTCGCTCCACACAACCTACGGCGGTTACTATGACCCGTTCCTCACCATGACGAATATGAACCCGGAAATGATGTCCGACCCGATTTTGTGGCAGGTTGCCCTTACTATGGAAAATGGCACGGACACCATTAAAGAGCTGGACAGCACCGCTGATTTGGAACGTGTGCAGGAAATCTATAGCCAGGTGCTTACTTTTGCGGCAGATCAAGCCGTGCTGGTTCCGTTTACCTCTGCACACCAATATGCCGCCTTTAACAGCGACAAGATTGACGCGTTCAGCTTCGGCAGCGATCAGTTGTTTATTGAGATTGCCAATGTAGAGGCAAAATAACAGCACACAAGTGACGAGACTGCTTTCCCGGAAGATATGCCAACGGCTTCCCTTTCCTGAAATATCATCCGAGCTTATTCTTGCCGCCTATAAGCAACAAGGACAGATCAAATGGAACACATCGAGAAATCAGCTCAAGGAAAGGAGGCACACTGAGATTTTTCTTTAGTTGTTCATGAAACAATGCAGAAATGCAAAAATGCAAGAGCAGGGGCGCAAAGAGTTTATGAGACTTACGATAACTCCATCTGGGGAGGATTATCTGGAAGCAATTCTTGTCCTCCATAAGAAAATAGGCATGGTGCGCTCCATTGATGTGGCCCGGCACATGGAGGTATCTAAACCAAGCGTATGCCATGCTGTGGCAACTTTGCGGGACGGTGGCTTTCTCACGATGGACAGCGACTATTTCCTGCATCTGACCGATGTGGGCCGGGAAGTGGCGGAGCAGATCTACGAAAAGCACCGCTTCTTTACCGACCGGCTGATCGAGGCCGGCGTAGACCCGGTAACGGCGGAAAAGGACGCCTGCCGGATGGAGCATGTCATCAGCCAGGAATCCTTCGAGCGTCTGCGCGATGCCTACAAAACAAAAGAAGAATAAACTGCCCGCATGGCAAACGGGTAAAACAGTAACGCGGCCGGGCACATCGAACCCGACCGCGTTACTCGTCTTTCTGGA
>ERZ779821.64-NODE-64-length-41851-cov-17.7585_pt1 | contig 41851 bp, 34 predicted proteins | sample MGYA00511884_ERZ779821 | MGnify/ENA primary metagenome ERZ779821 (study PRJEB29588, sample SAMEA2152664) | human gut metagenome | biome: human gut; feature: human-associated habitat; material: faeces | place: Denmark | collected 2008/2010 ... | reverse complement strand
ACCGTATGTTGTTTTTGGCATAGAAAAAGCCGAGCGATTGTTTTCGCCCGGCTGTCGTCGTAAGTATTCATAATTCTATTCTTATGCCGAAATAATCGTTAGAAAAGAATAATACGAACCCCGAATTTGCCTCGGTGTTCGTATTATTTCCTTTTGGCGGAAGCGGTGGGATTCGAACCCACGATACGTTGCCGTATACCTGATTTCGAGTCAAGTTGCCAAAACCGAACTTGGCGGAATTTGACGGAAGATAACGGCAGATGCGAGAACCCCGAAAACGCCCTGTTTTCAATGCTTTCCGTACCTCTTTGCATCGAAAACGCAGTGAAAATCCGAGTCCGAGAGTCTCCTCCGATTTTGCGGAGTTCTAACGGATTTTCGGAAAAGCCTATTAGAATTATTGATAGAACCGAGCGATTTTTCGCCCCCAAATCACGCTTTTGGCAGTGCGTGAAAAGCACCGGTTATGCCGGACTGCACCTAAAGTCGTGTGAGAAAATGCCGGGGTGAAATCAAAACTGCCGTTATCGGCAAAAATATAAGTAAAGCAAATTTCAAATGATTGATTTTTTGCCGATAATGTGGTATACTGATAACAGTAACTTCGGAGGGCAGGAAGATGAAATATTTATCCGTAAAAGAGATAGCGGCGCTTTGGAATACCTCCGAGCGCAGCGTCCGCAACTACTGCGCGGCAGGTCGCGTCCCCGGCTCTTTTCTGACGGGCAAGACCTGGAATATTCCCGAAAATGCCGAGAAGCCCGAACGGAGCAATAAAAGCAAGCCCGCACCGCAGACTTTGGCGGATATTCTCAAAGAAGAAAAGCGCAGCCGGATCCACGGCGGAATTTATCATAAAGTGCAAGTGGAACTGACCTATAATTCCAATCACATGGAGGGCAGCCGCCTGACCCACGAGCAGACGCGCTTTATTTTTGAAACAAACACCGTCGGCATCACCGAGGAAGGCGTGCGGGTGGACGATATCATCGAAACCGCCAATCACTTTCGTTGTATCGACGAGGTTATCGAAAGCGCAAAATCGCAGCTCAGCGAGAAATTTATCAAGCACCTGCATTTTATCCTGAAAACCGGAACAAGCGACGCAAGGAAAGATTGGTTTGCCGTCGGCGAATACAAAAAGCTGCCGAATGAGGTCGGCGGGCGGGAAACGACCTTGCCCGAGGACGTGTCGGCAGAAATGAAAAGGCTACTCGATGAGTATAACGGCAAGGAAACGGTGACGCTTGAAGACATCCTTGCGTTCCATGTACGGTTTGAGCGCATCCACCCATTTCAGGACGGCAATGGGCGTGTCGGGCGGCTGATTATGTTCAAGGAATGTCTGAAACATAATATCGTGCCGTTTATTATTGAGGACAGCATAAAAATGTTCTATTACCGCGGACTGCAGGAGTGGGACCGGGAAAAAGGCTACCTGATCGACACCTGCCTCTCGGCGCAGGAGACCTTCAAGAAATACCTGGATTATTTCAGAATACCGTATGAAAACTGAAAACCTCACACACGGCTATCCAAAGCTGTGCGTGAGGTTTTTGTATAGTCGGTGCCTTTGCGAGGAATGGCAAGGGGTTGTTCAGGTGGTTTTTGCGAAAAAAGATCTTGTAATCCTTAAAGTCAAGTACACCGACAGCATCGATGTGCATACAATCAAATATACAAGATGATAACAGGAATAGGAGGCGACCTCCTATTCCTGCTGTTGCTACTTAAGCTTCAATAAACAGTTCAGGAATATTGTATTTTATTTCAGCTGCTTCCTTGCAGACTGCTTTACTAGGACAATCCAAAAGCGCTGTTTTTACTTTGTATTCCCCGTTAACTACGGTAATATATTCCAAGTGTTGCTTGATATATGTTGAAGCCTCACGAGAAAATCCATTCCGTTGCAAGAAAATTGTAAGCGGATTTGTAGTTCCATATTCGACATACTCATACCAATCGTTGGGCAAAACATCAATATTATGTATCCTTTTGTACTCGGATGAAAATCGCAAAAAGTAATTCGCTATTTTAAAAAGAATTACATCTTCAATTGCATTTAATGTATCTGAGATTACAATATTGCGATGTTTTATAGAATCATCATACTCTACAATTGTCCGATCAACTTCAACACCGGTGGAAGGATGGTCCTTCTTGTATTTAATGGCACTTTGCATAATTAGACTAAGACCATTTCCACTAATCCATTGATACAGGATAACTGCATACCAACGCAGTTTACCATGTTGCCCAGATTTTATACCGGTATGACCAAGTGTGGATTTTTCATATTTTCCCCATTTAAATATATCGCAAAGTTTTTCTAGGAAAGATACTAATTGCGGGTAGTCAACATTTGCTTGATAAGTTAATTGAGGATAAGTAAGTCCTTTGGTAATCGCAGTAGTCAAGTTCTCAATCTGATCAGATGAGATATTTATATCATCATCTGTCGTTTTAGTAGAAAAGGCTGCGCGTATTTTATTCTCATCTTCAGCAGAAAGTAATGAAGAAAACTCTTTTCTTACAAAGCTATTTCGATTTGACATAATATCTTTTAATAAGATTAATGCAAACTTTCTCATTAGTGCATAGTTCTCTACTGATTGTGTTGAGGGATACTTTAAAAGCTCAATTTTTCCTTGTGATAAACAATCAACAATTACTTGCTTTTGAGGCTTTGAAAGTTCAGTTGCTAATGAAAGTTTTTGCTCGGGTATTTCGGTTTCTATCAAATCGACATATTTCTGTAGCTTTACAGTATCTTCTAAGCGTGTCAGAAAAACATTTCCATACAAATTGAATTCTATTCGGCCAACACGTCCTACTAGATTTCTAAACTCCACAGGAGTCATATGGGACAATCCGTTTTTATAACTTGTAATGAAAAGGTTATCTGCGGGTAAATTAACCCCTTCGACTAAAGTGCTTGTACAGAAGATGGTTTTTATAACACCGTTTTTAAACAAATCTTCAATACGCAAACGTATGTCTGCCGGTAAGTATCCAATATGATATGCAACACCTTTCGTCAGTAAGTCCGCCAAATAATAGTCAGCGTGAATTTGACCTTTTATTTCACGTGAGAGAGCGAGGAGTTCTGCGTTATCTTCCTCGGGTTCTAAAGAATTCGCATAATCAAGTGCATATTCAATGGCCTTTGAAGTGGCGTTGCAATAAACTATATTTTGCTTATCTCTGCCAGCTGTTTTTATCATTTGAGTCAATGAAGCACCTTCTTTTAGCTTCGCAATATGAATGAAATTTTTGTTGTAATCGTTATGTACTTTTACTTCCTTTTCAACCAAGTCTATAATGTATTTCATTTGACTAACCGGGGAGTAAGAGGTGGTCATCTTTTCACTTATATCATCACTACTTATATTGGTTAAATTCAAATAAATATCCGGATTGGGAATGTTAGGTGATGAAAATATAAAGTGAGGTTTATCATCTCTTTTTGAGAGCAAATCAACTATCTTGTAATAGAACGGACTTCGACTATCTTTGCTTGAGATTTTGTGTGCTTCATCAATAAAAAGATAATCTAATTTAAAGTCAGGCCTTTCCAAAAGAAGATATAAGAGTCTTTCCGGGGTCAACGCGAGAATAAAATTATGTTCTTGCTGTAAAGCAATTGCTCCTCCGGCCGTAACAACCCTGTAATTCTTCTCCGCTAAAAGTTCTTTTAAATCAGTTATAATTCTACTGGACACTTCATTAATCAAAGCCTTAGTGGGTACCACTATTGCGAAATTGCTTTGAATTCCTTTGACGATTTGTTCCTTAATAAACACTCTCATTACAAAGGATTTTCCCATTGAAGTAGGCCCGGAATAACTAAAACGATCTTTGCTTAACGAGTCAAAGACAGCACGTTGTGATTTGAAAAAGTATCCTTCGGATTGAGATGGAATTTTTAATATAGATTTTTTATATTCCTCATAGGCTTTTTCAAACGTACTATTAGGCACATACTTGTTCTGGTGGAGAGATAACCCCCTATAATTACACACATTGGTTAAAACCGACCCCATAATAAATTTGACAGACTCGTTTTGAGGATATAGTGTGTTTAAAAGAGCAACTATTTCTTGCGCCCATACTTTATGTAGTTCCGCTTTAGTTGGATCTGTTGATTTAGATAACAAGTCAGCAAAACGCAGAGCATCTACAAGATCAAATTCTGCTGGATTCTTTTTAGGAATTCTAAAGAGGTTCAATGAATAATTGAACAATATAGCATTATAAATCTCTTGTAAGTATTCGTTAGATTCAATATCTTTAAAAATACTATCACCAAGTATAGTGCTCATTTGTTATTCACCTTTCAACTTATTGATTATAGCAGCTCTATCATCTTTGGCATTATTAAACGGCAAGATATAGAAATAAAAAGAATATCCTGTCAAGCCGGATTCATTTATCTTTTTCTCAATATACGACGCAATTTCATCGAGATCATTTCTTAACTTCTCGTTTACTGCATTACGGAAATCTGAATTGGAATATTGTGTTGCATCTATATCTAACGTATATCCAAGGAATATACCAAAGGCATTATCAACACTTATAGTTTTATCCCTTTTTAGTGGTACAATAAGCGATTTTATAAACTCAGTTGTTGCTTCATCAAATGATTCCGAAAGAATATTCTTTTCAATCAATCTTAATTCATTATCAGGATTATTTGAAACTTTTTCAATCGATTCAAACGCTTCGTCAACAGCTTTGCTTAATATGCCTTTTATCTTTGATTCACCTAAAATGAGTTGGAAGTTCTTGTTATCTAATTGAAAGAGATGCACACCATCACTTCCAAAAACATACTGATTACCAGTTGTTTTTAACTCTACCTTACTTAAGAGTTTAGGAGCATCAAGTTTATTCTCAAGAAAAAGGTATAGCAGTATTTCTCCCAATTCACCACCGGCACCATAATCATTTGGATTATTAGCTTTTCTTAAAAGTTCTATCGCCTTTAGACCAATTGCCTCTGCATCGCCCTCAGCTTTGAATTGCTCAATAGATGCTCTTGAGAATACATATCTACCAATATTTCTTTGTAATAATTGGTGCAGTCCGGTATATGTAAACTCGTTGTTGAATATATCGAGATAAAATAAACGCAAGCAATTATTGTTTTTTAAGTTGAGTTTTTTCGTGCTATCAACTTCAGAAAAAACAGTATCAAAACCATTGCTGATACTACTATTTGTCAAAGCATTCATTTTATCATCTCCATATTTTTAAATTCTTTTTTCAAGGGAAGCTATGATATTTCTTAACCTTTGGGCTAAATCATCATAGGTCATAATATCAGCCACGTGCTTATACTGTCGTTTTATAAGTTCAAAATCTTTCTTTTGTTCATCGGTAAACTCATTGCTTCTACCGGCAAGTAAAACACCTTGAGGGTTTACAATTTTAACCTCAACTCCCTCTGGGAGAAATTCTGTTAGCTTTTTTGAAACATCTTCTTTGGCTTTATCAGATGAATTCAGGCAAAATATATATTTTTCAATTTGCTGAATTGCACCGGAGATTTCTCTTGTGGCAACATAGTTGTTTCTGTACTGTGTTAGCATTCGAATGTCGGCCTTTTTGATCTCTAAAATATCAACAAAGCCATTCGCATCCACCAACAAGAAATCGGGTTGCTTGTCTTTTTTGCCACCGTAGAATTTGATTTCACGAGCACAACAGATGTACTTTGGATATAGTAATTGCAAAATATTGTGTATCTTTTCTTGCCATTGCTTTTCATCAATCGTTTCAAAGCGGTTTAACATATCCATTAATTCTTGATATGCAACCGTAAATTGCTCTAATTCGATTTGGACATTAAATTTAGATATCGCCGAAACAGATGAAGAATAGCTACTATTTTTCGATTCGACGAATTTTTCATATATAGCTTCATACTTATCGCATTCAGGGAAATAGTCTTTGATAATACCCGCTATTCTCTTGTGGGCATATTTGTCTAATTCAGCTGTCTTAGGAAATTTTTTAAGCAAATCATCAAATATTTCTTTTGATATGCCGTTGTGATTTTCCCAATCACCACCTATGTAAAAGTCACGCTCGATCACTTCGTCTATTTTTCGGAGAATTGATATATTGCGATATGCAGTGAACATTTCGGGCTTTAGCTTGATTTCATTGCCAAAATAGAAAGAATGATCTGTACTAAAAACTTCCGAATCAAGTTGGGTATATACTTCGCCAACCGTTCCGATGTGGAAGTGCAAAGTTTCTTCCCCATCATTATCTTCTTCAACGTCATTACACAACAAATGTTTTGTCACCCAAAAGGTATGTTTTATTGGAACACCATCTTCTGTATCAAGGCGCTTTGTAATATCATCGAGACCAATTACGGGAGTATAACAAAGAATCAGTTTGTCTTCTAAATATTTAAATGATATTGATGTCATTGCAGACTCCTTTCAGGTCACATTATTTTTTCAAATAATTAATTAAAGTTTGTTTTATTGTTATACCGTTGCAACTTGTCTTAATTCGGAAGCATGAAAGGTTTCTATGTATTGTTTCAAAACAAAACAGAACTCTTCGTATTGCCCGTCAGAATTTTTGTTCGCGAGTCTGTCCAACTCTGCCTGCCAATCGGTAATAGGATAAAGAGCGTAATTATCTATTGCATATTTTCGCATGTTTTTAATTACAGGAGAATTTAAATTTAGTATTTTTATTGTTACTTCTGCATCCTTACTTACTCCTATGACTTCGCCATCATCGGAAAATAGAAACTTATTTTCGCACTCAACACATAAAGGGTTAACGGGAAGAATAGTATTTCCTTTTAATGATTCACAGAATAAGTCTTCCTTGCGAATTGCACCTCCACTACGCTCTTGTTTACCACCATCACAGCATGCAAGTAAATTCGTTTCATAGTCTAATTGCATTTCATCGTAAACTGGAGTTCCTTTTGCATAAAGATGCTCAATTTGTGTATCAGAGGATGCTCCAGATATACGTCTCCCACAATAGCAACAAATAAACCCTTGCTCTTGAGCTAAACTAAGTTTTACCGCACGATATAATGCTTTTTTCTTCCTCAAGCCCATATAAGAAGCATTTGGGGTCTGTTTGTACTGACTCAACCCAATAGGCTCGGGGTTCTTATGTATATATTTCATTTTCAACTCATCCTATTCAGAGCAATCTTTGCCGTAATGAAAAACGGATCGGATTCACCCACAATCTCTCTAATTTTTATCAGAGCTTCTTCAGCCAAATCTTTTCTGCCAAGCATCACTGCCTCTCTGAATTCCTGCACTAGATCATTATACTTGGCAGGTCTCATCGAAACCAACATATGCTCTTCCATAATCTCATCAAGCGATCGGTTGTATGTTTCACTTGGCACATTTTTGCAACGTCCATCATGCATAATAAACACATCTTTTCTCTGCATTCCAGCAACCGTTGCAGGAGAATGAGTCGTTATCACCATTTGGCCAGCGACATCAGTAGCATGTAACATTTGGGAAAACGCCTTTTGCCAATTTAAATGGAGATAAGTATCGAATTCATCAAACAGGTAGAGAGCTTCATTTTTAGCCGTAAATGCTGTTAGCAAAAGCAATAAGGAAAGTTGCTTTTCACCTTCGCTCAACCGTAAGGCTGAGAAGTGCGCCCCATCGCGCTTCGTGAATTCAATTCCAACGTGATCAAGATATCCATAATACTTCAATGCCTTAAGCTTTGAAAAAAGATCAAATTCATTAGCAGATACTTTTTTGAGTTCAATGGAATTATTGAAAAACATGAAATACTGAGAGTCTAAATCTCTTGTTGCAGATACTCCTTTACGCAAATCATCAAGAAAATGCTTGACAAAACCAGTTGCTCCCCAATATGTATCAGCGGTACCTTTTCCTTTGGGAGGTTTTCTCAATATGAGACTAAACTTCGGGACAATTTCTCCACAGTCCAAAAGATCGATTAACTCGCGATAATAATCTCCTTGGTATGCAGAAGCAGCTGCCAATAAAAGAGTTAAATCTCCCGTATCATAGCAATCTAGATACCGCAAACCGGGCAAATCAGAGGTTTTGGCTCTTATCAACCTTCTCTCATAAAGTGTGTCGTAGGTGGTTTCAGCAAGCCCTTTTTGACGCTGTGTTTCGCCTGCATAATATATCAACACAATATCAGGCAAGGCTTTTTTTACTTCACTCTGAGGTAAAATTTTGTCGTCACACCAGATTTCAATTTTCTCTCTGATCTGGTTGTTAAGAGCCGGATCTGCATTTAAAAACAAACCTCCCATATCGCAGTTATACTTTAAAGTATAGTTTGTATCCGCGACAGAATACTCTATTACACAGTCTTGCAAATCAGGTCTTTCTTTCGGAGAAATGAGCGGAAGCGGCTTGCTGCACGCGACATTTTGAGCATTGCTAAATGCCCGTGTAATCACTTCGAGAAGATTTGACTTTCCGGAACCATTGCTACCAATAAATACAGCAGTATTGGATCCCGAAAAGATGCAATCAAACCCTTTCAGGTTTTTAAATTCTTTAATTGAAACTCTTTGGATCCTCATGTATTTACCTCACTTTTAAAATATTTGCTTTAGCAATTCCACCGCGCTCTCCTCGCTTGGGTCATTTGTGCCCAACTCGCCACGGAATGCACGGGAGAGGATGGATTTTTTGATGGTGTCGATTTGCTCCAAAACGGATTCGGCAGCTACTTTGGCTCGCTGTTCTTTATCAAAAAGTTCATCGAGGATTCGAGCGATTTCTTCTTGTTCTCTATCATTTGTCGGGAGATGCACAGTTAACGCAGATAACTCTTTTTGGTTGATCTTTGGCAAAACAGAACGAGAACCAGCAGTCGATGCTTGAAGCAAAAACTCATCTGATAGCATATAATACCAAAGACACCTTGCGTTTTGGTATGCTTCAATAGGATACATATCTGCGCTGCATAACCCATCGAAATCAACAACAACTGCTTTTGACAAATAAGGTCGAATTTTTGAATAGAGTATTTGTCCTGAGTAAAAACGGTGTTTACCGCTGGTCACGCCATCTTCGGCAATCGTATGATATTCAAGTAGCACACCAGTTTTTTTCTCAATATTATCTGGAGCGATATGCGGAAAACTCTGATACTCTGCAGGGTCAACTAAGTTGCTTCTAATAGCTGCAACGCTGTCAAAACGATTAGTTTTCCAATTACCTATTGAGACTCCGCGTTCTTCCCGCCATTTCGCAGTCAGTTCACCGGTGAAGGCCTTATGAAGAATAGCGGCTTTGCGGGTTTCAAAGCTATCCACCACGGCCTGTGCCTTTTCCTTGGCCTCATCCAGCTTGGCAAACAGACTTTCAATGCGGTCAACAATGCGCTGCTGCTCGGCAAGCGGAGGGACAGGGACAGGGTATCCCTGAACAAATTTTGGCTGTGCTCTCATTAACGATCCACCAACGCCCGATACATTTGAAAGCATATACCCGCGAAAATATGGTGACCGGAAACACCACATTAGATAATTGGAAATTAGCCTGCTATTTCTAACAACAATCCATTCAGACGAAGCAAGCAAAGAGTGATCCGTATATTTTGAGACTTTCCAAACCCGATTTATCCGAGGATTGATTTTGCAGAGAAGAACATCGCCTTTTTTGACAGCTTGTTTTGTTGAGCCAATGTCAGCGCCGAGTACAATCTCCGGGTAGTTGTCTGCGCTGCTCGGAACGCTGTATAACTCAAAAGTCTCATTTTTAGCTTTAGTAGGGTCGGCAGAAATACCTACATATTGGTTTATTGCCCCAACAGTTGTCCAACACCAATTCTCCGGCAATTTATACGGCCACTCCCAATCCGGCACTAAAGCTGCCTGCAAACGCTCTTCGGGCGTGAGGGCGGTTCCTTTTTTTGCTCTTGCCATCACTTTTCCTCCGTCAGAGCACGAAGCTCACGCACAACACTTTTCAGCAGATCGACCGCTTCTTCCAGATTCGCAATCGCTTCCTCGCCGCTTTCTACAGGGTCAGGGAGATCGTCATAATCCACGATGGAGTCGTCACGAATCAAGCCAAGGTCAAGACTATCGCCCGGATTCTTGGCGATTTCCTCACGAGTGAATCTGCTCCAGCGCTCGCCGGTGCGCTTGGACGGCTCTTCATACCCTGCCACGAATTCATCAAAGTCACTCTTACGCAGCTGCCGGGTCTTACCAAAGCTGTCCATATTGGTGCGCATATCGTAGAACGCAACCTCGGTGGTGTTATCCTGCTCGGTTGTCCCGCGGGTAAAGAACAGCACATTGGTCTTGACGCCCTGTGCATAGAAAATGCCGGTAGGCAAGCGCAGAATGGTATGCAGATTGCAGAAATTCATCAGCTCCCGGCGCACGCTGGCACCGTCACCGGCAGCAAACAACACATTATCCGGCAGTACCACGGCACAGCGGGCCTTGCCGTCCGCCTTCAGGCTGCGATAGATCACCTGCAAAAAGTTCAGCTGCTTGTTTGAAGTCTGGAAAGAAATATCATCTCTGGTGGCGCGCTCACCGCCCTTTTTCGTGCCAAAGGGCGGATTGGTCAGAATAACATCAAAATCTTTCAATCCCTTGGCGCTTTGTGCGAGAGAATCCCCCAATGTGATATTGGCATTCATATTGTGCAGATAGGCATTCATCAATGCCAAGCGATGGGTCTCGTGTACCAGTTCCACGCCGTTGAACGCTTTATTCTGCTGGAAATCTGCCTGACGGTCAGAGAGTGCATACATATCGTTATGTGCATTGACATAGCGGTTGGCTGCAATCATAAAGCCAAAAGTACCGCAGGCCGGGTCAAAGCACTTGTCGCCCAGCTGGGGTTTGATGAGCTCCGTCATCACATCGATCAGCACACGAGGGGTGAAGTACTGACCGGCACCGGACTTCTTCTCATTGGCGTTTTTCTCCAGAAGACCTTCATACAGGTTGCCCAGACCTTCCTCTTTGGCCTCATACCAGTCCAGCTTATCAATCTCCGTGATGATTTTTTCGAGATTTTTCGGCTCCTCGATGCTGGAGGATGCGTTGGCGTAAATCTGCGCCACGCGGCCAACGGATTCTTCTCCCAGCTTGCTGAGCAGCGTATAGTAGTGCTTTTTCAGGTCAATGCCGGAACGGCTGGTCAAAGAGCCCCAACGATATGCTTCGGGAATATCCTTATCTGCACCGGTCTCATCGGCCATTTTCAAAAACAGAATGTAGGTCAGCTCTGTCACATACTGGTGATAAGTAATACCGTCATCCCGCAGCACATTGCAGAGGTTCCAAAGTTTCTGTACAATATCTTGCGTGCTCATTTAAGCTGCTCCTTCGTAAATATAAGTGTTGATCTCGCGGATAATCTCCGCAAGCTGCCCGCCAAACTTTTTGTTAAAGCGAGCGAAACCGCCATCCATCTTGAACGCCGGTGCCTCAAAGGTCTCGGTATTGAGGATGCTCTCGTGAAGCATATATACCTTGATCTTTTCCAGCAGATCCAGCTGCATTTTGTTAAAGTGATGCGCCGAAATCAGTTTAGAAAAGGCCATTTTCACGCGGTCATCGTGGTTCACCAGCGGCGTTTTAAGTACAGCCCGACGAACAAAGGCGATAATGTCTGCCACAATCCGTTCATTGCTCACCGCACTGGCCGCTTCATTCAAGCTGCTCTCGGTGAAATTCTCCTTATCCAGTTCCAGCTTTAACTCCCGAAGCTGCGCCCGGGTCATATCGCTGGGGCGGGTGCAGGCTATGCGGATCGCTTCGATACGGTCTTTGTTCTCATTAACATAGGCCACAAAAGAGCCCAGATAATCCTGCGGTTTTTCCGTGTCACCATAGCCGCGGGTCGTTTCCAAAAGGGTATCTTCCTTTTCGGAATAGTAATGTCCGCGCTTCTTACCCTTCAGGTTGTCAAACCAAAGCAGGAAATCCTTATCCTCCCGGCAGCGTCGCACAAAAGCTTCCTCTGTACAGCTTTTCAATTCCTTCGCATATTCCCGAATTGTTTTTCCGCCTAAACGCTCGGATACATCATACTTTTGCTCATCGGTCAGATTGTTGCTCTTGCGCTGTAATCTCGCCAAAATACGATCTTTGACAGGCTGCTTGCTGGCCTCACCCGGACGGAACAAATCCTCCAACAATTCAGCTATTGATTTGCTGACGGAGACTGACTTCATATTGGAAGTGTCGTCCAAGTCCTCGTACACACGAACTGCATCGAAGATATTGAAGTGTGTCTTTCCGATTTCCGGGCAAAGGCGAGTAGCGCGTCCCAGCATCTGCTCAAAGAGGATCCGGCTGTTAATCTTTCGCATAAACACCAAATTGCAAATTGCCGGCACATCGATTCCGGTAGTCAGCAGGTCGACCGTAACGGCAATGTTGGGGTACTGGTTGTTCTTGAACTGCTTGATCACCTGCAAGATCTTCTTTTTGTTGCCACCGGCAGTTTTACCCGTGATTTTCATAATGGCATCATTGGAAATGCCATAGGGCTTGTAAATTTCTCGGAGCGTATCCACAATGCGGTCAGCGTGCGCATCATTTACTGCGAAAATCAGCGTCTTTTCTCCGCTTTCCGGATTCAGGTAAGTCGAAACTTCTTCCAGTACCTTGCGGGTATGATCCGGCAGAACAATTTTGCGGTTGAACTCCGACACATCGAAATCCATTTCATCGTCCAAAACTGCACCGTTCAAAAGTTCATTGGTGTTGGGATCATATTGCGCCAAGGCTTCGCCCTTCTTGAACTGTGCGTCATTTTCAATGAAATCCGTATTAATCAGATACGGAGGGTCGTGATCCACCAGCCAGCCATCGATAACCGCCTCACGGTAGCTGTAGGTATAGACCGGCTCCCCGAAAATCTCGGTCGTGTGCAGGGCGGGCGTAGCAGTCAAGGCAACTTTCACCGCATCGAAATACTCGATAACCTGCTTGTACTTGCTCATATAATCATCTTGATTATCGTAGAGGATTTCTTCTTCCGTCATTTCACGGTCAAGAATATAGCCTCGGTGGGCTTCGTCCACAATAATCAAATCAAATGCACCGGGCATCAAATCCGGTTCTTCTGCCAGAATCGTGCGTTTCAAAAGCCCCTGCACCGTTGAAATGCTGACCTTGGTTTCCAGATTGATGATGTTGTCATCGATCGCTTTGATCTCATATATTTTGTCCAGCGTCAACAGTTCCTTCAGCTTAACATCTTTGAAAGTGTCCATTGCCTGCTCACCGAGGGACACTCGATCCACAAGGAAAAGAATACGGCGGAAACGCTTGGATTCCAGCATCTTGTAGATAAGCCCCAGAACAGTACGGGTTTTACCTGTTCCGGTAGCCATTGCAAGCAAGGCCGTTCTCTTGCCGTCAACGATTGCCTCTGTTGCCATATCAATGGCCTTGATCTGGTAGTCGCGCAGATTCAACCCATTAGGATCTGTCATAAACGAATTATCTGCTGCAGCCAGCGCTTGATTGGCCGCCACTGTATTCTGACCAAGTTTTTCCATCAGGTCACTTGGGCTAAACCAGTTCCGAATAGGATACGGTTGATTTTCCTGTTCCCGGACATCCAAAAACCAAATACCAGACTTCGTCCGCAGCTGCTCTAAATACGCCCTGCCATTTGAAGCAAAGAGAAAGGGAACCTGATAACCATTCCAGTTTCCAACCGTATGTGGAATATCCTCCGGCTTAATATGTGCAGCATAGTCCTTTACCTGCACATCGATGGTAGATGCCACATCTTCCGACATCTTTTTTGCATCCATCAATGCTACGAGCTTCTCGCCAACGAAGAATGCATAATCCGCATACCCGTTTTTGTAAAAGGCCGAATTGGTAGGCCATTCGCTGATGGCAATATTTCTCCCCTTTACAGGACGCGTTCCTTTGCTGTAGCGCAGGTTCTGCGTATCAGCTTCCCAACCAGAAAGACGAAGCTGCTCGTCAATCAAGCATCTGGTCTGCGCCTCATTCCAATTCATCATAGCGGAGACAGATTCTGACCGCCTTGCGCGCTCCTTCTGCGTTTTGCCCGAAGCGGCGGTCTTGACCACGGCCAGTTGCTTCGTCAATTCCTCAATTTTCCTTTCCTGCTCGGCAATAACGGATTCCAAATCTTCGTGCGTGGTCTCGCTCGGCATAACGAACTCAGGCGCAATATATCCCCAGTCTCCATAGGTTTCCATAAACCAAACAGCAAGATTGTATGTCAAGGATAGCAATGTCTTTGCTTCGTCCACGGAGTCCGTACCTATATGTACTGCCGAGTTTCTTGTCTTGCGAAGAACATATAGCGTGTTGTCAATTTCGTGCGGCAATAAACCGGATCGCTTCAAAATGCGAATTCGATTTGCGTGGGTGTTGTCAACAGCTGGCTCCGCAATGTGCTCGAAGACAAAGATCTCCTGCACTAAGCGCTCGGCAAACATTCCGAGTTTATAGATACAGGCATTGGGATCAGAATAGACATAGGTTTCTGCGGTTGCGCCGATCTGTGCCAATGCAGGCCAGTATCGATTCAGAAAATCAAAATTTGATTTCATAAGCAGTCTCCCTCGATTTTTGTTAATTCATTTAGCATTTGATATAAGCACATCTCCAAAGTGCCAATTTGGCACTTTGGAACCACCGTGCTGGCACTTTGGGATTTCGCCAAAGTATCAATTTGATACTTTGGAAGCCGAAAGCTGATACTTTAGACTTACAAATCTCTCGCCCAGAAGGCCGTGAGGCCTTCGTAATAATAGCTGTGGTCGATGCCCTTCATATAGACCTCTCGGCTATTCACATCATCGGTGAGTGCGTTTTTCAGAAGGTGTTTGATTTCAATATCTTTTATCGGGCTGCGCTCCATGGCAAGAAGATAATCTTCTTTATCCACCTTGCTCCAATCAATGACCTTGTGAAGCTCAGATTTGAAAATAAGGTCGAGCCAAATGCGGGTGCTGCGCCCGTTTCCTTCTCGGAAAGGGTGGGCGATATTCATTTCCACATACTTCTCGACGATTTCATCAAAAGTAGATTGCGGCATTTTATCAATGTTGGAAAGTGCCGCTTCAAGGTACATCAGCGGCGCAAAACGGAAGTTGCCTTTTGAAATGTTTACGGTTCTGAGTTCTCCGGCAAAATCGTAAATTTCATCGAAAAGATACTTATGAATTGCTTTGAGGGCGGAGAATTTTCCCGCTTCCAATTGATCAAGCAACCCGCTATCAAAAAGCTCAAGCGCTTTTTTCTTGCTGATGCGTTCTTCCTCGCGGGCAAGGTCGGCAGAGTTTGTCATCCCCAATTTATTTTCAAGTGCCATATTGCACCTCCCGATTAATTTACAAGATATTTAAGCACAAAAAACAATCCGACAAGCGCTGCAACAATCAATAACACAATCCATCCGGCGGCTTTCCGTCCTTTCTTTTTTGAGGAAACCGGCTGTACAAGATATGTATACTGTAACTGTGAAGATTGACCGTGCTGTTTTGGTTTTGCGACAGGCTGAGGTCTTGTTGCCTTTCGGTACATAGCAAGCGGGTCGCTTTGATTCATAATTCTATCGTAAAAGTCGTCAATCCACTGCGCATCGCCGTATTCGCACATATTCTCCTCTGTGCAATTTGGCTTATGGGCAATTTGATTTCTAATCCACCGATAGTGCTTTAATTGTTTCAGGTCATCATTCCAATTAAAAACATAGAACGAGGCAGATGCCAGTCTTGCCATATCGTCAATATAAGCTGAAACGCCATGGTTGCTGTCATAAATTTCATTGCACAACTTTTCAAGTCGTTTATAAGAATTTATAAATCCCATTTTCTCACCGCATTACTTATCCGCCGCAACGCCGGATTTCATCCAGGCGTCAACTTCGCTTATTTTGAATTTCCACAGCCTGCCGATTTTAGCGGCGGGCATTTCTCTGCGTTCAATCCAGTCAAGAACGGTATCACGGCTGACGCCCAAATATTCCATAATTTCTTTCATTGAATACCAGCGTTCAAGATTGTTGTCCATAGCGGAATCCTCCGTTTTCACGAAAATACAATACTACAAAGTATATTATACCACATTTATTGGAATATCACAAGGCTTAACAGGGGTTTATTCGGAGTTTTCAAGAAAAAGTCATGAATTACACGGCAGAAAAAAGCCTTCTTTCGAAAAAAATCGAGAGGAGGCTTTGAAACTATCCCTGCCCGCTTGTGCGTGGCGGGTGATAAAACGGCATTCTTGGTTTTGCGTTATGGCTATTGATGCGGGGCAGGCTTTCAAGCGGGATAGCGTAGAACCGTTCTTTGATAAAATTCCCGTTCATGTTGTCAATGATTTTTGCGGCCTGTTCCGCATAAGCGCCGGTCACATCAAATTCCGCAAGGCGGACGATCTGAAAGCGATATTTCCCAGCAGCGGTATACAGAATCTCTCCGGCTTTTCCGTCACCGTAGGGGGTATAGGCGTAGCTGGCTGACTGCACTGTTTTCTTGTCTTTTTCTTTTATAACCGTTATAGGTGTTTGCTTTAAGGAAACGCCGTCGCAAAAGCCCATGTCGCAAAGTTTCTTTGCAAATTTTTCGATTGCCGCCTTGCGTTTTTTCTCAATGCTTTTTTCGCCCGACGCGCCTTGTTTTAACGCAATTTCTGCATAGGTGTTGGGCTTAAAAACGCCGAAACAGTCAAAACATACACCGAGAGAAAGAGATAAAATCTGCTTATCCTTAGGTGTGATTTTATCGGCGGCGGTGCGGAAATTGTCACGGTAAATACTTCGCAGCACTTCATCAAACAGAGATACGGACGGGTCTTCAATCAGCTCGTCCGCAACGGTGCCGTCCGCCGCGCTTTCGTTTTCTTCTGCCGGGACAATGCCGACGGGATATTCGCAAGCCTTGCCGACAGCGACAAGTTCGGTAACTTTTTTCTCGGCAAAGCCCGTCTCTTTTACGGCAAGCGCAATACGCGCATCGGCGGAAAGCTCGGGAGCGCTGTTATAAATGCGCATAACCTTACGCAGCTCGGCGTACCCGTTTTGCGTCGGCACGGTGCAGGCGTTTTTGGTCGTGCGGATATAATCCAGCTGCCGCATGACCGCCGCTTTTTTCACATACTGCAAAAGCGGAATGGGGTCGGCGGCATCATAGCCGAGGAAAGCAAACCACAGGGTCTCCAAAAAAATCTGCTTAATATCTTCGGTGTCGTCCGCGGAGAGATTATAATGTGAAACGAAACGCTCGGCACGGCTTTGCAGTACCGGCTCATACGCACGGATAAATGCCTCAAAATATCCTTTATCCCGGCTCTTGATTGCCTCAACAAAATATGTGTTCAAATCATCGAACCGCACGCCGCTTTTATCGCTTTCGGTAAAGGCAGATGCGCATTCGATTTTTTCTTTGCAGAAATATTTGATACGCAGAATTTCATCGTTGATTTCCCAAATCCGCAGCTTACCCGAACGGACAGAAGAAAGAATATCGTTCCATATCGTCGGCTCGTGCAGCCGCTTATCCGTAATGCCGCAAAGCAATTTTTCGGCAGCCTTTTTGTATTCGGCATCCATACGCGCACCTCCTTCCCAAAGAAAAATAAATTTATTTTTTGCCCAGTGCCGCTTTTGCCTTGTTGATCAGGTTCCGTAAAACCATATCCTGCTCATACTGATTTTGCGCGTAATCAAAATCAATCTGCGCTTCCTCGTAATGCCGTTTGGCAAGTTCGATTGCCTTATCGCACACATCCATATCATATTTGGCGGACGGCAGATTTTTATTGGTTTTGTGCTTTTCATTGCGCAGAGAATCGTATCTCTTTTTCCAAATCGCATAGCCGAAACCGTCCTTTTTCTTTTGCTTCGGCATATTCAGTTTATTTTTTGCAACATAGGCGCAGGGAACGCCGTACTCCGGATTGACGGTGCTGCAATACAGCTGTTTATGCGCGGTTTCCATAAAGAAAAATCGATGGCAGATTCTGCATTGCCAGGAATAATGTCCGGCGGCAAGCCCCTCGAACATATCGGTGACATAAAAATTGAGCATACGGTCGAAATGAATTCGGCGGCCGAGCACAGCAGAGCCGTTTTTGTTTTCAAGGACAACCGGCGCCATCCAAACTCCCGGTTCCAGCGTAAAATTGTGCGTAATTTCAGTGGCGTTTAGTTCCTCGATCCATTCCGCCACTTCTTCTTTTCCGAAAAATTCTTTTGTAAAACCGGCAAGGAGAACTTTGTCCCGAAATCCGTTCTCGGTGAGGTTTACAAAATACATCATCGCAACCTTATAAAAATTGAAGGTGTCGGCGCAAAGATAAATGTAGGATTTTATGAATTCGGTAAGAACGATAATGTGGTCATGCATAGCCGTGCCTTCGGGAACAAAATTGATATTCGGTATCGGCATGGAAGAAAAGCTGCGCTGCCACTCTTTGATTTTATCATCACCGAGAAGCAGATCAATATGTTCGTACTCTTCGCTGATATTAAAATACGAAAACGGTTTTATTTTCCCGATAATATCAAGTATTTTTTCTACGGTCTTCCGAATGCTTGTAAACAGCTCATCGCTGTAATTTTCCGCATTCAGTCGGTTATACAAATCATTGAGTTTATCGCCCGTCTTAAAAACGTAGAGCAACTTGTCGGCGGGGATGTTTAATATATCGTGGGTAATGATTCCGAGCGGCAGAGTTTTGCCGCCTAAAATAAAATCGTCACCTGTAAAGTCAACAGAGAACTTATAAAAATTCGCATCGCCGACAGGTTTTGTTTCGATCAGATTCATGTGCGCCACCTCGTTTCTGTAATCAGTATACCATAAAACCGTTTCGCTGTCACCGGAAATTACAAAAATTTCAGAAACGAATTTTTGCGCTCACAGCATTTTATGTGATTTTTCTGTTTTCAGCCATTAGATAGATAGGCGAGCAAAAGCAACGGTTCCGCCGCCGCTGTTTTCGCTCTTATTTTTTTACAAGGAGATTTCAGTATGGCTGACAAAAAAACAAAACTCGCCGTTATCGACGGCGAAACCTTAATGGACATGAAACTTCCGCCGACAAAGTTTTGTGTCGACACGCTGCTGCCGCAGGGGTTATGCATCCTCGGCGGTGCATCAAAGATCGGCAAATCGTGGTGGGTGCTGGATCTGTGCGTGCGTATTGCAAAGGGCGAACCGATGTGGGATCTAAAAACAACCTCAGGAACAACACTGTACCTTTGCTTGGAGGATACTCTGCGCCGCGTGCAGAACCGTCTGCTTTGCATCACCGATGAAGTGCCGCCCAATGCATTTTTTGCTACCTCTGCCGGAACGCTGTCCGACGGTCTGTGCGAGCAGATACGGGATTTTGTAAAAGAGCATTCCGACACGGTTTTTGTTGCCGTGGATACCTTTCAGATTGTGCGCAACAACAGCATCGACACCTCTTACGCAAACGACTATGAGGAAATACGGATATTAAAACAGCTGGCGGACGAACTTGGTATCTGTCTTCTGCTGGTGCATCACCTGCGCAAACAGGGCGACAGCGATCCGTTCAATAAGCTGACCGGCACCACCGGAATCGTCGGCGCAGTGGATACCGCTTTCGTGCTGGACAAGAGCCGCCGCAATGCCGACAGCGCCACCATCTACTGCACAGGTCGTGATGTGGAGGATCGCCAGCTTGAACTGCGGTTTTCCAAAGGGGAATTTGTTTGGAAAATGCTCGGCGACAGTATGGAGAACCGGGAAATGCTGCTGCCGAAGGAGATGGAACTGCTGGTCGAATTTATGAAAGTGCAGAAAAATTACAGCGGCAGCAACACGGAGTTTTGCGAACGGTATAACGAATACGCAGGGCAGGCGGTATCGGCAAGGGGACTCAAACGGCTGATGAATCTTTGGGAATATCGCCTTGCCGATTTCGGTGTGCGCTTTCGCAGCCACCGCAGCAACGGCGCACGACTGCTGGAAATCGAATATTCCTTTTCTGCCGGTGACGAAAGTGCCGTTGGTGACGGTTAACTTCGGATATTCCAAACGGTTCGTCACAAGCGTTCCTTTCGTCCCTGTCGGCGGTTTACGGGCGGTTTGTGCCGCTTTCGGCGGGGAGAAGGGATAAACCATCCCAACGAAAAACAAACCGCAAATTCGGGCTTTTTTCGGAGGGCTTCGGCTTCCGATTTCCCGGACTTCGTCCGGGGCAAGCAGAGCGTCCGGCTGTCCGCCTGACCGCTGAAATTTCGGGCAGCAGCCCGAACCCACTATTATTACGAAAGGAATCATAAAAATGAGCAAAAAACGGTTGCGTGACACAACGCTGACGATTCGGCTAACTAAAGCCGAAAAAGAACGCATTGAACGAAATGCAAAACGCGCCAAGCAAAATCTTACCGACTATATCGTTTTGCTGTCGCTTGAAACACCTATTCATGTAGCAGAAGATGTGAAACCGTTGCTGATCGAACTGAAACGCATCGGCAACAATCTGAATCAGATCACGGCAAAAATCAACGCCGGTGCGTTTCGGTCATACAACTTCGAAGATATGATCGACGAGCAGAAGAAAATCTACGAGCAGTTGCTGGACGTTGCGAGGAAAGGATAATGGCAACGGTAAGTTTTATTCCCGAATCGAGGCAAAGCATCAGCGCAATGAAAGCGGTGATCGAATACTGTTTGCAGCAGAAAAAGGTGGCGGACGCAGACAGCGGCCGCCGATTGGTGAGCGGTGTAAACTGCAACGGCGAAAGTGCTTTCACGGAATTTATGGCGACCAAGACCGCACATCACAAAAAGGGCGGAATGAATTTTTATCATTATGTGCAGTCCTTTTCGCCGAGCGAAAGCGTGACCGCCGAGCAGGTGCACGAAATCGGTTTGGCGTTTGCGAAAAAGGCATGGCCTGGGCATGAGGTGCTGGTGACCACACACACCGATGTTGCGCATCTGCACAATCACTTTGTCATCAATTCCGTGCATTACGAAAACGGAAGCAAACTCCGCCAAAATCCCGGCACGCTGACAAAGCTGCGCTCACTCAGCGACGGCATCTGTCAGCAGCACGGGCTGAGCGTTCTCGAGCCGTATAAAAAAGACGGTGCAAACATTTCAAGCCGAGAGTACCGCGCCGCGGCAAAGGGCGAGAGCTGGAAGTTCAAGCTGATGTCCGATATTGATTTTGTGATGAATCGCAGCGCCAGCCGTGCGGATTTTATACGGGAGATGCAGCGGCTCGGCTACAAAGTCACATGGACGGATGAGCGAAAATATATCACCTTCACTTGCCCGAACGGAATGAAGTGCAGAGATATCCGCCTGCACGATGAAAAATATTTGAAAGAGGTATTGGAATATGAATTCACAATCAGGAAACAGCACACAGCAGAACTCGGCAATGGATATGCTGAGGAGGAAAAACGCACGGACGCTGTCCGAACTGGAACAGATCCCGTATCAGCCGCAGGTGTATGCGATCCCGATAGAACAGCGCAAGAGGGAGAGCAAGCTGCTGGCGGACGCGGTGGAGTTTCAGCCGAGACTGTATCAGATGATCGAACGGCTGGCGACGGCAGAGGAACTGAGCGACCACTGCACCCGGATACAGAATATCGAGGCGGAGTATATGGAAAAGACGGTGCGGGAAGTGGTGACGGAGAACCGCAAAACGACGGCGCAGATGCAGAACCTCGTCGAACAGGCTGGGAAGAATCAAGAACAGTTTATTTTGAATTGCTCCGAAACCCTTTCAAAGAGTACCAAGACGCTGGACAGCACGATAGAGAAACTACACCGAAAAATATTGAAAATTATGATAGCCGCGGCGGTATCGGCAGTGGCGCTGTCGCTGCTGGTCTGCGCGGTATTCTGGAAGCTGGCAGTATAATTGACGGCACTGCCGAAGACCCGGAGGAACGCCGAAAGCGCATTGAGGCGCAGGAAAATGCCTCCAACCTCGGTGCCGTTATCGGGCTTGCGGTCGGTATCCTCACCGCCGCAGCCGACAGCGATGAAGATATGACCGCCGAGGAAAACGATGAGCCTACTATAATGATGTAGGAGAAAGGAATTGCCTATGACGAAAAAAGAACACGAAAAAGAATTGCGCTGCTATCCGGCGGCGCTGACCGCCGCCGAGGTCGCGGAGATCCTGCGGGTCAGCACCAAGACCGTATATAAGCTGATAAAAGAAAAGTCCCTTCCGGCGGTGAAGGTCGGCAGAGAAAGCCGCATTGCCAAATCGCAGCTCATTGACTATCTGCGGCAAAGGGAAACCTCAAGTTCGAACCCAAAGGTCTGTTTTCTTGAGAAAACTTCCGAAAAAGTCTGGACTTGTGCGGTGAGTTGTGATATTGTTCGTGTCGGTAAAAACAAAAAAGGAGTGAACGCAAATGAATGCCGCAACCACACTTGCAGCCAGCGTACAGGCTAAAAAAGGCCGTCTCTATGCCGTGATACAGGTAAGAGAGAACGGCAGGACAAAGCCCGTATGGCGCGCGCTGGGACTGCCCGAAGGCTCGAACAAATCAAAGGTGAACAAAGCCTACCGAGAGGTGGTACAAGCCTTTGAACAGTCCTATGCCGAGCAGATCGCGCAAAACAAAAAGCCAGCCTCGGATATCCCGATCTACGATTATATGTGCGCCTACTTTAAAAAGATCGAGAAAAACATTCAAAAGAGTACCGCCGAAAGCTACCGCGGAATGATAAACGGTAGAATTCGGCGGTATTTTACTGCCCGAAAGGAACTGACGGTCGGCAGCATCACCGCAAAGGACATTGAGGATTTTTATGATTGGATGTTCGAATCACACGTTGTCGCCAACACCGTTATCCACTATCACACCGTCCTGCACAGCGCTTTCAAACGGGCTTTCAAGGACGGACTGATTGACTCGAATCCCTTTGACCGCATCGACCGCCCGAAGAAGAACAAGTTCACCGGAGAAAACTATTCCGAGGAAGAACTGATTGCTATGCTGGGGCTTATTCGCGGGGATATTATCTATCCGGCTGTCATGCTGGCGGGCGGCTTGGGGCTGCGCCGCAGCGAGGCGTTGGGCGCACGGTGGTCGAGAGTAGACTGGGAGAAGAAAACCATACTGCTCGACACCAAAATCATTGAGTATAAGGAAAACGGTAAGGTCATCGTCGAACCAGTGGAGGAAATGAAAAACAAATCCAGCCGCCGCACGCTGCCGCTGCCGGACCCGGTGTATGAAATGTTGTGCGAGGAACGGGAAAAGCAGGACCTGTACCGCCGTATGTTCAAGGGCAGCTACAACCGCAAATACGACGATTATATCTGCGTCGATCAGCTCGGCGGGCTGATACGCCCGAATCGGGTCACACAGCGTTTCGCCGACCTGATCAGGCAATACGGTCTGCGCAAAATTCGGTTCCACGATCTGCGCCACACCTTCGCCAGCATCCTCATCAATCAGGATGTGCCGCTGCTGAATGTATCGACCTTCCTCGGCCACTCCGACCTGTCCACAACGGCAAATATCTATGCCCATCTGGATAAGTCCAAGAAACAGGAAAGCGCCGATGTGATCAGCAGTATCTTCAATAAAGCAAAAGAATGATGCGTCCACGGCGGGCGCATTCTTGCTGACGGAAAGGATGATTTTATATATGACTGAAAAAGATTTTATGAGCGGGAGTGAGCTTCGCCAGTACCTGCACATCTCCACGCGGAAAATGAAATATCTGATGGACAACAACTATATCCCGCACGAAAACACGGGACACGCGACCCATAAATATCGGGTGCGGACAGAGGATGCGGTGCGGTTCAAAGCCCGTATGGATACCGAACCGGGATTTTTATCGGAGCTGAGCGGCATGTTCTCCAACCGCACCGAATGGCATCCGCTCCCGATGTTTGAAGCTACCCCGGAAAACTGCGAAGCCTTTCGGCGGTGGCTCGATTCACAGTGGGCAGAGCTGCCGGAGGCTCTGCCCACGCAGACGGCGGCGGAATTGGTGGGACATAATCCGCAAAGCATACACAAGCTTATAAAAGAAAATGTACTGCACGGAATTAAAATCGGTGCAGTACAGTACATACCCAAAACGGAGTTTATCGCCTATATGGCTTCACCGCAAAAGCTATCCAACCCACGTACCGAAAGATATAAAGAACTCATCCGAGAATTCAAATATATACAGCGCCGTGAGCGTGAAAACGAACAGCGGCGGCAGAAAAGAGAAATGATGAAAGAGAGTACATAACCTATGCCTCACCTGAAACGGTGGGGCAGCATTTTTTTTGCTTCTGACGGGTCGAACTATGAGAACAGCAAAATAAGATTCCCTTATTTTGCACCATATTTTAAGGGAAACGGAATGAAAATAAGGGAAAGCCTTTATTGGGGTCGGTTTTCGCAGTGTCAAAACCGCAGCTCCGAACCTTTTGAATGAGGTGCGGGGCTATTTGTGCGTTTCATTTCATAATCTTTTCAAAGCGGAACATTTCATCCGGACCCTCATCGGGTGCTGCTTTTCCGTCTTTCTCCGGCGGGTTCGGCTCCGGGTGTATGGCGGAGAAAAATTCGACGGCGTGAAAGCCGCATTTGTTGATATAAAAATGAATATTGCGCTTTTCAAAATAGGGCGTACAGGTTTCCCATACCTCGGTTTCGGGGTGCAGAGCCTCCACGGCAAGCCAAGTGCCGTAGCCGATGCCTTTGCTGTGTTCCTTCGGCGAAACGAAAAGAAGCTCCAGCTCGTTATGATGTGTTTCTTTGTTGATTTTCAGCACTACACCGCCAACCTTTCTGCCATCATACAGAATTCGATATGCCTCGCTGTCGGGTGCATCAATGCTTTGCTCAATCGTTGCGCGGGAAATGATTTCGCCGTCCTCCTCAAAATGATTGTCCCGCAGCCCGAATTCTTCCACCGCACCATACTTGAAAGACTCCTGATTATCAAGAATAAACTGCTCACGATCCTCCGCTTCCAGCGGTGCAAGGGTTACTTTTGTGTTTTTCATAATTCCCTCCGAAAAATAAAAATACCCGGTCATTACTAAGTAATAACCGAGCGCACTCGACACCTAATCCGGTATGCGGCCTGCAAGGCTTGTGCCTTACGATCCCCGAGCGTTACGCCGCTCTACCTCCGGTGACATAAATATGAATCAGCCGAGTCCCGGAATAACCGGGATCCGGCTGACTGTTTGGCGGAGAGGATGGGATTCGAACCCATGTGCGATTGCTCGCAAACTGATTTCGAGTCAGCCCCGTTATGACCACTTCGATACCTCTCCATGTATGTTAACTCGGGAAACCGAGATTAACGCAAATATTCGGTTGTATTAGAATTTCTGTTAGAACTCACGGTATGCCTGCGGCGGGCGAATGCCCGAAACCCGCACGGTTAAAGGCTTTTCGGAAGACGGGCTTCCGTTTGCCGAGGGAGATTTCGAGTCAGGGCCGTTATGACCACTTCGATACACTTCCAGATAATTCGCGCCGGGATTCTCGCCTCGGCTCAGCCTGCTTTGCACAAGCTCATACATTTTAGCATACTTTTTACTGCTTGTCAATAATTATCTGCGGTCTTACGGCTTTTCTTTTCGTTTTTCAGGTCGGCGACGATTTTCTTCCGGGCTTTTAAAATCTATAAGTCGCTAAAACCTCTTTGTTTTTATCGTAATTTTGCGATTTTATAAAAAGCCGAAACTTATCGTTTTCATTGCAAAGGTTTTTGTATTACAAAGGTTTTTGCGCCAAAGTAACGGCTTTTCGCTTTTTAATATCCTATGCTTCCGATAGATTTGTTGTTTTTTGAGGGCAGTTTTGAAGCTGCCCGTAAAGCCTAAATTTCTTCGTTTTCGGGTGCTTCCTGCGATTCCCGAGTCAGAGTTTCGTCTACGAGATCGCTGATTCCGGCGAGAAGCATTATTATTCCCTGAACTTTCTTTGGATTGATAACGTACAGTCCTTTCTGTTTTTCGGTTTCAACGACGATATCCGCGGCAAGAAGCGGTTTCAAGTGATGATAAACCTGTCCGGTCGATCCGAATCCGCATTTTTCGACGAGAGCCGTAACCGTTTTCGGTTCGCGAAGTATTTCAGAAAGTATTTCGAGGCGGTTTTGATTGCCGATACATACCAGAATCTTTTCCGCGACGTCGCTTTCAATAAGGGAAAGCAAAGCATCGGTCGAAACGCCGTTCCGTATCCAGTTCGATTGTCTTCCGCCGGAATTGTACACGCCGAGATAGGTTACGAGTCCGCTGACGTTTTCCTCGTCGGTTTTGCGGCATAATTCTTCCATTTGTTCTCCGAGCCGTTTGTCCGGATGCATTTCGCGCATAACGTGAACTCTGTTCGGTTTTTCCGTCGTAGCTTTGTTCGGGAGCGAATCCTTAATCATTGTCTGCAATTTGTCGAGTTGAGGAGTTATTTCCTCCCGAAGCCGTTCCATTTGCCGTCTGAGTTCGTCGATTTCTTTGCCGAGATCTCTTGTCATAGCGAGTTCCTCCTGATTATTATATTACGCAATTCCGTGACTACGGAATTGCATATTATCATAGATTTAATTATCCGTCAAGGATTTTTCATATATTTTTTGAAATAATTGACTTTTTTGTTCTTTTCCGCATATCGATATACGAGAGTTCGGGTTGACCGATTGTCTGGGAGCCGCAAAAACGGCTGAAAAGGAGGATTTTATGAAGATTTTCGATTTGCATAACGACGCGCCGAGTCTTTTCGTTCGTCTTTCGGAGGATGAAATAAAAAACGGGCTTGACGAAATAATGGCAAAATATTATCGCACGGATAATCTCTGCGGAGCGGTTTTTTCCGTATTCGTAAGTAATTGCGAGGTTTTTTCGGGCAAAGCACGAGAATCGGCGTTCAGACAGATAGATATTACGAAGAAACTTATAAACGAAAGCGGGAAGTTCGTTCTGGCGGGCGGAAACGACGGAACCGAAAAGATTCTGAACGAAGGGAAGATTCCCGTTATTCTTTCGCTCGAGGGCGCCGATCCGATAGATTCGCCCGAAAGGCTTGAAGAATTCAGAGAGGCGGGAATTTCTTTTCTTTCGCTCACGTGGAGCCGCGATAACGCCTATGCGGGAGGTTGCAGACTTTCAAGAATTTCGGGAGAAAAGGGACTTACGTCAAAAGGAAAAGAGCTTCTTGCGGAAGCGGAAAGGCTCGGAGTTTCCGTCGACCTTGCTCACGCGGGAAGAAAGACCGTCCGCGAAATTCTGGAGAACTTTTCGGGACGAGTTCTTATCAGTCATACGAATTGCCGCGCTTTGAATGATCTCGACAGAAATGCGGACGACGAGGTTATAGCCGAAGTCGTGCGGCGGGGCGGAGTGGTAGGAGCGAGCGGGGTAAGTATGCTTTGCGGAAGCGGAAAGGCGGAGCTTGCGGAGCATATTCTGCGGACGCTTGAACTCGGAAACGGAAAAGGAGCGGCTCTCGGACTCGATATATCCGATACGCGCGTTTACTACGGAAGAAACGACTCGTATCGTATAGACGGAAAAACGGTCGAGGCTTTTGACGTTATAAGAAATTACGACGACGGAGATTCGCTTGCTTGCGTCCTTTCCGAGCGAGGACTTTCGGGAAAAACGATAGCCGAAGTCTTTTTCGGCAACGCAGTCGGCTTTTTCTCAAAATAACGACAATATCGATAAAAATGCACTTAAATTTTTTTAAAAACGGCTGAAAAGAATTTGAAATTATCGAAAAATTGGGCTATAATATAATAAAAAACGTTCTGCTTTCGGGCAGGCGTCGGTCGGAGATGAGAAAAAATGAAAGGATTTACGTTTGACAGGGGCGTGCATTTTCCCGCGAAGAAGGAACTGAGCGGAAGCAGCCCTATCGAAAAGCTCGAACCGGGCGATAAGGTCTATCTCAGCGTTCAGCAGCATATGGGAGCGCCTGCCGTACCCGTTGTCGGGGCGGGCGATACCGTTAAGTGCGGACAGCTCGTTGCCGAAGCCGCGGGCGGTTTTTCGTCGAATATTTTCAGCCCCGTCAGCGGCGAGGTAGAGGGAATCGTAAGACGGAAAAACAATATCGGCGTCGATACCGATTACATAGTCGTAGTCAACGACCGGAAATACGATACGGTCAGGCTTCCGGAGATTGCCGCGGACAGAGAGAGTATTTTAAGCAGGATTTTCGAAGCCGGTATAGTGGGAATGGGCGGCGCGGGATTCCCGACTGCCATAAAAGTCAAACCGAAAACGCCCGTGGATACGCTCGTTATAAACGGAGCGGAATGCGAACCTTATCTTACGTGCGATCACAGGGTTATGCTCGAATATACCGAAGAGTTCGTTAACGGAGTCCTTTTGCTTGCGACCGCCATAGGCGTAAAAAGAGCGGTTATCGGAATAGAAGTCAACAAACAGGACGCTATCGATAAAATCAACGATCTTCTGAAGAACAAGGGACTTTTTATCGAGAGCGGAGGAAAGCTCAGGAAGGAGCTTGCTTCAGGAAACTGCGGAAGGGAAGGCGTTGCGGTTATGCCGCTTAAATGCAAATATCCGCAGGGTTCGGAAAAACAGCTGATTTACGCCTGCACGGGAAGGAAAGTCCCTTGCGGCGGGCTTCCTTCGGACGTCGGAATAGTCGTTCAGAACGTTCAGACCGCGGTCGCGGTCAATAACGCCGTAGACGAGAATAAGCCTCTTTACGAAAGAGTGATGACCGTTTCGGGCGGAGCCGTAAGGCAACCCAAAAATCTTCTCGTCGCGAACGGCACGCCTTATTCGGAAATACTCGAAGCCTGCGGAGGCGTTACGGAGGACGTAGCCAAGCTTATATGCGGAGGACCTATGATGGGGCTTACTCTTCAGGACGACGGCGGAGTTACGACCAAGACCGAAGGCGCTCTCGTCGCGCTTAAAAAGGGAGAAGCCGATACGACTCAACCTACACCCTGCATCAACTGCGGAAGATGCGCTCTTCATTGTCCGATGCATTTAATGCCTATGTACATAGATTTCTACACACTTGCGGGAGATTACGAATCGGCTGTAAAATACGGAGTCAGGAATTGTTTCGAATGCGGAACGTGCACCTATGTCTGTCCGGCAAAAAGAACTCTTATGCAGAGCATAAAGCTTTGTAAGGCAAAACTCAGAGAAATGAAAAAATAAACGGGAGCGGAGATAACTATGGAAAAACTTATTTATTCGGGTTCTCCTCACATAAGAGGGAAATCCTCGACGAAGCGCATTATGATCGACGTTTTCATCGCGCTTCTGCCCGCCTGTATAACGGGCGTCTGCTTTTTCGGGCCGAGGGCCTTGCTCGTGCTTGCGTTGTCTGTGGTATCGGCGGTTGCGTCGGAGTTCGCGTACAATCTGCTTATCAACAGGAAGAGTTTTAAAAACTGCGCGGAGGAATTCGATTTTACGTCGGTTGTAACGGGACTTCTTCTCGGAATGAACCTTGCGCCAGCGATAGACTGGTACGTCCCCGTACTTTCGGCGATTTTTGCCGTCGTAGTAGTCAAAATGATGTTCGGCGGAACGGGAAAGAATCTCTTCAATCCCGCGATAGCCGGAAGAGTTTTTGCTTTCATAAGCTTTTCGGCGGCGATGACCAAGGCGGCTAATTTTGCGTCGGGCAGTATCGTTCTTCCCGAATCCGGAGCTACGCCTCTCACTCAGCTTTTAAATAACGGAAATATCGGAGATTATACGCTTTTGCAGATGTTTCTCGGAAACACTCCGGGCTGCATAGGCGAAACGAGCGCGCTCGCAATTCTCGCCGGCGGACTTTATCTCGTCGTTCGCGGCGTTATAGATATAAGATATCCGCTGCTTTATCTCGGTTCGCTCGGACTTATCTCGGTATGCTTTGCGGGATTCGATTTCTCGGTATTTCTTCCTTCGATTCTCGGCGGCGGAGCAATGCTTTGCGCGTTCTTTATGGCGACCGATTACGTTACGACGCCCGATACGGTCAAAGGAAACGTAATCTATTTCATAGCTCTCGGAATTCTTACGGGAATTTTGCGTTATTCGAAGACGAGCGACAAGATCGAAGCGGTAAGCTTTGCTCTTATGATGATGAACATAACCGTTCCTCTTATAGACAAATTCGTGGTTAACAAGCCCTTCGGCTACGTTAAGGTCCGCGGAAAGAAGGAAAAGGAGGCCAAGCAATGAAAGGTTCGACAAAAGCCGTTCTGGTTCTCGTAGTAATCGCGCTTTGTTCGGCTCTGCTTTTGAGCGTTCTGAGCGACGTTCTCTATGTCAGCGACGACGATAAGGACAATATGAAGCTTAAAAGCGTCCACGCAAGCGCAGTCACGGAAAGAATCACGAACGTTTCAGAAAAATACGGAGAAGCCGCCGAAAACGAAAAATACGGTTCGGTTACGGGCGTATACAGGTGCGAAGACGGCGCGGTCATAATCAAAGCAAAAGGCACGGGCGGTTATTCGGGCGGATGGGTGGAAACCTACGTCGCGATAGGAAAGGACGGAGTTATTCTGAACGTAGTCGTTTCGGGCAATAAGAACCAGTCTTTCATTTCTTCCGTAAAGCAGTCCTGGCTGGACGGGCAGTTCGGAGGAAAATACGCTGACGGAGAGTTTGTTTTAAACGTAGACGTTTCTCCCGCTTCGGGCGCGAGCAAATCGTCCAACGCTACGGTAAACAGCGTGAATATGGCGATTTATTTTTATAATAACGTCATTAAAAACGAAGAAGCTCTGGAAGAAGAGAATTACTTAAAGAGCAACGTTCTTAACGAAAATCTCACGAAGAAAAACAAGTTTTCCGAAAGTGATAACGCGATTATCTGCGGATATTGGGAATCGGCGTCGGGCAAAGCCGTCGTCGCCGTTAAAAGCAAAGGCGAGGAAAACGCGAAGTTTTATATCGTAATATCCGGGGAGAAGATTCTGAAAATCGTCATCGTTTCGGGATTCGAAGAGCTTCGTTCGAACGAGTCTTTATTGAATAAAACGCTGAATTCGGACTACATAGGGAAAAAGAAAGGCGAATACGGCAAGGGAGATTCGGGACTTCTTGCGGATCCTTTCGACGAAATGGTGGATCTTGCCTTCGAATGTTACGGAAATATAGGGGAGGTTGCGTAAAAATGAAAAGAAACGAATTCCGTAAGATTGCTCTCGACGGTCTTATACGGCAGAATCCGGTCCTCAGGCTCGTTCTCGGAACCTGTCCGACGCTGGCTCTTTCTACTGCCGTCTCCAACGCGCTGGGAATGGGAGCGGCGGTTACTTTCGTTCTTGTATGCTCGAATATGATGATTTCTCTTCTCAGAAACGTCATTCCGGACAAGGTAAGAATACCCGCTTTCGTTATGGTCATAGCTACTTTCGTTACCATAACTCAGCTCGTCGTTCAGAAGTTTTCGCCGGAGCTTTACGAGAGTCTCGGCGTTTATCTGCCTCTCGTCGTCGTTAACTGTATAATTCTTGCCCGCGCGGAATCTTTCGCGTCTGCAAATAAAGTCATTCCTTCTATGTTCGACGGTCTGTTTATGGGGCTCGGATACACTCTCGGACTCACGGTAATCAGTACGGTCAGAGAGATTCTCGGATTCGGAACGTTTCTCGGAATAGAGCTTTGGAGTTTCAAAATCGGATTCTTCGCGCAGGCTCCCGGAGCGTTCTTCACCTTCGGAATGGCTATACTGATTTTCAATCTCGTCAGCAATAAGATCGAGAAGAAGCGCAACGCGAAGTATCATCACCTGAAACTTACCACGGTCGCGGATAACGAATAAGGAGGGAAAGCATGAATTATCTGATGCTTATAATAGGCGCGGTTTTTGTCAATAACTTCATTCTCGTGCAGTTTCTCGGAATATGTCCGTTTCTCGGCGTTTCCAAGAAGACCGAAAGCGCGTTCGGAATGGGCGTTGCGGTTACCTTCGTAATGACCTTGACCGCAGCCATAACTTATCCGCTTTATATGTGGGTGCTTAAACCTCTTTCTCTGGAATTCATGACGACCATAGTCTTTATCTTCGTCATAGCGTCGTTGGTTCAGATGGTCGAGATGGTAATAAAGAAGATTTCTCCGTCGCTTTATTCGGCTCTGGGCGTATATCTTCCTCTTATCACGACCAACTGCGCGATTCTCGGCGTAGCCACGCTTCTTATCGAGGGCGAGATAAAGGGAATACTCATAACCAATCTGTTCGAAGCCGTTTCTTACGCCTTTTTTGCCGGAATAGGTTTTCTTCTGGCTATCGTACTTATGTCGGGCCTCAGGGAAAAACTCGACAGAAGACACGTTCCGCAGGCAATGAAAGGCTTTCCTATGACGCTTATAACCGCTTGTCTTATGGCTATGGCGTTTTCGTTCTTTTCGTTTTGAGGTGAATTATGACGAGTAGTTTGATTTTTGTCGGGAAATTATCGGTCGCCGGAGTCGCTCTTCTGAGGAGCGTCAATTGGAACGTCGTTCTCATCGCGCTCGGGATAATGGGCGGACTTGCGATTCTTCTCGGGCTTTTAATAATTCTCGTGTCCAAAGTCTTTGCCGTTAAAACCGACAGCCGTATAAGCGAAATCGCGGCTCTTCTTCCGGGAGCCAACTGCGGCGGCTGCGGATATGCGGGATGTCAGGCTCTTGCGGAAGCGATAGTTGCCGGAAAAGCGACTCCCGACGCCTGCGGAGTCAGTTCGAGCGCGAAGAAAGCCGAAATCGCGGGCGTTATGGGAATGAGCTTCAGCGGCGGAGAGGAAACGGTAGCCGTAGTCGCCTGCTCGGGCGGAAACGATTGTAACGACAGATACATATATCAGGGTTACGGCGACTGCCGCAGTCAGAACATAATGGCGGGCGGAAGAAAACAATGCCCCGTCGGCTGTATAGGAAGCGGAACGTGCGTCGACGCTTGTTCTCACTTTGCGATAGAGGTAAAGAACGGCGTTGCCGAGGTGGATTCGGCTCAATGTATAAGCTGCGGTGCGTGCATTATGGCTTGTCCGAAAAAGCTCATAAAAAGAGTTCCGAAGAACGCGAAGGTTTACGTCGCGTGCTCTACGCCGTGTAAGGGAAGGGACGTTACGCTTATGTGTAAAGCCGGTTGTATAAGCTGCGGCGCGTGCGTCAGGAATTGTCCCGAAGGCGCGATAGTTATGCAGAACAACGTTCCCGTCATCGATTACAGAAAGTGTACGGGGTGCGGAACCTGTCGCGAAAAATGTCCCAGAAAGGTAATAAAGGAGTTGAAATAATCGGAAAAAACTCATAAAACACGTGATTTTTTTCAAAAAAGGGTATTTACAGTGACGATTTTTTATGTTATAATCAAGGTGTAGAATAATGTCTTCGTGCCGTTAATGGCAGCGAGCAGAGGTGAAAATGGAAAGAATTGCGTTAATTGATATGGGTTCCAATACCATCAGACTGGTGGTTTACGACGTATACGAAGGCGGATATTACATACCCGTGGACGAGATGCGCGAATCCGTAAGGCTCGGCGAGACCGAGAAGGACGGCTCTTTGAAGCAGTCCAGAGTGCTTCAGGCTCTCAGCGTTCTGAAAACCTTTAAGAAAGTATGCGCCGTCGATAACGTCGAAAAAATCGTTGCCGTCGCGACCGCTGCGGTACGTCAGGCTCGCAATCAGAAAGCTTTTTTGAGCGAAGTTTACAACGTCACGGGCATTAAGCTCAGAGTTTTAAGCGAAACCGAAGAGGCGACGTACGTCTATCAGGGAGTCATCAACTCTATGGATATTCCCAAAGGTCTTATAATGGAGATTGGCGGAGGAAGCACTAAATTCGTTTATTACAACAGAAGGAATATTCTTCAGATAGCCATTCTTCCTTTCGGCGCGCTTACGCTTACGGAGAAATTTCACGACGGTTCTACCTCTCAGTACGAGATAACCGAAAAAGTCGAGAAGTTCTTTGCCGAGTATCTCGAAAGTCTTCCGTGGCTTAAAGAGCTGGATCCGGATACGCAATTCATAGGCGTAGGCGGAAGTTTCAGAAATATCGCTCGTATCGTCAGAAAGGTGAACAACTATCCCTTGGATATGGTCCATAATTTCCACGTGGAAAGGAACGAAATCGTCGGGGTTTACGAAAAGATGCGCGGACTCAATCTCGATCGTCAGATGAGGATAAAGGGAATAAGTTCGTCGCGTGCGGACGTTCTTCCGAGCGCGCTTGCCGCTATCAAGACCGTCATAGATTACTGCGGATACGAAAGCGTAACTACGTCGAGCTGCGGACTTCGCGAAGGATTTATGTTCAATTACGCCGTTCCGTCTACGATTGAAAAGCCGCTCAGCGACGTGCTCGGACATTCCCTTCTGACCTACGTTACGGTTCTCGGCGAAAACAAACAGCATTGCGAGCAGGTTTTTGCCCTTTGCATTCAGCTTTTCAAACAGCTTCGCGTTCTGCATAAATTCCCGCGCTCGTACGTGAGAATACTCAGATGCGCGGCGTTTATGGTTGACGCGGGCAAGCGTTTCAAGTTCTATAACAACGAAAAGCACGCGGCTTATATGGTTCTTAACAGCAATATATACGGAGCTTCCCATCACGACCTGATTATGGCGGCTCTCGTTCTGGATATGTACGTTTCGGGTGAGGTCAATAAAGCCGACTGGGAAGCGTATAAGAGCCTTATTTCCGACGAAGATCCGGAGGTTGCGAAAAGACTTGCGGTTATGCTCAAGCTTGCGAAATGCTTCGACAGGAGTCATACCTCGGCGATTACCGAGATTAACTGCGACGTTCTCGGCGACAGCGTTATTATGAAGACGGAAATCAACGGCGACGCTTCTCTGGAACTCAAAGAAGCCAACGCTGCGGCAAGGGATTTCAAGCGCGTTTTCAGGAAGAATCTCGAAATACTCTGATCGACGGTATAGCGGATAATTTTTCGCGCGTCCGTCCGTGAAGGTTCTTTAACAACGAAAGGGGGCGGACGCGTCCCCTTTTTCAGGTTTTATCGATAAAAGGAGCAAATTTGGATAATAAATATAAGCTTGCGCTGTCCGCGTCTTCCGGAATGGAAACCTGCGTCAAGCGCGAAGCGGAGAAAATGGGATTCGGCAATTGTCCCGCAATAAACGGAAGGATTTTCTGCGAAGGCAGCGGCAGGGATATTCTGAAACTGAATATGGGACTTCGCACAGCCGAAAGAGTTATGATAGTGGTTGCCGAGGGTAAAACCGAAAGTTTCGACGAGCTTTACGAGCGAGCTTTTTCGGCGGATTGGAAGAGATTTCTTCCTAAGGACGCAAAGCTTCTTGTAAGCGGGAAATGCGTTAAGAGTAAGCTTTTTTCGGCTAATTCCTGTCAGAAAATAGTCAAAAAAGCCGTCGTGGATAAACTCGGTCGTCAGTATGCGGTCAATTCTCTGACCGAAACGGGAGCGGAAGCAAAAATCGTTTTTGCTCTTCACGAGGACGAACTGCTTTTGACGCTCGATACTTCGGGAGAAGCTCTTCACAAAAGAGGATACAGGGATTTGAGCGTTCAGGCGCCGATAAAGGAAACGATTGCGGCGGGGATTGTTATGCTTTCGGACTGGGGTTTCAAGTGTCCGCTCGTCGATTTATGCTGCGGAAGCGGAACGATTCCCGTGGAAGCGGCTATGTATGCGGCAAATATCGCGCCGAATAAAGGAAGGAGCTTTGCTTTCGATAAATTTGAAAACGCTTTGAGCGAAAAAGAAAGAAACGATATTATAGAAGAGTTTGAAAGCAAAGAATACGAAGGCAGCTACGATATTCTCGGAAGGGACATAGATTCCGACTGCGTGAGCATATCCGTCCGTCACGCGAAAAGAGCGGGCGTCGGAGATATGGTGCGTTTCGAAAAGGGCGACGCAGCCGATTTCCGGTCGGAAGCAAAGGGCGGAACGATTATTTCCAACCTTCCTTACGGAGAAAGACTTATGACGGCGGACGAGCTTTTCCGTTTCAACAGGTCTCTCGGAAGGACGTTTTCGACGCTCGATTCCTGGTCGGGATACTTTCTGACGGCTTCGCTCGTTTTCGAGAAGGAATTCGGGCGTCCCGCCGCAAAGAAGCGGAAACTATATAACGGAGATATAGAATGTCGGGTTTATACCTATTACAGGAGGTGCGGAAAATGAATTTATTCGAAAAGCAATTTACAGACTTATATACCACGCACATAAAGCGCGAAGGTTCGCAGAAATTTCTCGAGTATCTTAAAAGCACGGATTTCTTTACCGCGCCCGCGAGCGCAAAGTTTCATTCGAATTTCACGGGCGGGCTTTGCATTCACAGCATTAACGTTTTTAACCGTGCGGTGAGGGAGTTCAGAGAGGAATACGGCGAGAATTTCGAAGAGAAGTTTCCTATGGAGAGCATAGCGATAGCGTCGCTTCTTCACGACGTATGTAAAATCAACTTCTATCGCGAGGAAACGAGAAACGTTAAGGAAAACGGCGAATGGGTGCCCAAGAAATTCTATCTTATCGACGACAGTCTTCCTTACGGACACGGCGAAAAATCAGTCTATATGATAAGCGGCTTTATGAAGCTCACGAGAAACGAAGCTATGGCAATCAACTGGCATATGGGCGGTTTCGACGCAAGAGTCAAGGGCGGAGATTATTCCTTATCCGGGGCGTTTTATAAGTATCCGTTCGCTCTTATGATTCATATTGCCGACGTAAAAGCAACTTATCTCGACGAAGAGGAAAACAGGAGATAACCTGATGGACGTTAATCTTAATTCCGAAGCCGCGACCGGAATGCAGTACGCTTCCGAAATAGGCAGCAAGAACGGCAGTCCCGAGATAGGAACGGAACACGTTATTCTCGGAATGCTTCTTCAGGGCGGAAGGACTTCGCGCATAATGACCGATCTCGGAGTAAGAAGCAGTATGCTCAGCGTAACTACGGGGTCGGGAGGAGAAATCCTTTTTTCCGCGCGGGTATGGAAAGCCTTCGACGAAGCCGTCAAGCTTGCCGCCGATTACGGAGGACAGGTTACGGCTCATCATATACTTATCTGTATTTTCGGAATGAAAGACGCTTACGGCGTTCGTATGCTCGAAGAAAACGGAGTCGATACGGACGCTCTTATCCGTGCGCTCGAAGAGGATCTGAAAGTTATCATCGGGAATCGGAATTCGCTTCCGGACGTAGTGAAGCGGAACGGTCGGCAGGTCGGGGGCATAGAGGATTTCGGAACGGATCTTACCGAGCTTGCCCGTGAAGGCGGAATAGACGCGGTTATCGGAAGGGAAAACGAAACCGAGCGTCTTATAGAGATTCTCTCGAGAAGAACCAAAAACAACGCTATTCTGATAGGCGAAGCGGGCGTCGGAAAGTCCGCGATAGCCGAAGGACTTGCGCTTTCTATCGTCTGGGGAAGGGTTCCTCCGGAGATTGCGGGGAAAAGGGTTTTTTCTCTCGACGTAGCCGCGCTTCTTGCGGGTTCGCGTTACAGAGGGGACTTCGAAGAAAGACTCAGAAAGCTTATCGGCGAAGTCAGTCAAAGAGGAGATACGATTCTCTTTATCGACGAAATCCACAATATGGTCGGAGCGGGAGCCGCCGGCGAAAGCAAAATGGACGCTCTCGGAATATTGAAGCCCGTGCTTGCCCGAGGCGGACTTCAGCTGATAGGGGCGACCACGTTTGACGAATACAGGAAATTCATAGAAAAAGACGCGGCGCTTGCGAGACGTTTTCAGCAGATAGTCGTAAACGAACCTACCGTTTCGCAGACCGTTTCCATACTCGAAGGAATCAGGGATAAATACGAAAAACACCACGGAGTCGAGATTACCGACGACGCGCTTTTTGCCGCGGCTTCGCTTTCGGACAGGTATATTTCGGACAGATTTCTTCCCGACAAGGCGATAGACCTTATCGACGAAGCGGGATCTGCCGTAAGACTTCACGGAGGAGGAAGACCGGTCGACGCGAGAGTAATAGCGCGGCTCGTCGAAAGAATAACGGGGATTCCGCTCGAAAGACTTACCGAAAGCGAAGCGGACAGACTTGTTTCTCTCGAAAGCGAACTCGGGAAACGCATAGTCGGTCAGGAACGCGCGGTAAAAGCCGTTTCTTCCTGTCTAAGAAGGAATCGCGCCGGACTCAGGGATCCGGGTAAGCCCATAGGAAGCTTTCTGTTCTGCGGATCTACGGGAGTCGGGAAAACCGAACTCGCAAAGGCTTTGCAGAACGCTATGTTCGGAGAAGAAGCGTCGCTTATCCGTATAGATATGAGCGAATATATGGAAAAGCAAAGCGCGGCGAAACTTATCGGCGCGCCTCCGGGGTATATCGGTTACGACGAAGGAGGCGGAAGACTTACCGAAGCGGTCAGGAGAAAGCCGTACAGCGTCGTGCTTTTCGACGAGGCGGAAAAAGCTCATCCGGACGTAATGAATCTGCTGCTTCAGATTCTCGACGAAGGAAGACTTACCGACGGAAAGGGAAGAGAGGTCAGTTTCAGAAACTGTCTTATTCTTCTGACGACGAATCTTTGCTCGGATTTGGCGGAAAACGCCGATTCCGTATCCAAAGAAACTCTGATAAGAGAGCTTTCGCGATTTTTCAGAACGGAGCTTCTCAATCGTTTCGACGACGTTATTTTGTTTTCGTCGTTGACCGTCGGCGATTGCGAACGCGTTGCGGGTATGGCTCTGGACAATCTTCGGGCAAGGCTCAACGAAAAGGGCGTGGGCTTTGCTTTCGGCGAAAGCGCGATCCGATATATAGCCGTAAAGGCTCACGGAAGCGGATTGGGAGCAAGACCTGTCAGAAGAATCATCCGCAGCGAGCTTGAAGATCCTTTTTCGGAGGATATTCTTCGGGGAAGATTGATTCGGGGCGACACGGTCGTGGTTTACGGCGGAGAAAACGGACTCAGATACGATATCGAAGGCTGTCGGGAAAGCTGATTTTCCGAGCCTTTCGGGTTGAAGGGAAAATATGCTTGACCGCCGCGATAAAAAGAAAAGGTTAAGAGTATACGAGTAAAGAGCGATTAAAGCGAAAAGTGATTATGGAAGAATTATTGCGTAATTTTTTGGCTGTCGTTTCGGCTTACGGAACGGAAGGAGAGATAGTGAGGACGACGCAGAATATTAGCGTCGTCACGGTCTTTCTTTACGAATTCCTCGGTTACGGCGCGCTTCTTACGGGAGTCTGTTTTTTTCTTAAGAGAAAGGGCGAGCCTTTACCGACCTATACGCTGCTCGTGCTTTGGGCTATCGGAATAGCCGTTCTTTCTTCGCTCATACAGAAGCTTTCCGAATACAGGGATTATTACGCTTATGCGTTTTATCTTTCGATGCTGATTCCGATATTGTTTTCTTTTTCCGACGGGGTATCGAAAAAGGTTTTCGTTTTCTGTTCGGCGTTTTTTATGGAAGTCGTTTTTTTAGGGATATTCCAGACTCTTTCCTGTACGATTTTCGGGGAAGAATATCTTTCCGTCGGATTCGCGCTGTTTATAGTAAGGTTTTTTATAGCCGTTTTGCAGATATTTATTTTCAACTATCTCCTGAAAGGCGTTCTTTCGATTGCTAAGAAGTCTCTTCGGGAAGACATATGGTATCTTTTATCGCTTTTCCCTCTTGTGTACGCAATGTGTCTTGTGGCTATTTTCGTAAAAAACACCGTTTATCCCGTCGACGGCGCAAGTCAGCTCAGCTTTACTCTCTGGGCGATTATGGGACTCGTAGGTTATTTCTTTATCGGAAGATATATAATTATGGAAACCGAAAGAGTAGAAAACAAGAACGAAATCGAGATGATAAACAAGTTCATCGGAATGGAAAAGCATTATTTCTTTCTTTTGAACGAAAGTCTGAATAAAGCCCGTATTCTGCGTCACGACGTCAAGCATCACATAGCCGTGCTTAATTCTCTCAACAACGCCGGAGATTCCAAAGGGATAGAAAAGTATCTCGGAGCTATGCTCGAAGGACTTGAAAGCGGAGAAGTCAAAAAGCTTTGCAGCAACGACGAAATCAACATTATTCTTTCGCATTATCTTTATAAAGCCGAAAGCGAAGGCGCGACCATCAAGTTTAAACTCGATCTTCCTAAGGATCTGAAAATAGATATTACCGAGCTTACCATAATCTGGGGAAACATTCTCGACAACGCGCTTCGTGCGGTTTCGGAGGATTCCGCTCCCGAGCAAAACAAGGAGATAGAGATTTCCTGTAAATGTATAGGCGATAAGGTTATTATGATGGAGAGGAATCGTTTTTACGGCAAGGTAAGGCGCGATGTAAACGGAGATTTTCTGACGACGAAGGAGGGCGGAGGACTCGGGCTTAAAAGTATCCGGGCGATTGCGGAGAAATACGGCGGCGATTTTACGGTCCACTACGAAGACAACGTATATTCCGTCTACGTAACTTTATGCGGCGTCGTATGAGGTCTGAGAAAGAGGTGAAGCGGTGTAGAGGATTATCGCATTAACCGATAAAAAGAAGTTCTCGTTTCCTGTCGTTTTTTGCGTTGACATTTTCTTTTTTTTATGTTACGATAATCGTTGTGCGTCGCGCTTGAAAAAGAGCGGCAGTTACGGAGGTTATAATGGCAAAAGGCGAGCTTACGCTTGAGAAAAGGGGCAAAAGAAAAGATGTCGATATGACGCAGGGCGATATTCTTCGTCATATAGTCGTTTTCGCGCTTCCTCTTCTGGCGGGTAACGTTTTCCAGCAGCTTTACAATATGGTGGATACGATAGTAGTCGGACAATTCGTCAGCAACGAAGCGTTTGCTGCCGTCGGCTCTGTCGGTCCGATAATCAATACTCTCATAGGTCTGTTTCTCGGTTTTTCGAGCGGAGCGGGAGTCGTCGTTTCCCAGTATTACGGCGCGAAACAGGGAGAAAACGTTAAGAAGACCGTACATACCTCGATTTTGGTTACGCTTATTCTCGTGGTGATTTTTACCGCCGTGGGTATATTGATAACGCCGCTTTCGCTTAAAATGATGAAGCTCGAAGAAGGTACGCTCGTTTTCGAGGAAGCGAAAAGCTATCTGACCATCTATTTCGCGGGCGGTATCGGACTGATGATATACAATATCGGTTCGGGTATTTTAAGGGCTGTCGGCGACTCTAAAAGACCGTTCATATATCTCGTCGTGTCTGCGGTTCTGAATACGATTCTCGACCTCGTTTTCGTTCTCGTATTCGGTATGGGCGTGGAAGGCGTGGCTTACGCGACGATAATAGCTCAGTTCGTTTCCGCCGTTCTCGTTATGATTTCGCTTATGAGGGCGAAAAGCAGCGTGCGGTTTTCCTTCAAGGATATGAAGATAGATTTGGATATGCTCAAAAAGATTCTGAGCGTAGGGCTTCCCGCGTCTTTGCAGATGGCGATCACGTCTTTCTCCAACATCTTCGTTCAGTCCTACATCAATTATTTCGATACTTCCTGTATGGGCGGATGGACGGCTTATTCGAAGGTCGATCAGTTTATTCTGCTGCCGATGCAGTCCGTTTCGCTCGCGGCTACGACCTTTGTCGGACAGAATCTCGGAGTAGGCAACGAAAAGCGCGCAAGACAGGGTGCGAGAATATCTCTTTTACTGGCTATGATAAGTACGGTCGTCCTTACGATTATAGTGGAGATTTTTGCGCCTTCGCTCGTTATGCTGTTCAATACCGATTCCGAGGTCGTGAAATACGGTTCGATGTTTTTGCGCTGGCTGTCGCCGTTTTACGTTCTGTGTTGTATAAACCAGATATATTCCGGCGTTTTGCGGGGCGCGGGCAACAGTAAGGTTCCGATGTTCATTATGCTCGGATCGTTCGTGGTTTTCAGGCAGATATATCTGTTCGTGATGTCCAACTATATTGCCAACGAGGCTCAGCCCATAGCG
>ERZ779821.56-NODE-56-length-46342-cov-18.8538_pt1 | contig 46342 bp, 32 predicted proteins | sample MGYA00511884_ERZ779821 | MGnify/ENA primary metagenome ERZ779821 (study PRJEB29588, sample SAMEA2152664) | human gut metagenome | biome: human gut; feature: human-associated habitat; material: faeces | place: Denmark | collected 2008/2010 ... | reverse complement strand
GCTGGTGACGGCCCGGGAGGCTAAGACGCTGCCGCAACCCATTAAGGAACGATTCCCTGTGAACCGTTCCTTTTTTTGCGCAATTTTCGCAGAGAAATCGTGTTTTCCGACTGAATCGGTTGACTTTTAAGGGCGATTCCGTTGACAAAAGCGGACGATTGTTGTATAGTTAGGGATAATATCCGGGCGAAAATTACGCGCGGAGACGGATTTTTTACGAAGAGGAGTGATTTTTATGGCTGCAAAAGACAAAAAAGCTAAGAAAATCGGCGGGTTTTATGCCGAATTCAAGAAGTTTATAATGCGGGGCAACGTCCTCGATATGGCTGTCGGCGTAATCGTCGGCGGAGCTTTCACCGCGATAGTTACCGCGCTCAGCGACCATATTCTCAAGCCCGTCATCAACTGGATTCTCGCGCTGATTCTCGGAGCGAACTCTCTGAGCGAGATTTATACCGTCCTTCGTCCCGTTTATACGACCGGAGAAAACGGACAACAGCTTCTTAACCTCGAGCAGTCCATATACATAGATTGGGGAGCGTTCATCAACGCGATCATCAATTTCATACTTATCGCCTTCGTGCTTTTCTGCATAGTCAAGGCTATCAACAGCATTTCCGAGGCGTCCAGGCTTGCCGTTTCCGAAGAGGGCGCGACGAGAAGGAACAAGCTCAAGGAATACCGTAAATCCGGACTTTCCTATCGCGAAGCCGAAGCGAAAATCGCCGAAGAAATCAAGGCTGCCGAGGAAGCCAAAGCCGCGCAGGATAAGGCAGACGCCGAAAAAGCCGCTGCCGAAGCCGAAGCCAAGGCTACCGAAAACACCAGACTTCTTGCCGAAATCGTCGGGATTCTCAAGGAAAAGAAGAAATAAGAAGCTTAAAGACGGAGTAATCCGAGGCTCTTTCCGCGAGGAGAGAGCCTTTTTGGTACGGAGAGAACCGAACTTAACGGGAGAGAACCAAGCTTATTCACAAATTAACGCAGGATTAAATTTCGTTTAATGAATTCTGCCGAATCGCTTGACATACGGGTTTCCGTGTGATAGAATGAACGGCAGTACGCGAGGCAAAACGATGAAAAGAGACTTTAAAACGACTACCGCATTCAATAAATCCGTTTCGGCGGAGTTTTTGCGTTTGATTTTTTGTGTTTCTTTTTCGTATCCGCAGCATTGACACTTCTTTCGGAAGTGTTTTTTTTTGCGCTTGAGCCTTGGATTACAAAAGGAGAGTATTTATGGAAAAGATCAGGTCTAAGATCACAGGCAAAGACGTCGTTCTGAGTTTTCAGCATATGTTTGCGATGCTCGGCGCGACCATTCTCGTACCCATACTTGCGGGTATGAGCATATCTATGGCGCTTCTTGCGGCGGGCGTCGGAACGATTATCTTTTACTTCCTGACCAAGAAGAAAGTACCGGTATTCCTCGGCAGCAGCTTTGCGTTTCTTCCCTCGCTCTGCACGATAGTCGGAAACAAGCTCGTTATCGGAACGCCCGAATGGAACGGAGCTATGGCAAACGCCGTGATCGCGCTCGTGCTTGCGGGCCTGGTCTACGTTATTCTTGCGATAATAATCAAATTCGTCGGCGCAGAAAAGATAAAGAAGCTCTTCCCCCCGATAGTAGTCGGACCGGTCGTAATCATCATCGGTATGATACTCGCTCCCAAGATGTTCTGGAACAATATCATCGGTCAGTATCATATGGCGGGTGCGACGGGCGTTGCCTGGAAGGAATGGACGACCGCCGTTATCACCGCTCTTACGATAATCCTCGTCAACGCTTACGCAAAACCCAAGAGCTTCCTTAAAGTCATACCGATTCTTCTCGGTTTCGTGGTAGGCTATATTTACAGCGCGTGCATAGGAATGGTAAGCTTCGAAGGCAAGTTCTCCGGCGACATAGTCATTTTCCAGCAGCTCGATAAGCTCTTCGGTTTCTACGGTCCCGAAGGAATGGGAAGTCTTAACGGCGAGAAGCTCGGCTCGGCTATACTTATGGTAGTTCCGCTCGCGATGGTAACCTTTATGGAACATCTCGGCGATATCGCCGCAAACAGCACCATCTGCGGAAAGGACTTTATGGTTGATCCCGGTCTGCACAGAACGGTTCTCGGCGACGGCGTGGCGACTATGGTAGCCGGACTTCTCGGCGCACCCGCGAACACTACTTACGGCGAAAACACCGCGGTTCTTGCGATTACGAAGAACTACAATCCGAGGAACATCTTCCTTGCCGCCTGTCTTGCGGTAATATGCGGTATCTTCGTGCCGTTCGGCGAATTTCTTTCGACCATTCCCTCCGCGGTTATCGGCGGAGCGTCCATTGTTCTTTTCGGTATGATTTCCGCGTCCGGACTTCGTTCTCTTGTTGAAGGAAAAGTTGACTTTTCGATAAGTAAGAACGTTATAGTGGTATCCGTTACTCTTGCAATCGGTCTCGGTCTCGGTTCTATGAGTCTTGCGGGCGACATCACGGGCGACAGCGCGCTTAAAATTATGATAGGTCAGGTCGAAGTATCTCCTCTCGCGCTCGCAACTCTCGTCGCGATAATCCTCAATCTCGTTATTCCCGAAACCAAGGACGAACCCGAAGTCGAGGATTATTACGTGAATCTTGCCTCCTCTCAGGCTGTGGATATAAAGGAAGAAACCGAAAAGTCCGATAAGAAGGACAAATAAGCAAAAACGGACGGAAAACCCCCGATTTCACAAAAATCGTCCTTTTTTTCATCGGAAAATCATAAAACCGCCCTCAAAACGCTTGATAACGAATCGAAAAAATGGTATAATATCAACGCTTCTGAGGGAGTAGTCTGCTGCTTTTTGCAGCAGTTAAATCGACATTTCGGGCTTTTTGCTCCGGTTTAACTTTAAAAGACAAGACTTATGCAAGTCAATCCTGCATAGGTCTTTTTATATATAAAATAGATTTATGGAGGAAACTTGACAATGGAAAGTGAAGGGTCGGAAGACGACGACGCCGACAGTATACTGCTTCAACTGTTTATAGTTGCGGTACTGACGGGTATCAACGCATTCTTTGCGTCCAGCGAGCTTGCTATGCTTGCGTGCAACAAGAACAAGCTTCAGCAGCTTGCGGACGAAGGAAACAAATCGGCGAAAGCCGTACTGAGGCTTGCCTCGGATCAGACGAGATTTTTGTCCACCATTCAGGTTTGTATAACTCTGGCGGGCTTTTTCTCGAGTGCGACGGCGGCTACGTCCATCGGAAAACTGCTTGCGGTTCCGCTCGCGAATCTCGGTATGGCGGAATCGACGGCGGCTACGCTTGCGACGGTAATCGTAACGCTTATTCTTTCTTATATTTCGCTCGTTCTCGGAGAGCTTTTCCCGAAGAGAGTCGCTCTTCAGAAGCCCGAGCAGACCGCTATGAAGGAGGCGAGGGTGATTCTGTTCGTACAGACGCTCTTCACGCCCTTTGTAAAGCTTCTTTCGGTATCCACCAACGGACTCGTAAAGCTTTTCGGTATGGATAACAAGAAGGACGACAAGATAAGCGAAGAGGATATCATCTCGGTTATAGAAACGGGCGTGAACGACGGAACCCTCAACGAAGGCGAGCAGCAGATGATCGAAAGCGTGTTCAGGTTCAAGGATATGGACGCGACCGATATAATGACTCCGCGCGTAAAGGTGTTTATGGTGGATATAGCCGAAGACGCCGATACGTCGGTAAAAGCGATGATAGCCGAACAGTATTCGCGCGTGCCGGTCTACGAGGACGGTATCGATAATATAATCGGTATTATAAACCTCAAGGACGTTTTTTCCTTCGTATACAGCAACGGAAAGAAGCTGGATTTGAGGTCGCTTCTCCGTAAGCCGTATTTCGTTTCGGATAAGATTAAAATCGACGAGCTTTTCGCTCTTATGCAGAAATCGCATAATCAGATAGCCGTACTTACCGACGAATTCGGAGGTTTCTCCGGAATCGTGACGATGGAGGATCTTACCGAAGAGATAATGGGCAATATCTACGACGAGTACGATAACGGACAGGAGCTTATCGTTAAGAATCCCGACGGAACGTACACCGTTGACGGAATCACGCCCATACAGGACATAAACAGGGAATTAGGCACGGATATATCCGAAGACGACGAAGATTTCGACACCCTTAACGGGCTTATAACAAAGCTGCTCGGAAGACTTCCGGAGAAGAACGATTGCTCGGTTTTCGAATACGGGAATATGATTTTGAAGGTCTTAAGCTCGCAGAAAAACCGCGTATTGAAGGTAAACGTAACCGTTCTTCCGGATGAAAAGCCCGAAGAAGACAATACAGACAAAGACGGCAAAGAAGACTGAATCACTTAGCCGTCGGAGCCGCGTTCAGGCGGCAAAAAACGGAGGTTTATTTTGAAACACTATTTAAGCGATATCGACGGCGTACTGAAGGAAGTCGGTTCGGCTCATCAAGGGCTGACCGAAGAGGAAGCCGCCGTCCGTCTTCGGGAAAACGGAGAAAACAAGCTTAAGGAAGCCGGGAAGACTTCGACCTTTATGAAGTTTTTAAAGCAGCTTGCCGATCCGATGATACTTATTCTTATTGCGGCTGCCGTGGTTTCGGGCGTTATGGCGATAATCGAGAACGAATCCTTTGCGGACGTTATCATAATCGTATTCGTCGTGCTTCTGAACGCGGTTCTCGGAGTTATTCAGGAAAACAAAGCCGAGAAAGCCATAGAAGCTCTTCAGGAAATGACAGCCGCGACGAGCAAGGTCATCCGTAACGGCAAAAAAGAGATAATCAAAAGCAAGGACCTCGTGGTAGGCGATATAATCGTACTCGAAGCGGGCGACTCGGTGCCTGCCGACGCGAGAATAATCGAATGCGCGAGTATGAAGGTCGAGGAAGCGGCTCTCACGGGCGAAAGCGTTCCTTCTTTGAAGCAGGTCGAAAGGCTGGAACTCAAAGGTCAGAAGGACGTTCCGCTCGGCGACAGGAAGAATATGGTATATATGGGCAGTACGGTCGTTTACGGACGAGGCGTAGCCGTAGTTACCGACACGGGAATGAACACCGAAATGGGTAAGATAGCCGAAGCTCTTTCTCAGGCGAAGGACGAGGCTACTCCCCTTCAGAAGAAGCTCGGTCAGCTCTCGAAGATTCTGTCCTTTGCGGTAATCGGGATCTGCGTTTTCATTTTCGTTTTCAACCTCATAACTTCCTCGGGCGGAGGAATCGACAAGCATTTCCTTCTCGATACGTTTATGGTAGCCGTATCTCTCGCGGTCGCCGCAATTCCCGAAGGTCTGGCTACGGTGGTTACGATAGTCCTTTCGATGGGCGTTACGAGAATGTCCAAGAGGAACGCCGTTATAAGGAAGCTTACCGCGGTCGAAACTCTCGGCTGCGCTCAGGTCATCTGCTCGGATAAAACTGGTACGCTCACGCAGAACAAGATGACGGTTGTCCGTCATTACGGGAAGGATACCGAGCTTCTCTGCCGAGCGATGGCTCTCTGCTGCGACGCGGAGCTTGACGAAACGGGCGACGCCAAAGGCGAGCCTACGGAAGCCGCTCTCGTGAATTACGCGTATAAGAACGGCTGGAGGAAGCAGGATCTCGAAGCCCGTCAGCCGAGAGTAGGCGAGGCTCCCTTCGATTCGATGAGAAAGATGATGAGTACCGTCCACAAAAACGGAAACTCCTTCGTTCAGTATACCAAGGGCGCTCCCGACGAACTTCTGAAGTGCTGTAAATTCGCTCTCGTCGGCGGAAACAAAGTCGAACTCACCGACGGCGTAAGGAAAGATATTCTTGCCGAAAACAAAGCTATGGCGGACGACGCTCTGCGCGTACTCGGCGCGGCTTATAAGGAATACGAATCTCTTCCTTCGTCTTTCGACGCTAAAAAGATAGAAAACGATATGATTTTCGTCGGACTTATGGGAATGATAGACCCCGTAAGACCGGAAGTCAAACCCGCTATCGACGAATGTAAAGCCGCGGGAATAAGAGTCGTAATGATTACGGGCGACCATCTCGACACGGCTGTCGCGATAGCAAAGGAACTCGGTATAATCACCGACAGAAGTCAGGCCGTTACGGGAAGCGTTCTCGACGACGTTTCGGACGAAAATCTTCCCGCGCTTATCAGGGATGTCAGCGTTTTCGCGAGGGTTCAGCCCGAGCATAAGGTCCGTATAGTCAACGCGTGGAAATCTCTCGGTAAGGTTACGGCTATGACGGGCGACGGAGTAAACGACGCTCCGAGCATAAAAGCCGCCGATATCGGTATAGGTATGGGTATCACGGGTACCGACGTAACCAAGGACGTAGCGGATATGGTGCTTGCCGACGACAATTTCGCAACCATCGTTTCCGCCGTCGAAGAGGGAAGAAGGATTTACGACAACGTAAGGAAGTCCATTCAGTTCCTTCTTTCGAGCAATATGTCCGAGGTAGTGAGTATCTTCTTTGCGACGCTTCTCGGCTTTACGATTCTCAAACCCGTCCATCTTCTCTGGATTAACCTCATAACGGACGCCTTCCCCGCTCTTGCTCTGGGCGTGGAGCCTGCGGAGGACGATTTGATGAAGAGGAAGCCGCGCGACAGCAAAGACGGTATTTTTGCGGGCGGAATGGGCTTCAACCTTCTTTATCAGGGCGTATTGATTTCGGCTCTGACTCTTCTCGCGTATTTCGTAGGTCATTATCTCGAGGCGGGAAAATGGGAAATCGTCGAAAGTCCGGACGGAGTAACGATGGCGTTCCTGACTATGAGTATGGCTGAGATTTTCCACGCCTTCAATATGCGGTCGCAGTACGCGTCGATATTCACGCTCAAGAAGCAGAATATCGTTCTGTGGCTGTCGATGGTCGGCTCGCTTATCCTTACCTCCGCGGTAATCTACATCGATCCGCTGGCTCAGGCGTTTGAATTCGAACACATCAGTTTCGTCGAATACGCGGTAGCTATGGGCTTGGCTCTGTCGGTAATTCCGATAGTCGAACTCGTGAAGCTCGTTCAGCGCGCCGTTCACAGGAAGAACTCGCGGAATATTCCCGCTTAACGCGAACCGTGCTTAACGTAAACTCGCTTAACGCGAACCGTGCTTAACGCGAACCGGTTCATAAATTCTTAAAAAGGGACGCTCTCGGGCGTCTCTTTTTCGTGCCGATTTTTCCATTGATTTTCCCGTCGATTTTCCGTTTTCGTATTCTCCTTTCCGTCCGATTCTCTTTTTTTTGACAATCTCCCGTTCTCCTTTCCGTTTTTCTTTTTTTGAGAATCTCTCCTTTTCGTTTCTCTTCTCCGCTTTTTTGACAATCAGAAGACGCTCTCGTTTCCGTCCGATTTCTCGGACTTTCCCGTCGATTTCGTGCGTTTTAGAACGAGTGTAACAAAATCTGCGGAAAGTTGCGGAAAACAGTAGACTTTTTTTTCGGGGAGTGGTATATTTATAACCGTCCGACGGATAAATACGGCTTTCGACGCGGTTTTCGGCTGCGGGATTTCCGATTGCCGTTTTTTTGAGCGGTCGAGTTAGCATAGTCTAACTGAAAACGGACCTGCGGCTTTGCGGTTTATAAAAAAGGTTTTTGACGGGCTTGTTTGCGGCTTATTCCGCGGAGGAGCCCGAACGGAATAAAAATAATTACGGAGGATGTAATTTGTGAACGAAAAAAAGAAAAAAGAGCGTTCCGTGATTTCGTGGCTTGCGGATTTCGCAGGCAGCAAGAAAGCGGAATATGCGGTGAGCGTAATAGCCGCGCTTCTTGGCGTAGCCTGTTCGCTGTTTCCGTATCTCATAATGATCGAGCTTATCGGCGCGTTGGTAAACGGGACTGCCGGGCTCGACCGGTGTATAAACCGATGTCTGATTATGGGAATCTGGTGGGTAGCGCGCTATCTGCTTCATTCCCTTTCGACGATGATTTCGCACCACGCGACTTTCAGCGTGCTTGCGGAGATTCGTATGAGGCTGATGAAGAAGCTTTCGACCTTGCCTCTCGGAACGGTTCAGGAGCGTTCTTCGGGAAGTTATAAGAGCATAATCGTCGAGCGCGTGGATTCGATCGAAGTAACTCTTGCTCATATGCTGCCCGAAATGACCTCGAACATAGTCGGCGCGCTTGCGGTTCTGGTATTGCTGTTCTGCGTGGACCGGAGAATGGCTCTTGCCACGCTCATAGTGCTGCCCGTAGGCGGAGCTTTCTTTATGATGATGTTTTCGGGTTACGGACCGAAGTTCAGACGCGCCGTAGAATCCACGAAGAATCTCAACGATACCGCCGTGGAGTATATAAACGGAATAGAAGTCATAAAGGCTTTCGGAAGAGCGAAAACGAGCTACGGGAAATTCGTTGCCGCCGCGAAGGAGGGTGCGGACTGTTATATAGAGTGGATGAGGAGCTGTCTTTTCGGACAGAGCGCGGGAATGGCGATAATTCCCTCGACGCTTCTCGGTATACTTCCGATAGGCTGTCTGCTTTATATGAACGGTTCTCTTCCGGCGGAGACCTTCATAACGGTCATAATTCTCTCTTTCGGCGTTATGCAGCCGATTATAACGGCGTTTTCCTATACCGACGACATAGCTCAGGTAAGGACGATAGTCGGGGAAGTCACGGATATTCTGGAGAAGAAGGATTTAAATCGTCCGGAAAGCGCGAAGGTTCTTCCGAAGGACAATTCGATAGAGCTTAAGAACGTTCGTTTTTCCTATCGCGACGAGGAGGTTCTTCACGGAGTAAGTCTTAAAGCCGAGGCGGGTACGGTCAACGCTCTGGTAGGTCCTTCCGGAAGCGGAAAATCCACGATTGCCCGTCTTATAGCCTCTCTCTGGGACGTAGATTCGGGAAGTATAGAGCTTGGCGGAGCGGATATAAAGGAGCTTCCGCTTTCCGAGTGCACGAGGAGGATGTCCTTCGTATCTCAGGACAATTACCTTTTCGACCTCAGCGTCAGGGACAATATCCGAATGGGAAGGAAGGGAGCGACCGACGAAGAGGTTGCGGAAGCCGCGAAGAAATGCGGTTGTCACGATTTCATAATGAGTCTCGAGAACGGTTACGATACGGTCTGCGGTTCTTCGGGCGGACATCTTTCGTGCGGAGAAAGGCAGAGGATATCGATTGCGAGAGCTATGCTCAAAGACGCGCCGATAGTTATTCTCGACGAAGCGACCGCGAACGTCGATCCCGAGAACGAAAAGGATCTCGTCGAAGCGATAGAGGAGCTTACTCACGACAAGACCGTCGTAATGATAGCCCACAGGCTAAAAACCGTGCGTAACGCCGATATGATATTCGTTGCGGACGGCGGAAGGATAGTCCGGCAAGGCACTCACGACGAGCTTATCGGGCAGGACGGACTTTACAGGAAGTTCGTGGTCGAGCGTCGCAAGGCTGTCGGCTGGAAGGTCTGATTAAAGTCTTACGAGCGTAATTCCAAGTCCGATCGTAAGATTCGATTAAAGCCCTACAATCGTAATCCGAAGTTCGGATGTAGATTCGATTAAAGCTTTACGAGCGTAATTCGGAGTAAAGTTATATAACCGCAGGAAAGCGCACGTCGGGTTTGTCCGTCGCGCGTTTTTCGTTTCGGGCGGAGTTTTCGGTAGCTTTTTTAACCGTTCCGCCTGAACGAGGAATACCCTTCAAACAGTTGAAAAAACGGTCGGTTTCTGCTATAATAATCGCCGTGGCTTGAGCCTCGGAGGTAATATGGATTATACATCGGTATCGAAGCCGTCGAGATACGTCGGCGGAGAGTACGGAATGCCGCTTATGAAGAAAGACGCTGCGGTCAGATTCTGTATGTGCTTTCCCGACGTTTACGAAGTCGGTATGAGCAATCTCGGAATGCGCATTCTGTACTATATTCTCAACAGGGAGGAGGACGTAGTCTGCGAGAGATGTTTCGCGCCGTGGAAAGATTGTGGAGATCTTTTAAGGAGCGAAGGAGAAACCCTGCGTTCTCTCGATACGAAAAGGCCGCTCAAGGAATTCGATTTTCTCGGTTTTTCCCTGCAATACGAACTTTGCTATTCCAACGTGCTTTATATGCTCGATCTTGCGGGAATCCCCTTCCGCCACAAGGACAGGAGCGAGAGCGATCCGATAATAGTGACTGGCGGCCCCTGCGTAGTCAATCCCGCGCCGATAACGGCTTTTGCGGACGTGGTTTTCGTGGGCGAAGGCGAAGAAGGAATGGTCGCGATATGCAAGGTCCTGAAGAAGATGAAAGCCGAAGGAAAGAGCAAGACCGAGATTCTGAAGGCGATAGACGAGGTAGCGGGTTGTTTCTGTCCGCCGCTCTATCCCGACGGGAAGTACAAAAGAGTCGTTATGCAGAAGATGTACGACCTCGAACACACGTTTTTCCCGCATACGTCCCTGGTTCCGAATCTCGAAATCGTTCACGACAGAGCGGTTATGGAGCTTTTCAGGGGTTGCGCAAACGGCTGTCGTTTCTGTCAGGCGGGATTCATCTACCGTCCGGTAAGGGAAAGGTCCGTGGACAACGTCTATAACGCCTGCCGCGATATAATAAGAAACACGGGCTACGACGAATTGAGTCTGAACAGTCTTTCGACCAGCGATTACAGCGGACTTATGGACCTTATAGGAAGGCTCAGGGGCGATCCTCTTTTCGATAAGGTCAATATAGCTCTTCCGAGCCTCAGGCTCAACAGTTTCGAAGGGGTTATGGCGGACAGCGAGAGGAAGATTTCGCTGACCTTCGCGCCCGAAGCGGGAACTCAGCGGCTGCGGGACGTTATAAACAAGAACATCTACGAGGAGGACATATTCGGAAGTCTTGCTCAGGCGTTTCGCGAGGGTTACAGCACCGTCAAGCTTTACTTTATGCTCGGGCTTCCCACGGAAACGGAGGAGGACGTCAGAGGTATAGCCGACCTTGCGATAAGAATCAGGGAGCTTTTCTTCAGGGAGAGAACGAACAAGAAGGACTTGCGTATGAACGTAAGCGCGTCGGTCTTTATTCCCAAGCCCTTTACGCCCTTTCAATGGGAGGCTTTCGACAGATTGGAAAACATACGCGCGAAGCAGACCTGGCTCAAGGAAACTCTTCGTCGGAAGAACATCACGTTTTCTTATCACGACTGGGAGTCCTCGCTTATCGAGGCGGTTTTTGCCCGCGGAGGAGAGGAGCTTGCGGACGTAATAGAATCGGCTTACCGCAAGGGAGCGATGATGGACGGCTGGGCGGATCTGTTCAATTATCGTGCTTACGTGGACGCTCTCGCGGAGAAAGGTCTCGATCCGTGGAAGATGACCGAAGCGAGAAATCCCGACGACGGGGAATTCTGGGACTTCATAGACGTAGGCGTTACGCGGGATTTTCTGCTTTCCGAGAGGAACAAGGCTTACGAATCGGCGACCACGCCCTCGTGCATAGTCAGCTGCAGTGCCTGCGGAATAAAATGCAGGAGTTTCCCGCAGAGAAAGAGCCAAAGCGAATTCGGGAAAAGGAAGTCCGACGGAAAGGACGAATCCGAATCTTGTACAAACCCGAAAGAATCCGCGGCTTTCGAAGTCGGATTGAGTTCCGTAAATCCGAACGAATCAGAAGTTTCCGCAAAAACCGAAAGCGAAGAAAAGGAGGGACGGAAATGCTGACGATAAAGTATTCCAAGGTTTTCCCCGCGTCTATGGTTTCGCATATCGACCTTCTTCGCGTAATGAACAGGCTCATAAGGCGTTCGGGACTTAAAACCGAGTATTCCAAGGGCTTTAATCCGCATATGCTGCTTTTCTTTTCGCCGCCATTGTCGCTCGGCGCGGAGAGCCTCTGCGAATACGTTTCCGTTGCCGCGGAGAAGGAGGATATGACGACGGAAAGGCTGAACGAAGTCTGTCCCGAAGGAATAGTCTGCCGCGAGTTTTTCGTAACGGGCAGGAATCCCAACTTAGCCGCGGAGATAAAATGGGCGGAGTATTCGATTAAGGCTGAGAACATCGGAAAAATCGACGCGGAAGCGATTCTCTCCGCCGAAAGCTTTCCGATAACCTATACGGAGAAGGGCGAATCGGTAACGAAAGACGTGCGGAGTTTTATCCGTGGCGTCGAAATCCTCGGCGAAAACGAAATCAGAGCCGTGCTTGCCTGCGGAAACAGGAATCTCAAAGCCGACCGTTTCGCCAAGGGAGTTGCGGATAACTTCGGTATTCCCTTTAAGTCCGCCTCGGTTATGAAAACGGAGGCTTTCGTCGGAGAAGGCGCGACCGCCGACCGATTCCTGAGAAAAGCCGCCGCCGACTTTGCCGCAAGCATTAAGTAACACCGACCTTGCCGCAAGCAGCAAGTAACTCCGACTCTGCCGCAAGTCCGCGGATACGGTTTTGCCGCGGGAATCGAGTCCGACACTGCCGTAACGAGAAGTTTTATTCCGCCGCAAATGCGGATACCCGTCCGATAAAGCGAACGATAATACGGAATCGGGATTCGATAAAGCAAATGCGGATACGAAATTAAGATTTAAAGCCGAAAGGCAAAAATATACGATTTCACGCGAATTGCGTGAGAGGAGGTCAATATGTCCGACACCACGAGAAAAATCATTTACAGCGCGATAGGCGCGGCTCTCATAGCCGTACTGACGATGTTCCCGTCCATTCCCGTCCCGGGGACGCAGAGCGGTTACGTACATCTGGGCGACGCTATGATACTTATTTTCGTAGTCCTCATCGGTAAGTACGCGATAATTTCCGCGGGAATAGGTTCTATGCTTGCGGATATTATACTCGGTGCTTTCCAGTACGCTCCGGCTACTCTCGTAATCAAGGCTCTCGTAGCTCTTATCGCTTTTCTGATAATAAGAAAGGGTACGGGCGCGATAAGATTCGGTATAGGCTGCGTAGCGGGCGAAATCGTTATGGTCGCGGGATACTTCGTCTACGAATGGATTCTCTTCGGAATAGCCGTAGCCGCTCCCGCAATCGTCTGGAATCTCTTTCAGGGATTGTTCTCGGTCGTTCTCGCGGTACTCGTGGTACTCGTTCTGAAGAAGACGGGCGTCCTCGAAAAGCTTCGGCTCGAAAACCGCAATCAGACGAAATAAAGTAATTCCGACGCTCTGTCCGCGTTTTGCGGATGGGGCGTTTTTTGCCGTAAAAGGCTCGGATTCGTTGCGAAAGGAGCAGTTTTTCGGCGCTTTTTTCAAAGGCTTTAGCGTGTTGATTAAAAAAATACGCATAAGACCTTTAAAGCGTTTGACAAAAATCGGTTAAAGTTTTATTATTACTTTTGAATGATTTGCTTAACAGGCAATAATAAATCTTTCGGAGAATGCAATATGGAAGTCAAAAAAACACCTTTGTATGAAAATCACGTAAAACACGGCGGAAAGATAGTCGAATTCGCGGGTTATCTTCTTCCGGTACAGTACGAAGCCGGCATTATCGCCGAACATAACGCGGTCAGAAACAACGTAGGTATGTTCGACGTTTCTCATATGGGCGAATTCATTATCGAGGGCAAGGACGCTATGAAGTGCGTCAACAATCTCGTAAGCAACGATATCGCTCCGATGACCGACGGACACGTCCGTTATACTCTTATGCTCAACGAAAACGGAGGAGTCGTGGACGATCTCCTCGTTTACAGAATGAGCGAAACCAAGTTCCTTCTCGTCGTGAACGCAAGCAACTGCGACAAGGACGCCGCTTGGATCGAAGCCCATATGATCGGCGAATGCGTTTTCAGGAATATCGCCGATAAGGTCGGACAGGTCGCTCTTCAGGGACCTAATTCGCAGAAGGTTCTCGAGAAGCTCACCAAGGACATTCCCGAGAAGTATTACACCTTCGTTACGGGTAAGATTGCGGGAAAAGACGCTCTTATCTCCCAGACGGGTTATACGGGAGAATTCGGTTTCGAGATTTATACGAAGGCCGAAGACATCTCCGACGTATTCGAAGCTATCGTGGAAGCGGGTAAGGAATTCGAGCTTCAGCTCTGCGGTTTAGGTTGCCGCGACACTCTGAGATTCGAAGCCTGCCTTCCTCTCTACGGTCACGAGCTTAACGAGGATTACAGAGCCAACGAGCTTGCTCTGGGAATGTTCGTCAAAATGGACAAGGAGAACTTCATCGGCAAACAGGCTCTTCTCGACAACGCTCCGAAATTCAAGAGAAAGGGCGTTAAGCTTATAGATAAAGGCATTGCGCGCGAACACTGCCCCGTTTACGACGGAGACAGAGAAATCGGATTCGTTACCACGGGTACGAAATCTCCGACTCTCGGCTGCGCCATAGCTATGGTAAGGATAGCCAAGGATTTCGAAGGCGAAACGGTCGATATCGACGTAAGAGGAAAGAGACTCAAAGCCGAAATTGTCAAGATGCCTTTTTATAAGAGGACTAAATAACAGATAAAACACTAAAATCGAATATACAATCAAAGGAGACTATTTATTATGATCAAATATTCCAAGAGCCACGAATGGATTAACGTTGAAGGCAATAAAGCAAAAATCGGTCTTACCGATTACGCTCAGAAAGAACTCGGCGATCTCGTTTACGTCAATCTTCCGGAAGTCGGAAGCGAAGTCAAATGCGGCGAAGCTTTCACGGACGTAGAATCGGTCAAAGCCGTAAGCGAAGTTCTCAGTCCCTGCTGCGGTACCGTAGTCGCGGTCAACGACGAACTCGAAAACGCTCCCGAAAAGATCAACGAAGACGCTATGAACGCGTGGATAGTAGAAGTCGAAGTCAAGGGGCTTGCGGACGACCTTATGACCGAAGAAGAATACGCCGCTTTCATTAAATAAGAATAATTCATCTTCTGAGCTTTCCCCGTTTTTTATTCGGGGGAAGCCTTATTGAACGGAGGTTAATATATGGCAGTTTATACTCCGCATACGGAAGCGGACGTAAAAAAGATGCTGGAAACCATCGGCGTATCCGACATAGACGGATTGTTTGCCGACGTTCCCAGAAAGATTAAAGCCAAAAAGCTTGCCATAGGCGAAGGACTGACTCAGTTCGAAGCTTACGATAAGCTTAAAGCCCTTGCGGACAAGAACGTGCGTTTCGATACGGTTCTTCGCGGCGCGGGCGCATACGATCACTATATTCCGCCGGTAGTTACGGCTCTCGCTTCGAGAGAGGAATTCGTAACGGCTTACACTCCCTATCAGGCGGAGATTTCTCAGGGTATCCTTCAGAGCATTTTCGAATACCAGACGCTTATGTGCCGTCTTACGGGAATGGACGTCTCCAACGCCTCTCTCTACGACGTAACGAGTGCCGCGGGCGAAGCGGTTACTATGTGCTGCGACAAGAAGAAGAAAGTGATGGTGCTCGGCGAAATCAATCCTCAGATTCTCGAAACGATGGGTTCTTACGCTCACGCTTCGGGCGTCGAAATAGTCAAGGTAGGCTCGGTGGGCGGTCTTTGCGACCTTACAAGAGCAAAAGCAATGCTTGACGATACCTATGCGGCGGTTTTTGCTCAGTGTCCCAACTATCTCGGTCTTATCGAAGATATGGACGCGGTTGCGGAAGCGGCTCACGCGGTCAAGGCGAAGATGGTTTACATTTTCTCACCCTTTGCCGCCGCTCTTTTAAAGACTCCTTACGACTGCGGCGCGGACGTAGCGATAGGCGAAGGTCAGAGTCTCGGAATGCCTCTTTCTTTCGGCGGTCCTTATCTCGGAATAATGACCTGCCGTAAGGAAATGGTAAGAAGACTTCCCGGCAGAATCGTGGGCGAAACCACCGATCACGACGGAAAACGCGCCTTCGTACTTACGATGCAGGCTAGAGAACAACATATAAGACGCGAAAAAGCCACCAGCAGCGTCTGCAGCAACGAAGCTCTCTGCGCTCTCACGGCGACGATTTATCTTACGGCGATGGGTTCGACCTTCGCGGAAGCCGCGGAGCAGTGTGCGACCAAGGCTCATTATCTTATGAACGGGCTTGTTAAAACGGGTAAGTTCGAAAGAGTCTATAAGGGCGAATTTTTCGACGAATTCGTGGTAAGGACCGAGCTTGACGTAAACAAGTTCAACAAATTGCTTGCCAAGGAAGGAATTCTCGGCGGTCTTAAGCTCAATAAGAACGAAATGCTCTGGTGCGTAACCGAGAAGGCGTCCAAGGAAGCTCTCGATAAAGTCATAAGTATTGCGGAGGGTATGTAAGATGAAATTATCCTTTGAACGTTCGGTTACGGGACGCAAGTGCGTAGAGCTGCCCGCAGCCGGAATCAGAAAATATACTCTTAAAGCTCAGACGAGAGATAACCTCGCTCTTCCCGAGCTTGCCGAAATAGACGTGGTAAGACACTTCACCGAACTCAGTACGCACGCTCACGGCGTGGACACCGGATTTTATCCGCTCGGAAGCTGTACGATGAAGTACAATCCCAAGCTCAACGAACGCGTAGCCGCTCTCGACGGCTTCACGGGTATCCATCCCCTCCAGAGCAAGGAAACCGTCAAGGGCTGTACGGAGGTCCTCGACGACCTTTCGGTCAAGCTCTGCGAAATCACGGGTATGGACGCGATTACTCTTCAGCCCGCTGCCGGAGCGCACGGCGAATTCACCGGAATGCAGCTCATAAAGGCTTATTTCGAGCATAGAGGCGAAACTCAAAGAAAGAAGATTCTCGTTCCCGACAGCGCGCACGGAACCAATCCCGCAAGCGCGAATATGTGCGGCTTCACGGTCGTTTCCGTCCCCAGCAACGGCGAAGGCGGAGTGGATATAGAGGAGCTTAAAAAGCTTGCCGACGAAGAAACCGCCGGTCTTATGCTCACCAATCCCAATACGCTCGGTCTTTTCGACAGGAACATTCTCGAGATTACGAAGATTGTCCACAACGCGGGCGGTCTTTGCTACTACGACGGAGCCAACCTCAACGCGGTTATGGGAATCTGCCGTCCGGGCGATATGGGCTTCGACGTAATGCACCTCAACCTTCACAAGACCTTTTCGACGCCTCACGGCGGCGGCGGTCCCGGTTCCGGTCCCGTTGCCTGCAAGAAAGACCTCGCGTCCTTCCTTCCCGTCGGCGTATTCGGAAACAAGCCCGAAGGCTACAACGAGAAACTCAGCATAGGCAGAGTCAAGAGCTTCTACGGCAACTTCCTCGTCGCTCTGAAGGCGTATACCTATATCGTTACGCTCGGAGCGGAGGGAATCAAAGACGCCGCGAGAAAGGCAGTTCTTAACGCGAACTACCTGCTTGCTCTTATGAAGAAGAAAGGATACGTTCCCGCCGTCGACAGAATCTGTATGCACGAATTCGTTCTGTCGCTCGAAGGAGTAAAGCACGAAACCGACTGTTCGGCTCTGGATTTTGCGAAGGCTATGCTCGACCACGGAATTCATCCGCCGACAATGTACTTCCCGCTCATCGTCCACGAAGCTTTTATGTTCGAACCTACCGAAACCGAAAGCGTCGAGACTCTCGAGGAGTGCGCGGAGGTTATGGGCGGCATAATGGAAAAGGCTCATTCGGATCCCGAAAGTCTTCACAGCGCGCCTCATACCACGTATATAAAGCGAGTGGACGAGGTTAAGGCGGCTCGTCAGCCCGTTCTTAAATACGAAGAAAAATAAAACGAATCAAGCGGAGGCTCTGCTTCCGCTTTTCTCGGTTAAAGGAGAAGGCTCTGCGATTCTTGCCGCGGACTTTTCCTTTTTCCCGGACAGCATATATGGAGGAAAATATGATAACACAAAAACAGTTGGAAAATTACGCAGAGCTTGCCGTTAAGGTTGGCGTCAATCTGCAGAAAGGTCAGGAGCTGGTAGTCAGCATTCCCGTAGAGTGCGCGGAATTTGCCCGTATGGTAACGAAATCCGCTTACGAAGCGGGAGCTAAGCGCGTCTGGATCAAATGGGCGGACGACGCTATAACGAGAATGAATATGCAGTATCAGGAGCTTTCCGAGCTTCAGGATATCAAGCCCTTCGTCGTCGAGCAGGCTCATTACGAAGTGGACAACAGAGTGGCGTTCCTTTTCGTTTCCGCAGCCGATCCCGAGCTTTACGCAGGACTCGACGCAAACAAGGTCAAGGCGGCTCAGATGGCAAGAATCAAAGCGCTCAAGTTCAGCGGTGATTCGAGAAGCTCCAATCTTTGCAGATGGACCATCGTTTCTCTCCCCACCGTAAAATGGGCAAAGAAGATTTTCCCCGACGCAAAGGACGCCGAGGACGCCGTGGATAAACTCTGGAACGGCATCATCAAGGCTATGAGACTTAACGAAGAAGATCCCGTCAAGGCGTGGGAAGAACATATCGCAAGACTTTCGAGAAGAGCCGACTTCCTCAACGAGCATCACTTCGACCATATACATATGGTTAACGGCAGAGGAACGGACCTCAGAGTCGGTCTTATCCCCACGCATATCTGGATTGCCGCCGGCGAAAAGGCGCAGGACGGAATCGATTTCACGGCAAATATGCCCACGGAAGAGGTATTCACCGCTCCCGACAAGTACAACGTCAACGGAACCCTCGTAAACGCCCTTCCGCTCTGTCATAACGGCAACATCATCGACAAGTTCAGCATCACCTTCAAGGACGGAAGGATCACGGATTACTCGGCGGAGGTCGGTTACGACACCCTCAAGGAATGTATCGAGACCGACGAAGGAAGCCACCATATCGGCGAGATCGCCCTTATCGGAAAGAGGTCGCCGATAGCGGAACAGGGAATTCTTTTCTATAATACACTTTTTGATGAAAATGCAAGTTGTCATCTCGCTATTGGGGCGGCGTATCCCACGAATTCCACCGACTCCGCAGATATGACGAGCGAAAAGAGAGAAAGACTTCACCTCAACGAAAGCCTTATTCACGTAGATTTCATGATCGGAACACCCGATATGGAAATTTACGGCGTTCAGAAGGACGGAACGGAAGTTCAGCTCTTCCATGACGGCGATTGGATTATTAAATAAAAGCCTTTAGTTACGGGCAAAATATCGGATTTATCGATGTCGGGCGTTTTTGTCGGTCAGTGTTTTCACATTAATTTCACCGAAAGAACGCCCGAATTTTTATATTCTTTCACCGAAAAATGTTCGATATTTTAATTTTCGAGAGATTGTGAAATTATTTTTCACATTGGCTTAAGGTTCAAAAAGCCTTTAGTTACGGGATAAATTCATATTTTATATTTTCGCGGCAGAGGCCTCCGAGAGGCTCGGAAGGGGCGATTTCCGACGAAAAACGCTCGAATTACAAATAAACCGAAAAGATTATGCCGTTTATTTTTAAACACATCATTTAACATTGATTTAACGGTGAGTTCATCGAAAAATAGTGATTTTTTGTCCTTTCACCCCGTTTTTCGAGCCGTTTTTTCGTCAAAAAGAAAACGCACCGCTCGTGGCGATGCGCTTTCAGAGTTAGGAGTTTTATTGTTGAAAAATACACTATCTGCGCTCGGCGGTATCTGCGTTTCGCCTCGGCAAAAGCTTTTTTGACTGAATGATGACCGATTGTTAATCGATAAGTGATTGAATTTCGCTCAAAAAGCGACGGTTATTTGTTTTCCGCCTGCTTTTTGCGGTAATCTTCGATCGCCGCGTGGATTGCCTCCTCCGCAAGCACCGAGCAGTGCATCTTCTGCGGCGGAAGTCCGTCCAGCTTGTTGACGACCTCGGCGTTCGTGAGCTTTTCGGCCTCTTCGACGGTCTTACCGATGATCATCGAGGTGGCGGTGGAGCTCGTCGCGACCGCAGCCGCGCAGCCGAAAGTCTTGAATTTCGCGTCTTTTATTACGTCGTCTTCGATTTTGAGAGTGATCTGCATAATATCGCCGCAGGTTGCGTTACCGACCGTGCCGATACCCGAGGGATTCTCGATTTCGCCGACGTTCTGAGGATTGCTGAATGCTTTTATTACTTTCTCGTTATACATAACTTACATCTCCCGATTTGTATTGCTTGCGATTTTGGCGGTTTGAGTTGTCCGAAGCTTTTCGCGGATATTGAATCTCTTCGTGAAATTTTCTAAACGGAATTCATATCTTTGAATCAGACGGTACTCGTGTTTCCTGAATCAAACGGAATCTATTTCTTCGAATTCTACGCTTCGAATCAGACGAAGCTTACGTCGCCCGATTTGAGGTTGAAGAGGGGCGACATCGCTCTCAGGCGCGCAACGACCGTTTTAAGCGTGTCAACCGTATAATCTATCTGTTCCATAGTCGTTTCGTTGCCGACCGTGAATCTTATCGAGCCGTGCGCGATTTCAATAGGCACGCCTATCGACAGAAGTACGTGCGAGGGTTCGAGAGAGCCGCTCGAACAGGCGGAACCGCTGCTGACGGCGATACCGTTGAGGTCAAGCCCCATAAGAATGCTTTCGCCTTCGATATATTCAAAGGAGAAGTTGACGTTATTGGGGAGTCTTTGGGTTCTGTGACCGTTGAGCCTTACGTAGGGAATCTCCTTTTCGATCCTTTCGATAAGATGATCGCGGAGAGCTATACAGTGTTTAGCGTGTTCTTCTCTGATTTTTACGGCCTTCTCTATCGCGTAGCCCATACCGACTATCGCGGGAGTATTGGAGGTTCCGCCGCGCATAGAACGTTCCTGACCGCCGCCGTGGATAAGCCTTTCGATATGGAGCCCGTTCCTTACGTAGAGCGCGCCTATACCTTTGGGACCGTTGAATTTATGAGCCGAAATCGAAATCATATCGGCTCCCAGAGCCTTGACGTCGACGGGAATCGCTCCCATAGCCTGAACGCAGTCGGAATGGACGAGAACGCCGTGTTTATGGGCAATTTCCGCAATTTCCTTAACGGGTTCGATGGTTCCGACCTCGTTATTCGCGTACATAACCGAAACGAGAATCGTATCTTCGCGAATGGACTTCTCTAAATCCTCCAGATCGACTACGCCGTAATTATCGACTTTAAGTTCGGTAATCTCGAAGCCCTGAGATTTGAGCCAGAGGGCGGTATTGCGGATAGCGGCGTGTTCGAGAGGGGAAATTATTATGTGTTTTCCCTTATGACTGCGGGCGGCGGCAACTCCTTTGAGCGCCCAGTTATCGGCTTCGCTTCCGCTTCCTGTGAAATATATTTCGTTGGGAGCGGCGTTAATCGCAGCCGCAACCTGTTTCCTTGCCTTGTCCACGGCTTCCGCGCAGGGACGCGCAAAGCTGTGTTGAGAATGACTGTTCGCAAAGTATTCCGTCATATACGGAAGCATAGCGTCCAGTACGTCTTTATCCAGCGGCGTGGTCGCCGCATAATCCAGATAAACCTTCATTTTATATCCACCTCTTTAAAAGATGTAAAATAATCGACGCATAAGAGTTACTCGTCGCTCCGACAGTGCATTTCAGCCGTCAGATTGTCGTTCTCGTCGATAAGCTGACGCAGCGTAACCGAATCGAGATACTCGTTCATCTTGCGGTAGAGGTTGTTCCAGAGCGTATGAGCGACGCAGGAGCCTCGCTGAGTACATTTCCCGCTAAGACAATCCACGATTTCGAGATTGTCTTCGACCGCGCGGAGAATCTCGCCGGTAGTAATCAAAGAAGGATCGCGCGAAAGCCTGTATCCGCCGTAAGCGCCTCTCTGAGCTTCCACGATGCCGGCTTTTTTCAGCATAGCGAAAATATGCTCGAGATAACCGTCGGAAACGGCTATGTCAGCGCCGATTTCCGAAACGTTGACGAATCCATCGTCATATTTTTTACCCAAAGATACGGCAGCGTAAATCCCGTATCTCGCCTTGGTCGAAAGCTTCATACAGAACCTCGGGTTAATTCCTATCAAATCAGTAGGAATTATACAGTATCTTTTTCTCTTTGTCAACCGTAGAAACAGCCTTTTCGGATATTTTTTGCTTTTTTAAGCTAAATCGATACGCGTTTTTTGAGATTTTTCGTCGGATTTATACGAAAATCGTCGGAAAAGAGGGAATTTCCGGACTTTTTGTCGAATCGAAAAAGAATTGCAAAGGGGACGGGGGAAAATGCCGAAAGAATTTGACTAATTCCGAGCGGTGTGGTATAATAAACGACACGCGGGAAATGAAATTGCTTTGGGGACGGAGAATCCAAAGCAGACGGAGAATCCAAAGCGACGGAGAATTTCGGACAGAGGGAGAATCCCGAATTCGGGACGCCCGCGGAATGCGAGAGGAAGAAGGGAGAACGAAGGATATGGCGAGAGTTGCGAGAGAAACGCTGGAGGGAAAGTATTTTCATATACTCGTTTCGGGTATCGACGAGCTGAAGATATTCAACGAACATAAGATGAAGGCGTATTATACCGAGCTTCTTCTGAAAAACGAAGGGAATATCCTTCTCCTGACTTACAGCATAATGGAAAATCACGCGCACATCGCGTTTTATTCCGAAGGAGGAATAAAGCCCGTAGCCGAGGCTATGAAGAAAATCAACACGGCGTTCGCTTTGCAGTTCAATAAGTACAAGAGAAGGAACGGATACGTCTTTCGCTCGAGATTCAAGAGCCAGCCGCTTACCGGCGCAAGAGAAGCCGCGGGTTGTATGGCCTTCATTCACTCCAATCCCATATTCGAGAATCCGCGATTTTCGGCGAAAACTTATCCTTATTCGGGATATAAGAGAGTTATGGGCGGAGAACCGAAACTTTCGGGCTTCGCGGAGGAATTGGGAGTAAATCTTCAGAATCTCGGGGAATACGTGGAAAGTCAGGGCGACGCTTATCCGCTTTATCACTGGATAGACGTTCACAGTTTCGTCGTAAAGGAGGATTTCAACTACGTCCTCGACGATCTTGCGGTTAAATATAACGTCAGGAATTACGCGGAGGTCGCCGAAGATAAGGAGAAAATGGGCGCGTTCGCTTCCGAGCTGAGCAGAAGGACGGGTATGTCCATATTGTTTATCAGCAAGGAAATGGGCGTCGGAAGGGAGACTTTGCGGCGCGCGGTCAAAAAATACGAGGAAAAAACGACGCAAAATCAAGAATAAACACGGCGGTCGCCGTAGGGGGAGCTTATGAGGGGCAGAAAACAGACGGGTGTCGATGAGGACGAAAGCTTGAGCGAGAGCATCGCCGCGAGAAAAAAACGGCGGGCGGACGCAGCCGCGGAAAATTCCGAGCAAGCCGAGGATTCTTCCGAAAAGCGGAAAAATCGCCTTCCGAAATCGCGAAAAGAGGAGATTTCGGGAGAAAATGAAGTCAAAATCGAGAAGAAAACGAGTCCGAAAGACGAAAATGAGGTGAAAAAGACCGAGAAAAAAGCCGAAAAAAAGAAAACGGCGAGAGATCCGGTCGCAGCCGAACCCGAAATCGAGGAGATAATCGTTTCGCCCGCGGGCGGAAATTCCTCAGAGAAAGAGAAAAAATCGGGTAAGAAAACAGAAAATCCGAAGAAAAAAACCGAAAAGGAAACTGAAATTTCCGAGAAAAAAGAAGAAAAATCCGAGGAGAAAGTTGAAAATTTCGAGAAAGAAATTGAAAACTCCGAGGAGAAAGATAGAAAATCGAGTGAAAAAGAGGATATTATCGGAAAAGTCGGTGAAGAATCGGAGAATGTAGAGTTAAAAAAAGAAGAAAAAACGGAGAAAAACGAGGAGAAAAAACTCGAAGAAAAGAAAGAGAGCGAGGAAATCCGCGAGAAAATTCCGGAGACGAAAAAAGCGCCCGAAAAACCCGTAAAAGAGAGCATTTTCAGCGGCGGAGAGCTTCATCCGTACAGGATTTTGAGGCTCCAGGATGGCGCGAAAAGGCGTTATAACGCAATAAAGAGTGTTTTAATGAACGGTGGCGCGATTTGTTTAATGATGAAAGAATGTGAAATTTTCATTTTTAACGAAAAACCGAGATTTATGATGGACGTGGACAGCGGCGCGGTCAGGTTGTTCGTCGGGAAAGACGAGGAATTCCCGCCGACGGACGGATTCACCGACGCCACGAAAAAGACAAACCTGCCTTTCGCGGCGTATCTCAGAATAAGGAACGACGACGACCTCTCGGAAGCGAAAAAATACCTTAACAAAGCCTTTATTACGCTCGGAGCGACGTATTCGGAGACGCCCGAAACCGACTTTGCGGCAAGACTTTCGGAACGCGGAGTAAGCGAATTTCTTCCGAAAAAACGATAAAATTCAAGCCGAAAACTCTTCGGAAATCGGTGAAAATTATGGAAAAACAAAGGAATTTGTGATTATCACAAGATAAAAATAAGTATTAAATGCACGAAAACAGAGTGTAATTAACGAAGAATTAACGTGCGTTTGATAAAAAGAGTAACGATTCGGAAGAATGAATATTGAATTACGAGGTTAAAAATGAAAAAATTAATGTTGACTGTTATGATTCTTGTGCTGGTTGCGGCAATTTTCGTCGGTTGCACGGCGGAGGACTGGAATATGGCGATTAAAAAGGCGCTCGAGGCTCTCGGTTACGGGAAAGAGGCGCTTTCCGTCACGGAAATCGACTCGGAAAAAACCCTCGAAGCGATGAAAAACGCCGCTCTCGACGCCAAAACCTTCGGAAAAGACGACATCCCGGACGAATTTTTCGAAAAATACGGGCTGGATTCGTCGCTGAAACCCGAATCCGTGCTTTGCGCTGTCCCGTCGAAGGAAACTTTCGACGAAAAAATCGCCGAAAATCCCGAAAGGCTCGTCAGCCTCAAAATGGCCGCGCTCCTCGAATACGAAACGCCCGAGGCTGCGGTTGCCGCCGCCGAGAAAATCAGCGAGATTCTTTCGGGCGACTTCACTAAGGCGCTCGACGCGATGAAGGAATATAACGTTCCCGACGAAATCCGCGGACTTCTTGCCGTTCTCAGGGACTTCATAAACGTTCAGGTCGTCGGCGAAAAAGTCGCGGTTTATACGACGCCGGCAAAGGAGCTTTTCGTCGCGCCTTCGGAAACGGAGAATCCTTAAGAATATTACGAGTAGAAATTTTACGAGTAGAAACGATATAAAGATTACAGAACAAAAACGGACTCCGAGAGCTTTCGGAGTCCTTCGTTTTTCCGTTGACTTTTTCCGCGAACTCGGCTATAATCACCGTTGCATTATTTTCGGAGGAGAAATGCAATGATAAAGGTTGTTTCGGATAAGGAATTGTTCGGCTCCGAGCGCATAAGCAAGGCCTTATGGAAAATAGCCCCGCCCGTTATGCTCGCGCAGCTTATTCAGGCTCTCTATAACATCGTGGACAGCTTCTTCGTCGGAAAATATTCGGACGACGCGCTCACCGCGGTTACGGTCATTTATCCTATTCAGCTCATCATAGTCGCGCTTGCCGTCGGTACGGGCGTGGGCGTCAATACCTATATGGCGAGAAAATACGCGCAGGGCGATTCGCTCAAAGCAAAAGCCGCAGCAGGTACGGGAACACTCCTCGCAGTGATTTCCTGGGCGGTATTCGCTCTCGTTTCGTCGCTCGTAATGGTCCCGTACATAAAAACCTCCGCGACCGAACCTCAGGCTATCGAAAACGCGAGAGTTTACGGACTCATCGTTTGTATCGGAAGCCTCGGAACCTTCCTCGAAAGCAACTGGACGAAGGTTCATCAGGCAAGAGGAAATATGAAGCTCCCGATGATCGCTCAGGTTACGGGAGCGGTCGTAAATTGCGTGCTCGACCCGCTTCTTATCTTCGGAATAGGACCTTTCCCCGAGATGGGCATAGCGGGAGCGGCTTACGCGACGGTCATAGGTCAGATAGTTTCGGCGGTAATCGTCGGAATAAAGGGCTTCGAAAAACCTCCGAAAATCCGCGAAATCGGACATTATATAAAGAAGATATATTATTACGGATATTCGTCGATAATTATGCAGGCTCTGTATACCGTATACATAGTCGCACTCAATATGATCCTCGCGCGTTTTTCCGACGCGGCGGTAACCGTTCTCGGACTGTACTATAAGGCGCAGAGCTTCTTCTTCATTCCGCTCTTCGGGCTTCAGACCTGCATAGTTCCGCTTCTGAGCTTCAATTACGCAAGGGAAAATTACGAGCGCTGCCACGACACGATGAAAGCGACCTTCGTCGTTTCCCTGTCGGTTATGTCGATAGGAATGGCTTGCTTTATATTTATGCCCGAAACGCTTATGAGGGTGTTTTCAAACTCGGAAACGGTCATCGCTATCGGCAGAAACGCCTTTCCCATTATCGGAAGCAGCTTCCTGTGCGCGGTGTTTTCGCTGACTATGCCCGTGTTCTTTCAGGCGATAGGAAGGGGAGTTACGAGTATGATGCTTTCACTTACCAGACAGATATTCTGCCTCGTACCCGTCTTCCGGCTGCTCTCGCGGATAGGTCTGGATTATACCTGGATAGCCTTTCCCGTAGCCGAGACCGTGTCGGGAGCCATAGGATTCGCGCTCTATATAAAACAGCTCAAAAAATGGGGCTGTCCCGTAGGTATCCGCAAAAATAAGAAAAAAGCCTGAAACCGACAAGGGGAAAAAGAGAGTTTTTTACGGGTTTTTTCGTAAATTACTTGACAAAACGGAAAGGGCGACTTATAATAACGAGCGTTATATAACAAGCGGACTTGACGAGAGGAAAGACTCGCGGATTTACGGACGGAACGGACGAGGGGCGGATACGGACGAGGGCAGAAATGGATACGGGACGGATAACTGACAAGGGATAAATACGGATATGGAAAGAAAATCGGCTTCGCGTAAGAACCGAAGCGCATCGAGATATGAAAAAACAAGAAAAGCGCTCGTATTCTGGGCGTTTTTTATCGGAACGGGCGCGGTTTTCGGAAGCGCGTGTATGTTTATCGACAAGACCGGAAAACGTTTCGGAATGGACGCATTCCTTATTTATTTTCAGGTCATGCCCTTTGCGGACGTGCTTTTTAAGGATTTGCTCTTTTCGGGAACGATGCTCCTCGTCGTAAACGGACTGACCAATCTCACGGCGGCGGGACTGCTTATCGTAAGGAAAAAATCGGGCGTCGTATGCTCGGTCGTCTTCGGAATAACCCTTATGCTCTGGATTTGTATTCAGTTTTATCTGTGGGGAGGAGTTCTTATATCCGTACTTTACTTTATCTTCGGATTCACGCAGTCGGCAACCGCGGTCGCGGCTCTGATTTTCCGCAGACAGGAGAATTTCCGGTTCGAGCCTTCGGATTATAAGAATATAGGTACGGACAAAACGAGACTCGTGGTTTTTTTCTCGCGTATGGGATATACGAAAAAAATCGCCTACGAGGAGGCCGACCGCACGGGAGCGGATATTTACGAGATAGTTGCGGCGGAAAGAACGGAGGGAACTCTCGGATTCTGGTGGTGCGGAAGATTCGGAATCCATCGCTGGGAAATGCCCGTAGAATTTACCTGGCCGAACGTTTCTTCCTACGAAATCGTAACGATAGTTACGCCCGTATGGGTATTCGGACTGTCCGCACCCGTCAGAACCTTTTGCAGAATGGAAAAGGATAAAGTCAAAGAGGCAAACTACATAATCGTACACTTCACGGGCGGAAAATACGGAAACGTCGAGAGAGAAATGAATTCTCTCCTCGGAAGAAAAGCCTCGTCGGTAAGAAATATCCGCAATCGCTTCGGAAAAGCGAAGGAAATCGTCTGATTTCAGGCGGAGAGGAAATCAGGTTTTAAGAGAGATAGGAATTCGGTTTTATAAGGGGCGATGAATCCTTTATTTATGAGAGGGTGCGAATTATCGATTTTTGTGAAGAAAGTTTCGCATTTAAGCTTCATAAGGTTGACGGAAAAAGCTTTTTCTGTTAAAATTCCGAAGGATACGGATTGACCGAGAAATCGGGATTAACCGATAATCCCGATTGACGAAGACTTTCGATTACGAATAAGATAAGAATCGACGGAGGTTTTCCGATTCGGAAGGAATCGAGGCTAATCGGAGATTCGGACTAATCGGGACGAAAAGGTCGCTCCGTGGGAAAGACTATATTATAAGGAAAGGATAAAGATTATGGAAACGGGTATCAGAGGAAGAATCGAAACCGTGGTTACACAGAAAGAAAGCGCGAAAACCCTCGGAAGCGGATTGCTCGACGTTTACGCAACGCCCGCGATGATCGCTCTTATGGAGGGCTGCGCAAGTCAGAGCGTCGCTCCTTATCTCGACGAGGGCTGCGGAACGGTAGGAACAGCCGTAAATATCAGACACCTCGCGGCTACTCCGATGGGAATGAAGGTCTACTGCGAGAGCATTCTCACGGAAGTGGACGGAAGAAGACTTCTCTTCAACGTCAAGGCTTACGACGAAACCGGACTCATCGGAGAGGGTACGCACGAGAGATTTATCATCAACAGCGAGAAATTCTTCGCGAAAGTCAACGCCAAAAAAGCGGCGGAATGATTTTTCCGCAGGAATCGGAGGATTTACACGCAAAATCAAGGGATTTAATAATTTATGAAGGGAACGGCCTCGGAAAAGAGGTCGTTTTTTTTATCGGGAGGGGAGAATTTGCGGAAGGAATTTCGGGAAGGAGAGGAGTTTTTGCACGGAAATCCGAGACGGGGATTTCAATGAATTTATGAGCGGAATTTTCAACGGATTTTCACGGACTTTTATACAAAAGTAAAGAAATAATTTACAAAAAGGTTTGCCGAAAACAGTTGACATAGCAGAATTATTGTGATAGGATATCAAATGTGTAATCGGTTCGATAGTTTAACCGATTATACTATTTAACTAAAGCGACGCAGGAGTAGCGTGATGGATGACAAGTTTTTCGTCGAGCTGGGCGAACAGTTCGACTTCGTTCAGATGAATATAGTAGAAAACGTGATGCAGCCTATCCATAAATGTCTGGGCAGAAAGGATACGAGGCTTTCCCGTCTTACGAGCGCGGAAAGAAAAACCCTATCTTCCCTGCATTACGGCGGGGACCTCTGCGTCGGCGACCTCAAGACGAAGACAGGAATATCCAATATTTCAAAGATTCTTACTTCGCTCGAGGGAATGGGTTATATAGAAAGATGCTTCTCTTCGAGCAACAAGCGGTTCATTATGATACATATAACCGAGTCGGGACTCGAAATCTTCAGGGAAAACGACAGAATCATTCCGGAAATAGCAAGGAGAGTGTTGACGGACAGATTCTCCGAAGAAGAACTGATTATTCTCAACCGCAGACTCCACGAGCTTAACGATATGCTGAAAAGAGCGGGAAGCGCGGACGGAGGAGAGCCGGAGGATATTTCCGCCGCGGAGGCGATGAAAGAGTAATAACTGCCGAAAGGCTGTTATATAGCCGCGGGTTTCGCGCATGAAGATTCGCGGCGGGAGAGGAACTACGGGTAAAAGCAAACGCATACTGCACTCGGTGCGACAAAAGCGTACAGGCAATCGCGGATTCGTCTCAAAAAGGGTCAGGTTTACCGGCAAATGGGAGTAATCCCGAAGGCGGAAATACCGCACAACTATTTGAGAATACAAAAAGGAGAATCTATGAAAGCTAAAAAGTATTTGATTATCTTGACGGCTATGATCATGGTTCTGTGTTCCGTGGCGTTGGTTCATGCGTCAGCGTCGGCGGAAGGCGGAACGCCCGATAAGGGATCGGCTGCCGTTTACGCAACGGATATCACGGGTCTTTTCGACCAATATCTTAAAGGCGTTTCCTACGAAGGCGTAAAGTGCTTCGAGGAAAACGACGAAGTTAACGCAATAATCACCCTCGAGGGAGAATCGGTTCTTGCGGCGGCTCAGAAAAGAAATATGAGCGTTTCCGCTTATCTTCAGACCGAAGAGGGCGCACGGCACGAGGAAAGCCTCTTCGAAATCCAGAGAAAAGCTCTCGATCAGATGACGGCTAAGGATATCGGTTATACCGTAAAGTATTCCTATACCACACTTCTCAACGGCCTCGCAGTCAAGGTTAAGTACGGTCAGCTCAAAGCCATCGAAGGTATAGCGGTAGTTTCCGACGCCGCTCTTTCCGAATTTTACGCTCTTCCCTCTTCCGTAGAGGACGTAACCGAAATCAAGGCGACCGTAAACACCGCTTCAAACAGCGATTATAACGGCGACGGAATGCTCGTCGCGGTCATCGATACCGGTCTTCAGGTAAATCACGAAGCTTTCTCCGTAATGCCCGAAAATCAGAAGGTTTCCAAGGAAGATATCGAAGCGGCTCTCGAAAACCTCACCGCAAAGAACGGCTATCGCCTTCTCGCGAACGGTCAGGAATACGACGTCGAATATCTCTCCGACGTTACCGCGGACGACCTCTATAAGAACGGAAAGGTTCCTTTCGGTTTCGACTATTGCGACGTGGACGCCGAAGTTACTCCTTCTCTCTTCGCCGTTCAGCAGTACGGTCTCGACCACGGTACTCACGTTGCGGGTATAGTTGCCGGCAACAACGGTTCCGACTTCAAGGGTGTGGCTTATAACGCGCAGATCGCGGTTCTTAAGGTCTTCGGCGACGGAGGCGCCGGCGCGTACGACGTAGATATCATCGCAGCCGTTTCCGACAGTATCGTTCTCGGCGCGGACGTAGTAAATATGTCTCTCGGTTCGGGCGCAGGTTTCACCGACGCAGGTTATTTCGCTCCTTATTACGAAGCTGCGGAAGAAGCAGGTCTCGTTCTCTCCGTCGCGGCAGGTAACGATTACTTCCTCGGCAAGAGCGGTATCTACGACGGCGTTCCCACTTCCAACGTCGAATTCGGCGTTATCGGCGCGTCCTCGACCTACGCTCAGAGCTTCGCGGTAGCTTCCCTCGACAGCTACAAGACCATCGTTAAGTACATAGGCTTCAACGACGGCAAACTCGAATATAACGAAGTTCCCGAAAAGAACTTCATAAACGATATTCTCGGCGAAAACGAAAGAGTGGAACTCACTTACGTTCCCGTTCCCAACGTCGGCGCTCCCGAGGATTACGAAGGTCTCGAAGTCAGCGGTAAGATCGCTCTCGTTCAGAGAGGTACCGTAAGCTTCGAAGAAAAGTTCAACAATGCAAAAGCTGCCGGAGCGGTCGCTTGTATCGTTTACGACAACGTTGAAGGCAACTATATCAATATGCAGATGACCGGCGAAGTCATTCCCGGCTGCTTCATCAAACTTGCCGACGGCGAAAGACTCCTTGCGGCAGAAAACAAGACTCTCGTTTTCGATAAGAGCTATTATTCCGATTACGGATATCAGATGAGCGATTTCTCATCATGGGGAACCACGCCCACTCTCAATATAAAACCCGAAATCACCGGCTTCGGCGGATATATCTATTCCTCCGTGGTTTCGGCAGACACGAATAAATACGACTATATGAGCGGAACCTCTATGGCTGCTCCTTACGTTTCCGGTCAGGCCGTTCTCGCAAGACAGTTCGTCAACGAAAAGTTCCCCGAACTCAGTTCCTACGAGAAAGGTATTATGGTAAGAAGACTTCTTATGAATACCGCGGAAATCATCATTCAGGAAGGCGAGAATCCTTACTCCCCGAGAAAACAGGGCGCAGGTCTTGCTTCGATCGAAAATCTCGTTAAAACCACCGCTTACGTAACCGTTCCCGATATGACCATGCCCAAGATCGAACTCGGACACGATCCCGAAATGAACGGCGTTTACGTCCTCGAAATGAACGTTACCAACTTCGGCGAAACCGAGCTTACTTACGTCGTTAACCCGATCGTTATGTGCGAAGCTCTCGGCGCTCCCGCAGTCGACGGACAGGCTATGTTCGCTCTCAAGGATTACAGACTCAATCCCGAAATCGTAGTCGACGGTCACGCTGATTCCAAAATCACCGTAGCCGCAGGCGAAACCGTTTCCGTAAAGGTTACCGTTATCCTCAGCGAAAGCGATATCGAGTACCTCGGTCAGTTCGAATACGGCAACTTCGTGGAAGGCTTCGTCGTCTTTGAAAACGAAGAAACCACCAACCTTTCCGTTCCCTTCCTCGGCTTCTACGGCGACTGGACGAAGGCTCCCATTTTCGATACCTTCATCTATGACGACGAACAGGCTACTATCGGCTGGGGCTTCATCGGTTCGGAATACGGCACCGGTTATTATCCTCTCGGTTATTACTCCTATAAGACTCAGCCCGGCGTGGAAGTTCCTCTTTACAACGTGGACAAGATGGCTTTCGGCGGAAACGTTTACGGCAGATCCTACGCAAAATCCCTCGACGTTCTCGCTATCTATATGCGCAGAAACGCAGGTAAGATGCATATGATCTTCGAAGACGCGGATACCGGCGACGTTATCTACGAGACGACGCAGATCCTCTCCGCAAGAAAGAGCTTCTCCAATAACGGCGGAAACCCGACTCTCAGAGGTTATCAGTATAACTTCTCCGGATTCGATTACATCCCCTTCGGAGCTATCCCCTCCAACACCAGAATCCGTATCAGCGTGGACGCAGAACTCGATTTCCCGGGTGAAAAGAACACCGAAAAGAATTCTCTCGAATTCTACGTCACCGCAGACTACGAAGCTCCCGTCGTTCTCGAAGAAGGTCTCGGACTTTACGAAAAAGACGGTAAGCTCTATCTCGACGTTCCCGTTTACGACAACCATTACATAATGGCAGGTCAGCTTATGGAATGCAACGAGTACGGATACGCAACCACCAATCCTCTCGAAGCTTATCCCACACCCGCTTATCAGACCGAAAGAGGTAACGGCGAATATACCTTTACCTTCGATATGACCAACTACTACGACAAGATCAAAAACGGAAAGGTCGCGTTCGCGGTAGTGGACTACGCTTGCAACGACAAGACTTACGTCATCAACCTCGACCTCACCGAGATCAATCCTCCGACAAAGGTCGAATTTACTCAGGATTCCATAGACGTGGACATCAACCAGGTCCTCTTCGACCTTCCCATCTATACGGATATCCCCTTCGCTATCCCCACAAAGACCGATTGGGAAAGCTCCGATCCTTCGATCGTTAAGGTCGACAACGGCGCGCTCAAGGGTATCTCTCACGGAACCGCAACCGTTACCTTCTACAGATATTACGGCGAAGTAATGTTCACCGACTCCATCGAAGTCAACGTTTCCGAAACCGTGGCTCAGGACGAATACACCCCGCAGTGGTTCGACCTCTATCTCAACGGCGAAAAGCTCCTCGACGGTAAATCCAGTTACGGCAGAGGTCAGATAAAGACCTATAACCTTCCCTATTCCGTGGATTACAAGGTCGGCGACGTTCTTAAATTCGAAGTCGTTCCTTATCCCTGGTACGCTTGCGAAGACATGGAACTCAGCTGGCTCGGCAGCACCGGAACGCTCTGGTGGGGCTATGACCGTGAATACGGCGACAGACTTACCTACGTCGTAAACGAAGAAGGCGTTGCGGATCTTTCCGAAGAAAACACCATCAAACTCGTTAAAGAAGGCTACACCATCGTCAGAATGCTGGCGGTCAAGAATACTTACGGCGCTCCGTACTGCGATTTCTGGATCCACGCGGTTGCCGAAGGCGAACCCGACGGTGAAATCTCCATCGACGACGTTACTCTCGATATCAACCAGCCCCTTGACCTCGTTCTCAATCAGAACGGCAACGTCGTCAAACCCGACAGAATCACTATCTCCGGCGGCGACGAAACCATTGCAAAGGCCTATTACGAGGAAGAATACTACGTAAAAGACGGAAACGTTATTTACGGAAAACAGGGTACCTATAAGACCACTCTCGTAGGTATGAAACAAGGCTCCACCACCTTCGACGCAGCGGTAGAATATACCGTAAACGGCGAAAAGAAGGTTTATAACACCACGGTCAACGTTACCGTAACCGACACCGAAGTACATAAGGTTCACCCCGACTATATACTCATTACTTACGAGGGATATACCTGGGGCAGACACGGAAGATATACCGATAACAGCGAAATGCCTATCTTCGACGTAGTTATCGGAAGAGAATACGAAGCTAAATACGAAGTTTATCCGGCATACGCCTGCGACGATATCCAGATCGACTGGGCTCCCAGAGACGATAACGGCAACAAGGTCGTCGAAATCGTAAGCGCGGAAAACGGCGTCCTTAAATTCAAGTGGTCCGGCCTCAGAGAGGGCAGAGGCGATATCAGCTTCTCGTCCGTTCATTACGACGAATACTATAGGGTTCCCGCTCTCCCGCAGGATTCGTTCAGGGTAGATTTCTGCATCAACTTCAGAATGAACGCAATCGACGAGGACGGTCTTATCGCTCCTCCGCTTCCGCCGGAAGATCAGCCGATATTCGATATCAGAGACGGCGTTCTCTGGGCTTATAACGGAACCGATCCCGTAGTCGTAATTCCCGACGGCGTTACCTCCATCCTCGGCGGCGCGCTCAACGCAAGAAGCACCAAGGCCAAACTCGAAAAGGTCGTCGTTCCTTACGGCGTAACCGAAATCGGCGCGTACGCTTTCCAGAATCAGGATCAGATGAAGGAAATCGTTCTCCCCTATTCTCTTCTCTATAGCGGAAGAGCCGCATTCGACAGCTGCGGAATCGAAACACTCGAAATTCCTCACTCCGTCGAAGAAATGGATATCTGGACCTTCCAGAACTGCTTCAACCTTAAGTCGGTAGTCATCGGCAGCCGCCTTAAAGAAATCCCCTATTCCTGCTTCGACAGATGCAGAAAACTTACGGACGTCAAGATCTATGCGGGCGTAACCACAATCAGCCGCTATGCGTTCCAGTATTGTCCCATCGAAGAGCTTACTCTTCCCGAGACCATCAAAAAGGTAGATAACGAAGCTTTCGTCAACTCCGGAATCAAGTCCATCAAGATGCCTTACGTCGAAGTAATCGACAACAGAGCTTTTTATAACTGCGAAAACCTCACCAACGTCGAATTCGGCGATAAACTCACCACAATCGGCGAGGACGCGTTCACCTATTGCGCACTCACGGAAGTAACCATTCCCAAGAGCGTCAAGAGACTCGGTAACCAGACCGAAATGGAAGAAGGTACCTTCGCTTACAACAGAATCACCAAGGTCGTTTTCGAAGACGGTATACAGCTCGAAAGCAGATATCAGAGCGAATACGGAGATTCTTACGAAAACTACGGAACGTATACCGGAATCATTCCGATCTATATGTTCAGAGATAACCCCATCACCGACCTCTATATCCCCGATTCCATCACGACAGTCGGAAGTTACGCTTTCTATAACTGCCCGATGACCGGAGAAATCCACTGGGGCGGCATCACGAAGATCGGTCAGAGCGCGTTCGGAAACAGCAGTATCTCCGGAGAATTCGCAATTCCCGAAGGAATCACCGACGTTTGCGCATCCGCTTTCGTCAATACATCCATCACTAAGGTCTATATCCCCGCATCCCTTACCTACGCTTCTCTCGTTGTAGGAAGAGGTTGCATAGTTAACCCCGACGCCGAAATCGTTATCGCGGAAGGCAACGAACTCTGGCAGGTCGAAGACGGCGTTCTCTACTCCGGAACGACTCTCGTAAGACCCTTCAATAACCTCTATAACGGAGAGAAGGTCTTCAGAATCAAGGACGGTACCCGTCGTATCGAAACCGGCGCGTTCAGCAACTGCAAGTACGAAATCGTCGTAGTTCCCGCAAGCGTCGAAAGAATCGGCGCGTACGCTTTCGAAGGAGTCAACTCCGTCTACTTCGAACACGACGAAGCTCCCGTACTCGAATTCTGGAGAAAAGGACTTTCCACCGGCAACTACAGCGCAATCGTCGCTCAGTATAACAACTTCAAGAGCGGTATGACCGTTTACTTCAAGAAGGACGCGGTAGGATTCGACGAATATTCCTATCGTCAGCAGAACGTAACTTACGCGACGCTCGACCTCGAAGCTATAATCGACGAACTCCCCGAAGCTACTCTCGAAAACGAAGCTGCTTTCGTTTCGGCTCGCGAAGCTTTCGAACTTCTTTCCGATTCCGAAAAAGCGGAAGTCGGAAATTACTGGAAGCTCCTCGAAGGCGAAAAGACTATCCTTAACCTTAAATACGAAGCGGCTCTCGCGAGAATAGCCGAACTCGAAGAACAGGTTAAAGACCTCGAAGCAAAGAACGCGGAAATCGAAACTCTCAACAACAAGATTTCCGAACTCGAAGCGCAGATCGAAACCCTTAACGCCGAAATCGAAAAACTCAACGGCGAAGCGGAAACCTCCGCTGAACTCATAAAGACTCTCGAAGAAGTCAAAGCTTCGCTCGAAAACGCAAAGGCAGAACTTCAGAAGGCTCTCGACGCCGCAGAAGAAGCCAAGACCGCGGCAGAGCAGAGCAAGGCAGACGCAGAGGCTAAAGCCGCAGCAGCGGAAACCGCAAAGGCTGCCGCAGAAGCAGAACTCGCAACCGCAAAGGCAAACGTTGACGCACTCGAAGCGGAACTCGAAAGCGTGAAGAACGAACTCGAGCTTCTCAGAAAGGCTATCAACAGCAGCAGCTGCGGCGGCGAAACCGAAATAACCGCTATCAGCGTTATTTCGATGCTCCTTCTCGTTGCGGGCGTGGCTGTCCTCGCTCTCAGAAAGAAGAAGAACGTTAAATAATCAGCAAGTTTCACCCTCCTTAATTTTTCCCGGTGCGCACCCGCTTTCTGCGGGTGTGTGCCGGGCTTTTTATTTGCCGCGGAGAGGGAATTTTCGGACAGGAGAAATCGGAGAGAAAGGGATTTTGGGGGAACGAGGATTAGAGTCGGAGTTATCGGGAAGGAAAGTACGGAAGGTCGGAATCGCTGAGAATTGAGGATAAGGTCGGAATTATCGGAAAACGAAGAATAAAGGCGAGTTATCGGGAATTAAGGGGAAAATCGGAGAGAAATTCAATTTTATCTCAAAATAAACACAAAAATGAATATATATTAAGCGGTTATTAACGCAGGATTAACTCTTTAATTAAACATAATCATCAATATTTTGACAAAAATAAAAAAATCGCTTGACTTTACTCACGTTGCGTGTTATAATGTAAACATAATAACGACGAGCGATCGAATAAGGAGGCGATGAAATGTTTTCAAAGTATTTGTTAACGGGTGCGAGCGGATTTCTCGGCGGTACGGTCGCCGAAAAACTTCTGAAATCGGGAGCCAAGGTCAGATGCCTCGTGCTTCCCGAGGACAAGTACGCGGAGGATTTACCCGAAGGCGCCGAAAAAATCGTCGGCGACGCCTGCGACGCGGAATCTTTGCGCGGATTTTTTGAGGACGCGGGGGCGGATACCTGCGTTATTCACTGCGCGGGCTATGTTTCGGTAGCCTCGGCTCCGGGAAAGAAAATCTACGACGTGAACGTGAAAGGAACCGAAAATATCGTAGGTTGGTGCAGAGAAAAAGGCGTCGGAAAACTCGTGTACGTAAGCTCGGTCCACGCTATTCCCGAACTTCCGAAAGGCAAGGTCATATCCGAAACCAAGGACTTCTCGCCCGACAAAGTGGAGGGAGATTACGCGAAAAGCAAGGCTATGGCGACGGAAATCGTTCTGAAGGCAGCCGAAGAGGGACTCGACGCAAGTATAGTTTTCCCGAGCGGAATCATCGGTCCCGAGGATAAGGCTTTCGGCTCGATAACGACTATGCTCGTTTCGTTTCTGGCGTGGAAACTTCCTTTTGCGGTAAAGGGCGGATACGATTTCGTGGACGTAAGGGACGTCGCGGAAGGCATTATTTCCTGCGCGGAAAAGGGAAGCCCGGGCGAAACTTATATCCTTTCGGGACACTACGCGAGTATAAAGGATATTCTCGATACCGTCAAAAGCATTTCGGGAATAAAAAGATGCGTGTCTTACCTGCCTATAAAGCTTGCGGAGAAAGTTGCGCCGCTGTACGAAAAACACGCTCTCAGAAGAAAGAAAAAACTGTTCTTTACGCCCTACGCGGTTTCCGTACTCGATTCGAACGGGAAATTCGACCGCGAAAAGGCCGCGAAAGAGCTGGATTATCGCCCGAGACCGCTTAAATGCACGCTCGGCGATACGCTCGCCTGGCTCAAAGAAAGAAAAAAAGCACTCAGAATCAAAACCAAATCGAAAAGCAAAAACCCGATTTAGCGATAAACGGGATAGTCCGATTATATGCGGGCGTCCTGTTTCATAAATACTCTTCTCAAAAAAGAAAAGCACCCTCAGAAAAAGAAGGTGCTTTTCGTTTTGCGTATTTTCGGAAATCCGAGTTTTGCGTCCGAGGACGGAACCGCTTCCGCGGAGAGTTTATTCGGACGGAATCAATTCCGCGGAGAGTTACTTGGTAAGCCCGAAATCGGAAATTATTTGATAGGTTTGAAATCGGAGATTGCGCAGTAAGCCCGAAATCGGGGAGCTATTTGATTGGCTCGAAATCGATTGCGCCGTGCTTGCAGAGCGGACAGATAAAGTCCTCCGGAAGTTCGTCGCCTTCGTAGACGTAGCCACAAATCTTGCAGACGAATCCTTTCCTGCCTTCGGTCTGAGGCTTGGGCTTTACGTTCTTGTGGTAATAAGAGTAGGTCATCGTTTCCTTATCGGAGATAACGCGAGCTTCGGTTATTTCGCAGATAAACATTCCGTGTGTGTCGAGATCGACGTAGTTTTCGACCCTGAGGGACATAAAGGAATTGATGTACTTCGGAAGGAAAACGAGTCCGTTATCGCTCCGGAGAGGAGTACAGCCCGCAAATTTATCCACGCTTCTTCCGCTGCGGAAACCGAAATCCTCGAAAACCTTGAATGGCGCGTCCACGCTGAGGCAGTTGACGTTCATAATTCCCGTCTGACGGATAACGTGATGGGAATAGTTCTGCTTGTTGATAACAACGGCGACGCGGTTAGGCTCGTTCGTAACCTGAGAAATAGTATTGACGATAAGACCGTTATCCTTCTTTCCGTCGTTACTCGTTACTACGTAAAGACCGTAGCCGAGATTGAAAAGAGCGGAGAGGTCGTTCTTATTAGCGGTTTCGCTCCTTCTCGCGACGTATTCCTTGGAAAGCTCCTCCGAAAGAGCGTTGAGCTGAGCGGTGCTTTCTTCGTTTAAAGCGGAAAGAATCTTAACCGAGGTCGAAGCGAAGGTTATGTTGACGGATTTTTCGAGCATACATCTCATTATCTTTGCCGCGAGAGGCGCCCACGAGCCGTTTTCGATAAAAGCGACGGTACGGTTACGGAAATTCCTTTCGGTGAGGGCGTCGATGAATCTGCGCATAGACGGGAAGATATCCGCGTTGTAGGTCGTAGTCGCAAGCACGAGTTTTCCGTACCTGAAGGCGTCCGCAACCGCAAAGGATTGGTCAATCCTCGAAAGATCGTGGAGAACGACCTTCGGACAACCGTTTTTCCTGAGCGAATCGGCAAGAAGCTCCACGGCTTTTTTCGTATGACCGTAAACCGAAGTATACGCGATTACGATTCCGTCGGATTCCGCGGTGTAGGACGACCAGGTATCGTAAAGACCTATGTAATAGCCGAGATTTTCGGTGAGAACCGGTCCGTGAAGAGGGCATATCGTCTTTATATCAAGAGCCGAAGCCTTTTTAAGAAGAGCCTGTACCTGCGCGCCGTATTTTCCGACTATTCCGATAAAGTATCTTCTCGCTTCGTCCGTCCATTCCTCCTTAGCGTCGAGAGCGCCGAATTTTCCGAATCCGTCCGCCGAGAAAAGAATCTTTTCCGTCGATTCGTAGGTTACCATTACCTCCGGCCAGTGAACCATAGGAGCCATTACGAAATGAAGAACGTGTTTTCCGAGGGGAAGAGTATCGCCTTCGTTCGCAACGATTCGGTTTTCGGCGTAATCCGTACCGAAGAAGTTCTTCATCATAACGAAAGCCTTGGCCGTCGCAACTACCGTCGTTTCGGGATAAATCTTCATAAAACGGTCGATATTCGCCGAATGATCCGGCTCCATATGCTGAATCACGAGATAATCGGGTTTCCTTCCGTCGAGAGCGCGGTCGAGATTATCCAGCCATTCGTGAGAAAAATGAGCGTCCACGGTATCCATAACGGCTATCTTTTCGTCCATTATTACGTACGAATTATAAGAAACTCCGTTTTTAACGGTATACTGACTTTCAAAAATATCTATCTTTCGGTCGTCTACGCCGATATATAAGATTTCCTTAGAAAAATCCATATTACTTTCTCCTTAACGCTTAAAGTTACTTGACGCCGCAAAAATCATTTTTTTCGAAAAGGTCCTTTCCGACGCCGCAGAGAGGGCATTCGAAATCATCGGGAAGATCTTCCCATTTGGTGCCGGGAGCGATTCCTCCCTCGGGATAACCGGTTTCTTCGTCGTAAACGAAGCCGCAGACGGTGCATACGTATTTCATAAACTTTCTCCTTATATTGTTTTTTATTTTATTTTTTATTTTATTTGTCGGTTTTGCTTCCGAGATAATCGAGAATCACGGCAGCGTTGGTATCGGGTTTGACTTTGGGCAGAGCTTTCTCTATAAAGCCGTTCTCGTCGATTACGTAAGTGCTTCTTTCAATACCGAAAGAGGTCTTTCCGTATAATTTCTTCTCCTTCCATACGTCGTAGGCTTTAATGACCGAAAGCCCTTCGTCGGAAAGCAGAAAGAACGGAAGAGAGTGCTTTTCCGCGAACTTCGCGTGAGAGGCGGGAGAGTCCTTGCTTATCCCGACGACGACCGCGTTTCTCGCCGCAAATTCGTCGTAAGCCCCCGCAAAAGCGCAAGCCTGACGGGTACAGCCGGGAGTGTTGTCCCGCGGATAAAAATAAAGCACGACCTTCTTCCCCGCAAAATCGCTTAAAGCGACGGGGACGCCGTTTTTATCGGGTAAAGTGAAATCGGGCGCTTTGATTCCCGTTCCGAGCATAGTTCCTCCTTCTCCGGACGAAATCGCCTGTTTATTACGGCTCCGTCGGATATAGTCTTAATAGGATTCATTACTATTAAGATTATAACCGCGGAGTTCAATATTGTCAAGCAAAAATAACGACTTTTTATAAGAAAATAAGATAATTGCTTTGCGGCGGAGAGATTTCAAGGGAGTTTCGGAGCGCGGTTTTACGTAAAAATGTATGAAAGCGATAAAGATTCGCAAATAATAAAATCGTCGTCTAAAACGCCGGACTTTTATCTAATTGTGTGGTAAATATAAAAACGGCGCTTCAGTATCTTACAGCGCTGATTTTAACGCTGTGAGTTTGCCTGCGCTAACCAATAGATTCCAAAGGGCGAAAAGCCTCTAAAACGAAAACACAAGGAGGAAAATTTATGCAGACCAAAAGGTTTACGACGGCTGTTTTGCTGATAGTCTGTATGGCGTGCGTCGCTTTGGCGTGCGTAGGCTGCGGCATTCAGAATCAGCCCGAGAACGGTCGGGAAACGAAGATTACCCGATTGTACGGAAAAACGGTCTCCGCGCTTCTCGAAGCCAAGGAAACCGAGGCGGAGGCTGCCGACGTGTGGGCAATCGTAGCTCTTACAGGCAACTCTCTCGCTCGCTTACGCTTACGCGTATCCCGTTTACGACTTCGTAAAAGGTCAGACCAATAAGATCTCCATCGATATTTCCGGACATATGGAATATCTCGACAACGGTCGTCTTGCCGTTCAGTTCAACGACTACGCGATAAACTCGTCCGCTTATACTATCGAATACAACGCAGAGGAGGGCGAAAATACCGATTCCGTCAAAACGAACGGTACTCTCGTTTACGAAAACAAACTCGCGAACAACGCGCCCGCAAATACTTACGACGCGGAAAAACCCGAATTCGAAATCGACGGGAACGGCGTTCTTACGCAGTATAACGGAGAGGGCGGCGAAGTCGTTCTTCCCGAAACAGTAAAGGAAATCGCTTACGGCGTATTCTCGAATAACTCTATAACGAAAGTAACAGTCAACGAAGGCTGCGTCAAGATAGGCTCGAACGTCTTCGCAAACGCAAGAAACCTCAGGGAAGCAGTTCTTCCGTCTACCCTCGAATATATAGATTATTCGGCCTTCGCGGGAGCTATAAGACTCGAAAAAATCAACCTCGAGGACACCAAGGTCAACTACTACGGCGGAAACTGCTTTATGTATACCGCGCTCAAGGAAATAACCGTTCCTTCCGCAGGCACCGAGATCACTATGGGGGTTAACGCGATCGCTTATATGCCCAAGCTTACCAAGGCTACCGTTAACGCGGACGTAAATACGCTCTCGGGCATATTCGTCGGCTGCACAAAGCTCGAAGAGGTCGTTCTTAACGGCAAAGTAGGTCTTATCACCAATTACAGCTTCTGCGACAACGCGGGAATAAAGAAACTCGTTTTCAATAACGAAATCGGACAGATAGGCGACGAATATATCACGAGAATCGACGATTACGACTCGCCCATAGGCTCGGTAGCAAAGGTATTCTGTTCTATGAGTTCCCTCGAAGAGGTCGTGTTCAGCGCGGATATCGGCGGATTCTACGGATACGCGTTCAACGCCAACCCCAGCCTCTGCAAGGTAGTTTTCGGCGGAAACGTCGGACATTTCAGCCCCTATGCGTTCCAGTATAACCAGAAGCTTACGCATTTCGAACTCTCGGAAGGAAACGATAACTTCGTTTACGACGCGGAAACCGGTCTTCTTTACAATAAGGACAAGACGGAAGTTTATAAGCCCGGAGAATGGGATTACGACGGAATATTCGAAGTCCCCGAAACGCTCGCGGAACTTCCCAGACTCAGCGAAGCTTCCTCGGTATGCCTCAAGGTATGGACCGAGCTGAAGATCAGCGACGAAGGCTTCAAGGACGTTTCCACACTTATCGGAATCGACCTTCAGGCTGCCGAATATATCGGCGCGGACGCTTTCAGAAATACCGGCCTCACCGAAGCTTTTATCGGCAACTACACAGAATTCATCGGCGGATTCGCGTTTGCGGACTGCGCTTCCCTTACGACCGTAAGAGTCGAAGCGAACGCCTGCGCATTCGATTATCCGACGGTATTCGAAGGCTGCGACATCGAAATCTTCAACGTTGACGAGGACAACGGACACTTCACCGTAGACGACCACGGCTGCATTTACAGCAAGGATTACAGTATTCTTTATCGTTACGTCGGCGAAGGCGAAAAGAACGTTATAGTAAACGAAGGAGTAACCTATATCGCTGCCGACGCTTTCCTCGGAAACGAAGAAATCGAATCCGTAGTTCTTCCCTCGACTCTCAGAATCGTGGGCGACAGAGCGTTCTACGGCTGCGTAAACCTCGGAAGAATCGAATTCAGATCGGAAAAAGCTCCCGTGCTTTACGGAAGATATACGGAGGGCGCGCATTATCCGTACGCCAACTTCATAAGTCAGCTCGACGAGAACGCTCCTCTGGACGTTAAATTCATCGCTCCCGACGACGATTCCTATAAGACCGTAGTCTGGACGCTTTACTTCAGGGCATAGTTTTCCTTAAAGGGGGATATTCCCCCTTCCCTACAAAAAACCCCGCGGCTCGAAAGAGTTACGGGGTTTTTGCTATTTATATTGTACGTCGGATAATCCGTTGCGTCGGATAATCGTCAAGCCGAGAATCGACTGCGAATCCGAAACTTTGGACGACAGATTCTGCGCTCGGACTAAAAAGCCTTTTCCGAGAAAGCTTTTCAGCCGCCCGCGACGACGATTTGCTTGATTATCGTTTCGTTGCCCTTGATAAGCCACGTTTTTCCGCTTCCGCAATAGGGACACGTCCTTCCGTGTTTTACGGTCGGATAGGTATTTTTGCAGTCGCCGCAATAGGTAACGGCGGGAATCGGGTTTATCGTGAGCTTGCAGTTTTTCAGAAGCTCGCTCTTTTTTGCGTTCCAGTTCCAGCAGTCTTCGAGATAATCGTTGACGACCGCGGAAACCTCTCCGATTTCGAGAACGACCTCCGAAACGCTCGTTACGCCGTTCTCTTCTGCGATTCGTTCGACTTCCGAAGCTATATGAAATACGATTCCGAGTTCGTGCATTTTCTTAACCTTTGTTATGCTTCGGCATTTTACTTTTTGGTTGCCTTGGCCTGTTTCTTTGCGAGTTTATGAGCCTTCTGAGAGGCCTTTTCCTCGGGAGTCTTTTTCCCGAAAACGATTTTTGCTCCGCGTTTTATCGCGTAGGGAAGGATAGCCTTGAATTTGTCTTCGCTCCTTATCATTTTCGACGCTTCGGGATGGTCGCGGACGAGCTTTATCGCGTCGAATTCGCACTTGGTCGTACAGATTCCGCAGCCTATGCACTTGTTTTCGTCCACGACGCTCGCGCCGCAGCCTAAACAACGATTGGTTTCGGTTCTGACCTGCTCCTCGGTGAGAGTTCCGTGGAAATCCCTGAAAGACATCGGATCGGCTCCCGAAAGCTCTTTCGCCTCCTGCCTTCCCGCGGTGTCGTAGCCTTCGAGAACTACGGTTTCCTTGTCGAGTTCGATGAAATCGCGGCGATTCCTTCCGATAGTCATACTCGTACCGGGCTGAACGAACCTGTGGAGCGAGACCGCGGCGTTTTTGCCCGCTTCTATCGCGTCGATAACGAACTTCGGTCCCGTGTAAACGTCGCCGCCTACGAAAATATCAGGCTCGTCGGTCTGATAGGTGAGCTTGTCCGCAACGGGATAGTTTCCGTGATGAAAAGCGACTTTGCTTCCCGCAAGAAGCTCCTTCCATTCTATCGACTGACCGATAGCGTAGATAACGTTGTCCGCTTCGACCGTAATCGTGTCGTTTTCGTCGTAGAGAGGCGAAAATCTGTTGGTTTCGGGATCGTTGACTCGGAGACACTTCTTGAAAACAACCGCTCTGACGTGGCCTTTTTCGTCCGCGAGAATCTCTTTCGGTCCCCAATTGTTCCTGACGGCTATGCCTTCGTCAAGAGTTTCTTTCACTTCCTCGGCAGAGGCGGGCATTGCGTCCTCGGATTCGAGACAGTACATCGAAACCTCCGAGGAGCCGAGACGTTTTGCCGTCCGCGCGCAGTCGACAGCGACGTTTCCGCCGCCGATTACCACCGTTTTTCCGAGGAGCTTGCCGCACGAGTTTTCCGCCGATTTTCTGAGGAAATCCACCGCGATGTCCGTGCCTTCCGCGTCTTCGCCCGTAACGCCCGGCTTCCTTCCGCCCTGACAGCCTATCGCAACGTAAAACGCTTCGTAGCCTTCCTTCCGCAGTTCGTCGAGAGTTACGTCTTTTCCGACTTCGACTCCGCATCTGATTTCCACGCCGAGCGCGCGGAGAACGTCTATCTCGGCTTCTATTACGTCCTTTTCAAGCTTATAGGACGGAATTCCGTAGGTCATCATTCCGCCCGGACGAGCGTTCTTTTCGAATACGGTCGGCAAATAGCCGTGTTCCGCGAGATAATACGCGCACGAAAGCCCCGCGGGACCCGCTCCGATTATCGCAATCTTCTGCTTCCAGTGCTTTTCGACGTTGGAGGGAATGACAACTTCGGGAACGTATCTCGTTTCCGCGCGGAGATCCTGCTCGGCAATGAATTTCTTGACCGCGTCGATAGCTACGGGCTGATCGATCTTTCCTCGCGTACAAGCCATTTCGCAGCGTCTGTTGCATACTCTTCCGCAAACAGCAGGGAAGGGATTGTCTTTCTTTATAAGAGCGAGAGCTTCGCGGTATTTTCCTTCCTTTGCTTTTCTGAGGTAGCCCTGAACGGCTATGTGAGCGGGGCAGGCGACTTTACAGGGAGAGGTTCCCGTATCGTAGCAGTTCTTACGGTTATTGTCGCGGTAATCCTCGTCCCATTTGTCCGGTCCCCAGCTCAGACGGTCGGGAAGCTCGTGCTTGGGATATTTTATCTCGCCTTTGGTCGTACAGAGCTTCTGTCCGAGTTTGACCGCGCCCGCGGGACAGTATTCCACACACTTTCCGCACGCGACGCACTTGTCTTTGTCCACGAAAGCCGTATACGCGCTCCTCGACATATTGGGAGTATTGAAAAGCTGAGAGGTCCTTAAAGCGTTGCAGATATTTACGTTACAGTTACAGATAGCGAAAATCTTGTTCTCGCCGTCGATATTGGTTATCTGATGAACGAATCCGTTCTTTTCGGCGTTCCTGAGAATCGCCATTGCTTCGTCGTAGGTAATGTCCCTGCCCTTTCCCGTTTCTCGGCAGTAATCCGCCATATCGCCGATTCCTATGCACCATTCGTCGCAGCTGTCTCCGCAGCCTTCGCCGAGTTTCGACCTTCCGTAGCGGCAGGAGCATATTCCCACGCCGAGATGACCTTCGTATTTTTTGAGCCAATACGAGATATGCTCGATGTCTATCGATTGATTTTCGGTTTCTATCGCCTTTTCAACCGGTATTACGTGCATACCTATTCCCGCGCCTCCCGGAGGAACCATAGGAGTTACCTTGGCAAGCGGAAGAAAGGTCATTCTCTCGAAGAACATAGCAAGCTCGGGATGATCGTCGAGCTGCTGCTTGATCATATTCGTGAATTCCGCCGACCCCGGGACGAACATCGGAAGAGTGTA
>ERZ779821.55-NODE-55-length-46841-cov-16.4587_pt1 | contig 46841 bp, 37 predicted proteins | sample MGYA00511884_ERZ779821 | MGnify/ENA primary metagenome ERZ779821 (study PRJEB29588, sample SAMEA2152664) | human gut metagenome | biome: human gut; feature: human-associated habitat; material: faeces | place: Denmark | collected 2008/2010 ... | reverse complement strand
CTTCATTGTGGCCGGGCCGCGAATTACGGAAGTATCATTGTCCCCAACACCTGTCATCGCCTCCACCGGGAGCAGCCCGGCTTTTATCGTGTAAGTTGTATCGCTCGCTCATTTCTGAGGTCGTGGCGCACTCACGAAAGCGGCTCAGGGGTTCAGCCCATAGCGTTGGGAATGTGCCTGATGCCTGGATATTCAGTTTTCAAGGTTCGCTGAGCCGTAAGGCTCTGAGAAAACTGAATCTCCGTATCCCTTGCGGTGAGATTTGTCCTCTCACCTTTCAATGGACATTTTTTTGAGGAATTTTAACCATCAGGAAAAATATATTTTTGCCTTTCCCCGGATGGCGCGAATCTGCTTGTTGACCATAGGGACGCTGATGCCGTGCTCCGCAGCATACGCAGTCTGGCTTTTCCCCTCGATGAGGCATTCCCGAAAGATCGAACGCTGGCTGTCCGTCAGCGTTTTGCAGAATGCGTCTGTGAGTTCTGCCGTGAGCACCTCGGAGTCGATGCGCTGCCGCGTATCCAGCAGCCATGCGGCCTCGTCCATGCTTCCGCCGTCGCGGATGGCGTCAAGGCTTAGAACCGGCCCGATGGTCTGCTGTTTTGCGTATTCCCGGCGCATCTGCTTTTCCTGACTGAGCAGCAGCCGCATCACCTCAAGGCTGACCTCCGCTTCCTCTCCGGTGGCTTTGATTCTGGCGAAATATCTCTTTCTTCCGTTTTCCTCGATTGCCCAAAGGTCGTAATCGAACTCCTTTAATGTTTTCATGCCGTGATCTCCTTTGAATTTTTGAATTTGGGTGAAATCAAAAATTCGGAGCTCACGGGTAGCGGCAGATGTATTGTTCAAAGCGGCGTTTCATGGAAAAAGTCCTTTCCCGAGCCAAGCCGGGAAAGGACTTTCAACGCCGTACAAAGAAATCGGGCAGCAAAAAAGCGCCGTCAAAGCAGACCGAACCCATTTACCGGTTCAGTCTGACTTTGTACGGCGCTTGGCAGTCTCCTCAGAATGAATCTGATTCTCTCCGCTTGCTCGATTAAAAGTCGGTTTGTCTATTCAGTTTATCGTTTCTGCCTCTCTCTTTTGGAAAACAGGCGGCAGACGGCCTGTTTCGCCTTCATCCTGCGGACGCAGCCCAGATTGATGGGATACTCCGACTTGCATTTTCGGCAGTAGACCATTTTGTGTCCCGCTGCGTCGGAGAACACCTTCTCCACCAGAAAGCTGCAAAAGGGGCAGTGGATCTCCCGGAGGGTCAGCGCGGCGGATTCCCTGCGGGAATCGGACAGCCTGCGTGACACATCCGGCGAGAGCTTACGGGGAGCGCTTGCTTTTCTCATCCTGCGCCACCGTCCTGTCCCAGCCCCATTTCCTCCGTGATGTACTCCACCAGCGGTCTGTAACACAGACAGCCCAGCTCCCGCAGCCGAATGAGAAAGGCGGAGAAGGACACGCCCATTGTATTTGCCATTTGCTTGATCCTCAGCTTATCCGTTGTTCTCATAACGCTGTCACCGAATACGGGGATACCTTCGGAGAAGCCGTGCATGGCAACTACGTTGCGTACCATGAAGCGCGGCATTAGGAGCGCCGCGCCCATCCGGTCGATCAGCGTTTCATGGAAGCTGAACAGGTTTTTGAAGTCCTCCTGAGAGTAGATGCGCTCGATATCAAACTCTCTGTGGAAAGCAGCAGAGGGAACCGCCCTGTCCATGATGTAGTGGGCGCACTCGTGGCTGATGGTGAAGCGCCGTCTGCCGCTTTCGTGCTCCCGCCGCAGACAGCGCTCGATCACGATGGTTCCTCCGGGATACACGCGCCGGACGACGGTTCCGCCCTCATAGACGCGCAGAGGGGTCACGCCGTCCGCAATGAAGCCGATTTTGTCGCTGTCCTCCTCGGCAAAGCTGCGGTATAGCAGGGGCAGCTTCAGAAAGTCCGTAACGAACCCCTCGATGTCCACGCAGCAGGTGCGCTCCGCTTCCTTCCCGAGATATTGGCGAATTAAACCTTCGCCCAATTCGTCGAGTTCCTCATAGGAAAAAATCCTCATGTCTCACAAACACCTCCTATGGGGAGCGGTCAACATACCAGCGCTGACCCTCCCGATACAAATATCTTACCGCACGACCGATTTTGACGGTGTAGCGGACGCCTTCAAACTCATCGTGAGAAGCAGTACAGGTATGAAGCACCTTTGTCACCTCCCACTGTCTGCCGTCATGCCAGCGGATAAGAAGCGGGCGAATCACGCCGTCCGTATCCACCTCCGCGCTGACGGACACATATTTTTTCTGCATGGGCAATACCTCCGTCAAAGGGCTTTGATCACATGGGTGGCTACGCCCTGTACCCGAAGCCCGGACACATAGATATCCTCCATGTCTTTGTTCTCTGGGTGGAGGTAATAGCTCTGCCGGTCATCGTCATATAAGAGCCGCTTCAGCGTGTTCTTGTCCTCGTCGGTGAGGGCAACGACGATCTCTCCGACCTGGGCGGTGTGCTGTTGCCGGATGATAACAAGGTCGCCATCATCGATTTGTGCATCCTCCATGGAGCTGCCGGAGGCGCGGAGGGCGTAGAAGTCCCCCTTGCCGAAGAAGGACACGGACAGGGGCAGGTATTCCTCCACTTGGGCTTCCTTTTCCTCCGGCGAGCCGCAGGGGATGGAACCGACAATGGCGGCGGGGCTCACTGCCGGATTCATCCGCCGGATCTTCGGCGTGGAGAGCGTACCGTTTTCATAGAAAACCATATCCTTTTCCGCCATAGCCACCAGGTATCTGTGTGCGGAGGAAACCGCAATCTTCATGGCTCCGGCAATCTCCCGGACGGTTGGGGTAGAAGAATACCGCTCGAAGTAGCTTTCGATGTACTCCCGGATGCGGAGCATAAGCTCCTCACTCTTGCTTCTCATATTCTACTTATCTCCTATCTGGAACAATAGTTCCTGATAGCTCTATTATACACATAACTCGGAGAAAGTCAAGAGAAAAAAAGAAGGTGTGCAATCAGATGCACACCTTCGGGGAAAAAACTTCATTTTTTAACCTGACAGACGGATATGAGGGGCGTTTCATCGGCTGATTACCGTTCGCTGAAGTTCTCCAGCATCATTTGAAAGCCGTCTACGGCTTCCTGCGGCGCAGTGATCCTCATCTTCCCGCCGGAGGCGAATACCCAGCCGAAGAAATTGCTGCTGAGATTGACGGTTGTCTCCACGCCGAAATGGTTCTCGTCCACGATCTGCGTGGGAACATCCTCCCCGAAGCGGTCGATGATGCTGTTCATGAGGGTGTTTTCGCACAGCAGCGTGATACAGCAGGTCTTGCCGTTGAGCATGGAAAACTCCTGCGTGAAGAACTCCGATACGTCAAAGCCCTTTGGCTTTTTTACAGCGGTTTCATCCGTAACCTCCATTTGAACGATGCGGTCAACGCGGAACTTTGCGACCTGCTGCCGGTAATCGTGGAAACCGACGAGATAGTATGTATCGTTATTCCAAAGCAGGGCATACGGGGAAACGAAGTATATCCGTCCGTAGTGCCGGTGGACACGCTCCTTGGCGGGAGAGTAATCGAAGTAGCGGAAGGCGATTTTCCTTCGCTCTGCAATGGCGGTCTGGATGCGGTCTACGCTGATGTAGACGCTCTCGTTGACGGCTTTTACGCGGCTGTCGATGTACAGATGCCGTTCCAGCAGCGCGGCGTCTCCGGGAGCAACAAAGGTCGTCAGCCGTTTGACCAGCTCCTTGCTTTTTCCCGGCGTGATGAACCGCGCAGACTGCACCGCATCGATGAGGAGCTTAACCTCCGGGGCTTCAAAGTGCCGGGTTGCCACATGGTAGAGGTTCTGCACTCTGCGTTCTTTGACTATATCTACGCCGAACTCCACAAGCTGTTCAATGTCGCTGCGGAGCGTGCGCGGGTCGGCGGTGATGCCGTGTTCCTTCAAATGGGCGGAGATATCCGCAAGGGAGACCGGGTGCGCTTCGTCCGTGGTCTCCCAAAAGTATTTGAGCAGGATGAGCGTGCGGTTTCTGAGAGCCATACATACCTCCGTTTTGCAATTTGTCATATCTTCTACATATCATTGGATATCCAGTAAACATGCTCTTTGATATTTTCTCACACAATCGAAATAGAGTGTCATCGCAGTTCGACTTTTTGAAAACATCTCATATTTACTTAATATCACAATGATAAAAAAGATTATTCGCTTATATTAAATAACAATCTTGTATTACTATTCATTGCATTTAACCAAAAGCTGTTCTTGAAACAGGTGCTGGCGTTATGCGAGACGGACTTATGCATATAATATATTTATGCAGTATATACAAATGGTGTTGATTTTATATGTAAATTTATGTATAATATGTGCAACAAGTGAGGCGCAAAACTAACATTTTCTTCGTGTAAGTTCTGCCCTTGCGGTTAAATCTATAGAAAGGAGAACGCGTGTTATGAAGGTGAAATTACTTCCTTTGCTGTTAGCCGTTATAATTTGCTTTGTAGCTTTTGCTCCTGTGGCAATGGCTGCAACGGATTATTGTCAACGACTCGTTAACGGCAACCAATGCGGGAAAAAGCTATATTGGTATTACACTGGGCGTAGCATATCCTATGATGCTTCCCACAAATATGGTGGTTTTCTTGGAATTGGGCAACAGACATGTAATTATGAGTACTACTATAAGTACTACGATTACAAATGTTCCAGTGGACATGTAGCAAAGACCAGCACGTCAAGGATTGAGACTGGCCATGACTGTGGCAAATAGTCAATCTGGTTGGTATGGTGGTACATAGTTTACGACAGAAACGATTTTTAAGAGGAATGCCAAGGAGTTTTGTTCAACTCGGTTAACAAAAGTTCCTTGGCATTTCTTTGCCTCTAACACGATTACTGTTTAATTGTACTGTTACATTTTTAGGAATGCCGTGTCGTTCCTTTGGATGTTTTTCACTTGTTTTCCTTGTTGTTTTTCTCTTGTTCATGGTTGCAATGCCATTGCAGAGAAATTATAACCTTCTCTGCCGCCAATTGTTATACGGGATTATAATACACCATGGTAAAAAAGGTGAGTGGGCGAAACGGAAAGAAGGCAACCAAACACAAGCCTCGTCTACCCGTTCTTATATACTGATTCTCCCATCGCTGATTTCAATCTTTCTTCCGCACAGGTCGGCGTACCGCTGCTCATGCGTCACCAAAAGCACGGTGTTTCCACAGCGGTTGACGGCGAGCAGCAGCTCCAAGATCTCGTCCGCCGCCTTCTTATCGAGATTTCCGGTGGGCTCGTCGGCAAGGAGAATTGCCGGGTCGTTGATCAGGGCGCGGGCGATTGCCACGCGCTGTTTCTGTCCGCCGGACAACTCACTCGGCAGATGCTTCAGACGGTTCTCGATGCCCAAAAAGCCCGCCAGCTCCCGCAGCTTCGTCTTATCCGGCTTTTTGCCGTCCAGCAGCAGCGGCATGATGATGTTCTCCTCCGCCGTCAGAATGGGAAGCAGGTTGAAGTCCTGAAAAATATAGCCGAGCTTCCGTCTGCGTATTCCGGAAAGCTTCTCGTCATCGGCTGAGCAGACGTCCACACCGCCCACCTCCACGCGGCCGGAGGTGGGATGCTCAATACCGCCGATCAGGTTCAGAAGGGTGGTCTTGCCGGAGCCGGACTGCCCCACGATGGCGACCATTTCACCCGGCGCAACGGTGAAGCTGACGTGATCCACGGCGTAGATATCCTCGTCGCCCTGCCGGAACACCTTGGTCAGATTTTTTACTGTAACTGCATTCATCAGGAAATCTCCTTTCTGCACGGTCATAGCGGACGTAATACGCGCTTGAGTGAGCGGTGTACGGGATGCCAATAGGTAAACAGCAGCAGCGCCGCCAGAGCCGCATATACTGTGAGCATTCCGCCGTCAAGGTGCAGCGGGGCTTTCTGCCATACGCACAGCAGCGCCGTCAGCGGAAGGCTGATCAGAAACGGCGCGGCAACGGCAGCGGCGGCGGAGATCCCGTCCTGCCGGATATAGGAGCGGTACAGCGTCCGCTTTGACGCGCCCAGCCTGTGAAGGGAGCGGATCAGCGGTCGGCTGCCCTCGATGTAGTCGCAGAGCCGGACATAGAGGATCAGCAGGATGAGCAGGAACAGAGCCGCAAAGATGTACCCCAGCAACAGATACACGCCGGAGGACATCTCCCGCAGGAAATCCGACCCAGATTGGCGGTTGGTGACAGCATAATCCGCGCCTGCAAAGCGCGCCCGCAGGGCGGTCTCCACCTGCGCGTTCATGGCAGGATCGGTCAGGGCGATCTCGATGCCGGTTGCCGGCTCTGAGGCGATGATGTCCGCATACAGTTCATCGCTCACATAGATATCCAGCGCCCATCCGGACGGCTTCGTGTCCGTCAGCGCAGCCACCGTCAGTGCGGTCACATCCTCCGGTGCGGGCTGCTTGATACCCCCATTTACATCGTAATACGCTTCCGACCGGCAAAGCCGCAGTACATCCCCGACGCCGCGTTCCGCTTTGCGGCTGACGGCGATCTCATACTTGGAAAGCGTCTGAGACGCCGCGCCAAGACCGCTGTACGGTCGAATGCGCAGCGGCGTCTCCACCTCCTCCGGGGACTCCGGTAGCAGGATATAGCCGTCCGGCTCATATACGGGGCGCGTCTGCTTCACACCCGCCAGAGAGGAAACATACGCCATATCCTCCGCAGAGAAGCCTTCTCCGTCATGGGAGGAACGGGAAACCTTCAACCCCCATTCCTCCTCCGCGCCCGTGACCTGCAAGGCAACAGTGAGGATGTTGAACAGAAGCAGAAAAACCGCCATGACGGGAACGGAAACGGCAAGGCAGGAACGGAGGCTGCGGTTCGTGCGGCTGCACCACAGGCCGCAGAGGGTTGCCGCCGGGGTGAAACGCCGTCGGAGGGGCTTTCGTCCGCGCTTGACCTTCGACATATTTTTCACATCGTTCAGCAGCACCCGCGCAGGCTCGCGGCTGTACCGGTGCAGGGTCATGCCCAGCGACAGTCCCAGTGTAACGAAGAAAATCGCCAGATGGAGCAGAATATTCACCGGCTCCACATGAAAGATCAGCCACGCAAGGCTGTCGTGGCGGATCTCAAGAAACGCCGTGAACAGCGCTTTCAGCGATACAACGGAAATAACCACGGCGCAGGCCGCCGCCAGCAGAAACACTGCCGCAAGCTCCGCGGCAAACAGGGCGCTGATCTGACGGCGGCTGGCTCCGCAGGCGCGGAGCGTCCCAATGTCAGAGGTAAAGCGCTTCAGGTGACTTCGGTAAGCGGAACGCACCACCGATACCGAGAGCAGAATGACCAGCATATTGACGAGCAGAAGGCTTCGCTGCCCCGAAAGATGGGACGGATCGGTGGAGATCCCGTGGGCGTATTCATAGCTGAACGCAGTCGGGAGCAGGGCTTCGTTGCCAGACGCTTCCATGCGCTTGCGGATCTCGTTCTCAAAAGCGGTCACGCTCTCCGAATTTCTCCATTCCTCGTCCGACAGAATATGCAGGTAGATGGTGCCGTCACGATAAACGGGCGCGGACAGTCCGCGGATACCCTCAAAATATGGCACATCCGCTTCTGTTGCGTTCCCAATGTGATAGGTTTCACCCACAGAACGGGCAAGAAGATATTGCCGCGTGCCCCAGGCATTGCTGTCACGATAGATGCAGATCAGCAGCGGCAACAGAAACGCGCAGGTCAGCACCGCAAACAGCACCGCATGACGGCGGGGGCTGCGCGTGAATGAGCGCTTCATATAGAGCAGATAGGTCATAAACAAGCCTCCTGTTCGTCATGGCTTTATAAAAAGCCGACAGGGCAGCGACCTTGTCATGCAAAGCCGATGCCCTGTGTATATGGCCTGTGGGCTTTGCGGTATCAATCGCGCCTATGGGTCAAAATGCGGAGATGTAAACTATCCTTGTTTCATTTTCTTTCTTGCATCCTTTGTGCGCCGATCGGATGGTTTCTCTGTGTTTTTTGGGATCAGCCACATATTCCCAATGCGGGAAACGCCGGGTATACGATTCTCACCGCATAGCTTTTGGACTCTGCGATCCGAGACACCCCACTTTTTCGCAGCTTCCGGGCAGGACATATATTCCATTCCGCAATCAACTCCCTTTTGAATTTTATTATATACGAGTACACGAACAAAAGCAAGGCTGAACCTGTAAATATTTTGAGTATTACTTGCGCGTTTGAACTCGAAGCGAAACACTATTTCTTTATACACATCCGTTCAATAATTTGCTGATCGCTTACAATGATAGGAGGTTAGGACGTGAAGGAGTTGCAGCTTACTGATGCAGCGAAAATATATTTGCATATAATGCATATTTATACACTTGCGGTGTTGACAGATATTGCTACAATTGTGTACAATAATGGCACGAGAAGGGCAGACTCTCCACTGAACATAGGAATTGCTTGACTATGCAGAAATGCTCTTCGCATACTGTTTTCCAAATTAGGGGAGCGCATAAATATACATTTTGCAGTTATGCGCAGTATCCTTCGTAACTCATACCAGAAGCCGTCGTGAACTTGACACAGGACGCGGCTGCGCAGCAACACCATCTATGAATTTGCAGCTCAGTTTACTAACGCAAGTTATATGGTTGCAAACAGATATAGCTTCAAACCAACATCCAACAACCAAAAGAACGGAACGTCAAATGAGAAAAAATATGAACACCAACCAGACAAAAACAAGCATGATCAGCAAATACACTATCGCGGTAAATGAGAAGAAAAGTGGAGCTGTTAGAAGTCGGTGCCTTTCGATACATACACGCAATTCCGCAATGCAAATTACAATAGCGTTGGTCGAGGACACACATCTTCTTTGAGCCGCCCCCCTGCTCCGTAGAGATGTGTTGTCCTAAGTCATTCTATAACCTTTTGAGAAGGAGGCTAAACTACCAAATTCATTTTTGAAAGGAGTTTCTTTATGAAACAAAAACTGAAGGTGATTGACGCTATTTTTCTGGTGCTCGTTATGCTTGGCTCGGCTATGCCAATGCAGCTGGCCGCCGAGGCCATGACCCCTCCCACTACCCGTTATGCGACACCGGACGGGTACAACGACCATGATTATCAGAAAATGGTTGCGCTCTTTGAACAGACGGACGAAAACAGTGTTAGAAACGGCGAGAAGCTGAGTGAGGATTATGATCCTACGGATTCCGAAACTTACCGATTAGCATGATAATGCGCCATACTCTGCATGGCTGCAAATAAACGATAGTGAGGTATACACATGAAAACACGACTAAGACGAGCGCTTGCTATGATTGCTCTCATTGCATTTGTAGTAACTATGCTCCCCCTCTCTGCATTCGCAGAAGCAAGAACGAGCTTTATACGCTCGCGGATCGATTCCCGTCCTGCCCGACCGGACATCGGGATTGAAATTGTACCGCCTAAAACCGAAAACCCGAAGCGCAGTGCCATTTGGGACGGCAGTATCGCTGCGGGCTTTGCCGGAGGCAGCGGCACTGAAGACGATCCGTATCTTATCTCAAATGGCTCTGAGCTTGCATATCTTGCTCAGCAGGTAAACAGCGGCAATAGTTATGAAAATGTTCACTTCAAGCTCACGAACGATATCTATCTCAATGATACAACGGATTGGGAGCTTTGGGGAAAGACGGGCAGCGCTTCAGCCGGTAAAGCAGATACACGCGATGAAGTAATCGAACCGACCAAACAGAACAAAGGCGACAAGATGGATGTGCCGATTGCAATTCCGGTAAGACCTGCACCGAAGACCGAATTGGAGTCGGACGCTCTTTCGGACGCTTTGAATGCTGCCGGGCAGAGCAACACCTTTGTCTCAACGGGCAGCTATCCGTGGCGGGTTGATTCAACCACCTACGATGGGCGCACCGCTGCGCAAAGCGGAAACTACAATGTAAGCAGCTCTACATCTTCCTTCAGCACTACCGTGACACTTTCGGCAGGCGATATCGTTTCCTTTGAATACTGTGTAAGCTCAGAAAACAATTACGATAAATTCAAGTTTTCGGTCAACGATTCCGTTGTGCTGACAAAGAGCGGCTTGGTTTCTTGGAACAGCTATTCCTATCAGGCAACTGCCGATGGCGAATACACTTTCCTGTGGAGTTACACAAAAGACGGCAGCGTCAACGGCAACAGCGATGCCTGCTGGGTCGATAACGTTTATATTGGTGCTCCGCTCGCTGTAACGGGTATTGAGGTGCTTGAGCACATCGATATTCCTGTGAACGGCACCGGAACTGTCGCCTACAGCGTGCTTCCGGAAAACGCATACAACAAAAATGTTTCATTTGAGTCAGCGGACGCAGGCATTGCAGCGGTTAATTCAAACGGAGTTGTAACCGGTGTTTCCGCCGGTGAAACTACCATCACTGTTACGACTGAGGACGGCGGATTTACCGGAGCCTGTACAATAAATGTTTATAACCAAGCTGTTACCGGGGTGACGATTGAACCTTCGGAAGCAGAACTCCCTGCTGGTTATTCAATGAAGCTTACAGCGACTGTACTTCCTGAAAATGCAACAAATAAGAACGTAGTCTACTCCGTAGATGATGAGAGCATTCTTTCTGTTGATCAAGACGGTAATATAACCGGGCTTTCGTTGGGAATTGCAACCGTGACCGTTACTACCGAGGACGGAGGCTTTACCGCTTCAGCCGAAATCACCGTGATACCTGTGCAGGTAACGGGAGTAAGTATTTCGCCTAAATCGGTTTCTGTTGCTCTTGGGCACACGATTCAGCTTACTGCTTCGATCACGCCATCAAACGCAGCAAACAAAAACCTTTCCTGGTCGGTAAGTGATGAAACGATAATTTCTGTTGACGGCCAGGGAACTGTTACAGGGCTTTCAGGGGGAACTGCGACTGTGACCGTCACCACCGAGGACGGAGGTTTTTCTGCTTCTGCTGAGATTACTGTTTACTATGCTCCGGCAAATACATGGACAGCCATAGGAACAAATAGAATAAATAATAATGGGTTTTGTGGTGTGTTCAATGGTGATGGCTATGCTGTTCGCGGTATCTATATAAACACGCAAGAAAGCTACCAAGGTCTATTCGGCAACAGCGGTGGTGGTTCTATAATTGCCAATCTTGGGGTTGCTGAGTCCTATATTTACGGACATACGTATGTCGGCGGTGTGGTCGGCTATAATGGTGCCGGATATAATGACGTCGAATATAGTGGCGGCACTGTCACCAACTGTTACAACACAGGCAGCGTAACCGGCAAAGACCATGTCGGCGGTGTGGCTGGAATTAACGAAGACACTGTCACCGATTGCTACAATGTCGGCAGCATAAATGGCAATAAATATGTCGGCGGCGTGGTCGGCGGTAACTCATGGGATGACACTGTCACCGACTGCTGCAACACAGGCATCGTAACCGGCAAAGACTATGTCGGCGGTGTGGTCGGCGAAAACAATGGCACTGTCACCGACTGCTGCAACACAAGCAGCGTAACCGGCAAAGACTATGTCGGCGGTGTGGTCGGCTATAATGCCTATGGTACCAGCGCTGTCACTGACTGCTACAACACCGGCATCGTAATCGGCGAAAGATTTGTCGGCGGTGTGATCGGCTATTTATTTGTTGGCACTGCCAGCAATTGCTATAACGAAGGCAGCATAACCGGAAAAGACCGTGTCGGCGGCGTGATCGGCGGTAATGAAGACCCTGTCACCGCATGTTACAACACCGGCATTGTATCTGGTGTTAGTCGCGTCGGCGGCGTGATCGGCGATAATAGCGACACTGTTACCGCCTGTTATAACACAGGCAGCGTAACAGGCGGTAGTTACGTCGGCGGCGTGGCCGGCTATAATTGGAGCAGCACTTTCACCAACTGCTACAACACAGGCAGCGTAAACGGAGAGAGAGATGTCGGCGGTGTTGTCGGCTATAACAAGGGCAATGTCACCGTCTGTTACAACACAGGTAGCGTAACAAGCAAAGAAGATGGATATAGCTACGGCGGCGTGGCCGGCTATAATTGGGGCACTATCACCGACTGTTACAACGAAGGCAGTATAACCGGCAAAGACTGTGGCGGCGGCGTGGTCGGCTGTAATCGTGACACTGTCATTGACTGCTACAATACGGGCATCGTAACTGGCGTTAATACTGTCAGTGGTGTGGTCGGCGAAAACATGGGCACTGTTACTGACTGTTACAACGAAGGTAGCGTAAATGGCAATGACAATACTGGCGGCGTGGTCGGCTTCGGTGATGGTGATGGTGGCACTGTCACCGGCTGTTACAACACAGGCAGTGTGACCGGCAACAATAAAGTCGGCGGTGTGGTCGGCGGTATGGACGATGATAGCTCTGGTCGCACTGTCATCGGCTGCTACAACACAGGTTTCGTAACCGGCATTAGTTATGTCGGCGGTGTGATTGGCGAAAACAATGGCACCAATAGCGTTGTCACCGATTGTTACAACACTGGCGGCATAACCGGCGGTACCTATGTCGGCGGCGTAGTCGGCCATAATAGTCACACTGGCTCTGTCACCAACTGCTACAACACAGGCAGTGTGACCGGCGATGAACGCGTCGGCGGCGTGGTCGGACTTAGTGATGGTGATGCCGCTGTCACCAATTGCTATTATTATGTTGACTGCTGCGCAAACAGCGATTCATACGGCACTGCACTGACAAACGAACAAATGCTTCGTGCTGAAAGCTTTGAAGGTTTTGACTTTGAAACCGTTTGGACGATGGACGGAAACCCGGGCTATCCGTATCCTAAGCTTATAAATAATTTCCATACAGCAGTTTACGCTCCGATAGCAAACTCCGGTGATGCCAACGGAGACGGTACGGTCAACGCTGTTGATGCCCTTGTTGCTATGCGGTATGTTCTCGGAGTTTCAACCGAGAGCCTTACGCCCGAACAGATCGCCGCCGCAGATTTCAATGGGGACGGCGCAGTGAATGCCGTCGATACCCTGCTCATCATGAGATTCTCGCTGGGATTGATCGAAGCCGTCGTCAGTGACCCTGAGCAAGGAGCCTGAAAATTCAATCCGTACAAGCAGAAAATCCGAACAACGCAATCAATTAAGTTATACCGGGCGGTTTTGCGCCGCCCGATATAAATAAATAATAAGGAGACGAAAATGAAAAAACTCTTCGCAATGCTGCTCAGTGTCGCTATCATTCTGAGCACAATCACGATCCCTGCATATGCGGAAACCGGATCGCCAACCGATAACGACGTTGTTTTCAGTGTTGAAAACGTCACGGCAGCTCCCGGCACAGATGTGTCGGTAGCGTTTAATATCGAAGGCGAGTACGAATCTCACGCTCTCACGGCATTCGTGAGGTACGACACAAATATGCTTTCCGTCGTCGGTAACGGTATTGCTCAGGGGAACATCTGGCAAAACATGATCGGCAACGGCGGTACGATTGTCGCTGATGCCGTCACGCGTCCGGGACAGGTTCCCTTCATGGCAATCATGCCGACCAATCCGTTCAGCGGAAGCGGAACCATATTTACCATGAATTTTCATGTAAATGAATCCGTAGAGCTCGGCACTGTGATTCCTCTTGAACTTGAAATAAGGGAATTCTACTATATGCCCGTGCAGCAAACTTCTCCTACCCTCATTCCGTTCACATCCGACAACGGTTCAATTACCGCTCAGGTTTACCACTCGGTCACCTTTGTTGACTACGACGGTACGGTTCTTTCCGCTCAGAGTGTTGCCCACGGTTCCGCCGCAATTGAGCCGACAGCCCCCGAACGTGAGGGTTATGCCTTCATCGGATGGGATAAGGACTTCTCAAACGTTACGGAAGACATGACCGTTACCGCTCAATACTCGGCCAACAGCTATTCGATTACCTACACCATCAACGGTGAGGAATACACCGCTCAGACCTATGAATTCGGAGCAGTGGTTTCCGCACCCGAATACACCGTTCCCGAGGGACACACCTTCTCAGGTTGGAACATTCCGGAAACCATGCCTGCCGAGAACCTTGTTCTTGATGCGGCACTGACTGTGAACAGTTACACCATCACTTACACCATCAACGGCGAGGAATACACCGCTCAGACCTATGAATTCGGAGCGGCGGTTTCCGCACCCGAATACACCGTTCCCGAGGGACACACCTTCTCCGGTTGGGACATTCCGGAAACCATGCCTGCCGAGAACCTTGTTCTTGATGCGGCACTGACCGTAAACGAATACACCGTTACTTACAATATCAATGGTGAGATTTACGCAATACAGGTTTATGCTTACGGGGAAGAAGTCTTTGCTCCCGCATATGACGTTCCTGACCATTTCACTTTCTCGGGCTGGGATACTCCCGCCACCATGCCGGCGGAGAACATCGTGCTCGATGCGACACTCGTTGAAGATGGAAAGTATACGGTATCATTCATGGTCGATGGTGAGACGTATTTCACGTTTACGGGATATGAAGGTGATGCTATCACTGTTCCTGAAAATCCGGAAAAGCTCGGTTATACCTTTGACGCTTGGGACGGAATGCCCGAAGACGGTGTTCTTCCTGCTGCAAATATAACCGTCACTGCTGTTTGGAGCGTTAATACCTACACGATAACCTATACGGTCAACGGCGAGGAGTACAGCGTCCAAACATATGAATACGGTGCGGCGATTATAACTCCCGCGTATGATGTACCCGAAGGATACACATTCTCGGGATGGAGTGTTCCCGAAACAATGCCTGCTGAAGATCTGGTTGTTGACGCAACATGCACGATCAACGTGTATGAAGTTACCATGGTTGACGGCTTGAACGGAGACCCCATTGCTGTTCTTTATGTCGCACATGGACAGGATGCGATACTTCCCGATGCGCCCGAACACGCCGGCTATATCTTTGACCGCTGGGACGGCGATCCCACCAATGTTACGGAAGACCGAACCATTACGGCGTGCTATTGGATGATCGGCGATGTGAACCATGACGGTGAAATCACAACATATGATGCTTTGCTGATTATGAGATATGCACTCGGTGTGGAAACCGATGGCAATGAGCTTATTATGGACTTTGACGGAAACGGATGCGTTGACTCACTTGATGCGCTTCTTGTGCTTCGCAGGAGCATAGTGTAGATGTTGTTGTCCTAAGCCATTCTATAACCTCTTGAGAAGGAGGCTAAACTATCAAATACATTTTTGAAAGGAGTTTCTTTATGAAACGAAAGCTGAAGGTGATTGCCGCTATTTTGCTGGTACTCATCATGTTTATCTCGGCTATGCCAATACAGCTGGCCGCCGAGGCCATGACACCTCCCACTACCCGTTATGCAACACCGGACGGTTACAACGACCATGATTATCAGAAAATGGTTGCGTTCTTTGAACAGACGGACGAAAACGGTGTTAGGAACGGCGAGAAGCTGAGTGAGAATTATGATCCTACGGATCCCGGAACTTGGTGGGAAGCTGATGGCAGTGAAATCGGTGTCGAATGGACAGTCGATGACGATGAATATCGTATTTGCGAAATTAGAATTGGTTCTTCCAGCTTGGGCATGATGGGTAACCTTGATGTGAGCGGATGCACTGGTCTTGACAGATTGGATTGTTCCGAAAACCAGCTGACGGAGATCAATGTCAGTGGTTGTACAGCACTTACGGATATAGATTGCTCCAACAACAAATTAACCGAGCTTAATGTCCGCACGAATACTGAACTGTATACATTGCGTTGCTACGGAAATCAGCTGACGGAGCTTGACGTCAGTGAAAATACTTGGCTTTACGAGCTGTACTGCTTCGGAAACGAATTAGTGAGAATTGACATTAGCGGATGTACTGATCTTGACGGATTGGACTGTTCCGAAAATCAACTGACGGAGCTGGATTTGAGTGGGAATACTTTCCTCAGATGGCTGTACTGTTCCGGGAACCGGATAACAGAGTTGGATCTGACTGCAAATTCAGAACTTGAGGCACTTCGGTGCAGCGAAAATCAATTGACAGCGATTGATGTGAGCGCAAACACTTCTCTCACAGAGCTCCACTGCTCCGGAAACCAATTAACGGAGTTGGACTTGAGCGAGAACACATCGGTTTATCGTCTCGAATGTGAAGACAACTATATTACGTTCCTGGATTTGACAAACAACCGTATCGATATCGACACGGTCAGTGCGGAGGGACCGGGATTTATAGGGGTAAAGACTGTGATTCCTGGTGAATACCTTGTTCCTGCTATTTCCGCTGTTCCTGCTCCGGGCAGCACATTCTGTGGCTGGTATGCCACAGATGGCACATTGATTTCTACAGAAGCAGAACTCGTAATTGACAGAGAAGAATGTTATTACCCGTATCATTTTATTGCGAGGTTTACCGCCTCAACTCCCGGCGGCATAGGAGATGTGGACGGTGACGGAGTTGTCAGGGTTTCGGATGCTGTTCTGATTATGCGTTGTGCTCTTGGCCTGATTGAATTCACCCCTGAGCAGATTCTCTGCGGCGATGTAGACGGTGACGGAGTTATCAAGATCGCAGATGCAGTCATGGTAATACGTATCGCACTTGGCTTGGTTTGATTATCGACTTCGATCTTGCGCGGTAAACAGGATAGTATTGGTCAAGGTCAACCTCTATTTGATTTCTTTCATTGCTCCGTAGATCTTGCAAACAGGGAACAACGCTCTCCCCGAGTAATGTGAGGTTCCCGACAAACGTGGCAAGCAAGGTCTTTTGGAGCCAAAAGACAGCAGGCGGAGACTCCGACGAGTCCCCGCCTTTTGCTTGATGGGGCGTTCCCCATACCCCCTGTAACACAGATTTCATCTGTGGCTGCGCGATGTGCCATCGCTATTTTTCCTCGCGCTGCCGCTCGGTGGTCTGCCGGTTCTGTTCGTTCAGCCCCAGCAGATAGGCGGCGTTCGCCTTGTGGATCAGCAGCTCCCGCATCTGCTCCTGCGCCCGGTGGTACTCGGCGTAGGCCGCCTTTTTCTCTGCCATGAGCCTTGCAAATTCTTCGTTCAGGCTCCTGACCGTGGGCAGCTTTTTCAGGCCGAACGCATCAAAGGCTTTCTTTGCCGCCTTGTGGATGAGGATATCCCCCTCATGCTCCGCAAGGTATTTCTTCGAGTACCCCGCCTTGCGGTAGCCGGTGTAAACGCTGCGGGTTCTGGAATAGTTCATGATGTGCGTCCGCAGGGTCTGTATCTCGCCCATACGCGCTTCCGCCGCCTTTATGGCCGCCTTCAAATCATAGAACTGCTTCTCCGCATCGGCGGCGGCATTGACAAGTGCGTCGAAATCGGCAAAGCCCTTTTCTTCCAGATATATCAGCGTCTTTGCCATCTGCTTGAGCTTTACCACCTTCATCGCCTGATCGTAGCGGTAGCCTTTTCCTGCGTTGAGCTTCGCCTCAATGTCGGAAATCAGCGTGGCGCGCTCCCTGCGCTTCGGATATTTTTTCCTGACAAAGGGCTTGTGCGTCCTGCTTCCCGCAAGGACGGCGCGCAGCTCCTGTTCGGAATATCCCTCGCCCAGGGACTCCAGGCGGATGCTCTGTTTCTGGTTTTCGTGCCGCAGCGACAGCCTGCCCTTTCGGGCGACGGAATAGCCGGAATCCTTCAAAAGCGCCAGCAGCGCGTCGAAATCCTGGGGCTGCTTTTCAAGCGCAGAGTCTATCGCCATGCGCAGAAGATCGCGGTTGGAGAGCTTGTCGTGACCGCCGCGCCATTTGTTGTAGCTCAGCCCGTGTTTCTGCGGATTCTCCACCACGGACAGCCGGTGCTCGGCGCAGATCAGGTCGGACAGCCTGCGGACAGCGCGGTAGCTCCCTATGAAGTTTTTGAACTTCCGTGTACAGTCCAGCGCCGTGGAGTTCCAGTAGATGTGGTTATGAATGTGCTTTTTGTCGGTGTGGGTGCAGACGAGGAAAGCGTGCCGGCCCTTTAGGAAGCGTTTGGCAAATTCGTAGCCGATGCGGTTGGCCTCCTCCGGCGTAACCTCTCCGGGCTTAAAGGACTGCCGTACCTGATAGGCGATGACGTCGCTTTCCTGCACCCGTCCGGTCAGCTCCCGGTACTCCCGCTTGGACAGGGCAAATTCGGAAACGGCGGTCTCCGGCTCGCAGGCGAACGCGGAGATCAGCGCGCCGCCCTCGGTCTTATCCGGATTCATGCCGTACTCCGTCCGGTCGGCAAGGCACTGCGCCAGCGTCTTGCCCTTGTTTAAGTGCATGGGTATGATTCGTGTGGTCGCCATATTCCCTCCATGGAAAAAGACGCAGGAGGGAGCCTGCGCCTTTTCACATTCCGCATATTCCGTTTATCCGTAGATTCGCTCCTTGAGCAGCATTCTCATACCGATAAACCGCGCTGTGAGCTTCACCGCCAAATAGTGCAGTCCGTAGGGTGAAAGCAGAAACGCAATGCCCAGACAGATGCAGCCGTTCTGCACGTTGCCGTCCACAAAGTAAAAAACACCTGAAAGCAGAAACAGTGCGGAGGCGATGACGCAGACCACGGCGGAAGCCTTGAGCGCCAGCGTGAGCGCCCATTCCACGATCCACAAAACCAGCATAAGGGGCGCAAGCAGCAGTTTCAAAATGAATTTCATAGTCGTTTTCCGTCCTTTTTGATTTCATTATACAGAAAGAGCTGCCCTAAAACAAGGATGTCGGCAGCATGGGCTTATCGTATATTTCTGCCTGCTCACTGAATGGTGGACAGCTTCATAAGAATTTTGTTGGCAAGTCCCCATAGCTGCTTCTGCTTTTCCAGAATCTCCGCAAGGTCGGTGTCGTAGGCTCTGCCGCTCTCGTTGAGCCGTTTGGCGATCTGATTGATGTTGTTGCTAGTGTAGCGCAGAAGCGAGATCATCTGCTTCAGCTCAGGCAGATCCAGCCTGATCACCAGCCCGTCCAGCGCCATCTTCCGCAGGAACGCCTCCTGATTGGTAACGCCGATCCGCGCCATCTTTTCTTTCAGCAGCCGGTGCTCCTCCTCCGTCAGGCGAACGGAGATGCGGATGTTCCGGCGCATGAACTGCGCGCTCACAGGGACGGCTCCTTTGTCTTTTTGACGGCCTCCGCCGCCGCTTCGGGCGGTCTGTTTTTCAGTCTGCCGAGCACCGAGGGCTTGCGCTCATGCGCCCTTGCGTCCTCCCGCGCCAGCTTGGTAAACAAATCAACCAGCCCGCTGTGGCTGTTCACCGCCAGATAGCAGTTCCGATCCGTCCCCCATGCGTCGGGGTTCTCCGCGACGGGAACGGTCTTTGCCCATTGCTTGTTGTCCGCTGAGAACCGCCCGTCCCAATCCTTCTGCCGGATGGTAATCGCCAGCACATATAAAATGCGCTCATGCCCGAACTGCTCCGCCACCTGTGCAACGGCTTCCCTGTGCAGGACGTTATCGCAATAATGCTCGGAGATCGCCTTCTCAATGGCCTCCTTGCAGGCGGCGCTGGCCTTATTGGAGGCACGGTAAAGCTCCAGCTCGCCGTTTTCACGGGCGTGCTCGGCGGGAAATCTGTAAACGGGAATATCCTTCATATTGGTGCATCCTTCCTTTCATTAAGCTGTAGTGAAGCGGCTCCGACAAAATCCATTCTTCGTCGGAGCCGCCGTTTTTTATCGTTCTTCCTTGTTCCTGTGCCTGATTTTGTCCTCGGCGCAGGGCTGGGACAGCGGCGCTTTCAGCTTTGCCAGCACGGAGGGACGCTCCGCCTTTGCGCTCTGCACGGCGGGCGCGTCCTCCGCCATCTGCTCCATGGGCGTGCGGTCGTCGATGTTCAGCTCGGCGTTCAGCTCCGCAAGCCGCGCGGATTTTATCCGCAGCTCATCCTCCTGCGGGAAGGGCTTGCCCAGCTCCGCCTTTGCCGTCTCCATCTGCGCGGTGAGCGCGTCCAGCGTGTTTCTGACATTCTGCAATCTGTCCGGCATGGCGTTCAGGGCGTTGTCAATGCGGGTGAGGTTGCCCCGCGCGTCCTTGCCCAGCGTCACGCGGTGGTTCATTTTGCCCTTGAGGGTGAGAACAAAGTCCCGCCCGAAGTCCTCCACGGTCAGGGACATGGCAAAGCCCCGGTAGCTCCCGATGGGAACGGGCTCCATGCCCTTTGCGTCCTTGAAGGCTTCCAGAATGGCAGCGCCTGCGTTGTCCTTGTCGGTGAGAAGGTCGCCCTTGACCTCCATGCCCGCAAAGCCGTCCACAGGGTGCGGATGCCCGGCGAGCGTCTGCATATCGGCGGTGAATCCCTCCACGAAGCTCTCGTTCTGCCGGATCTGTTCGGGGAAATGCCTGAGCAGATTGTCCTCCAGACGGAACTGCTGGCTCTGATGGCTGGCCTTCATGAGCTTCAGGCGGGCAACGTCCACATCCAAGTCCATCTTCTCTTTAATTCTCTTGTCTCCGGCGCACAGCGCCTTGATCTCCGCATAGGAAAGGGCGGTCTCGTCCACGTCCTCGCAGGAGCGAACAGGGGATTTTGAGGTCATGATCTGGGATATGAACTTCTGCTTATTCTCCACCGTCTGCCAGAGGTAGGCGTCGAAGGTGGATTCCGTGACGTAGCGGTAGATATGCACTTCTTTGTTGCGGTTGCCCTGACGGATGATGCGCCCGCTGCGCTGCTCCAGATCGCCCGGCCGCCACGGGCAGTCGAGGTCGTGGAGCGCCACAAGCCTGTCCTGCACGTTCATACCCGCGCCCATTTTGAAGGTACTGCCCATGAGCACACGCACCTGACCGGAGCGCACCTTTGCAAACAGCTCCTTCTTCCGCGTCTCGGTGTTCGCCTCGTGGATAAATGCGATCTCCTCGCGGGGGATTCCACGGGCGACGAGCTTTTCACGGATGTCGTCGTATACCGTGAAGCCGGGTTCTTCGGCTGCATCTTGCCCAATGACAGCTTCCAGCGCGTGAAGCTCCGGGCTGTCCAGATTCCCGCCCGCCGTCTTTGCCGCCTTCGCCCCGGTCGCGCCGGTTTTCGGGGTGGACAAATCGCAGAACACGAGCTGGGTCAGCCTGTCCTCCTGTCCGTCCTGCCAGATGCGGTGGATGTTGTCCACGCAGCGATTGACCTTGCTGTTCGGGTCGTCCGGCAGATCGGGGTTGATGATGCGCTGGTCAAGCCCCAGCTTGCGCCCGTCCGAGGTGATCTTGAGCATATTGTCCGTGCCGGGGTCAACAAGCTGGGCGTGTACCCTTGCGGCGCGCTCGGACAGCTCCTGCACCATCTGCTTCTGTATCTCCGTGGGCTGCGCCACCTCGTTGTGATAGATGGGCGTGGGCGTAGGCAGGTTGAGCTGATCGGAGGTCTTGATATCCGCCGCCTCCTTGAACAGCGTCATGAGTTCAGGGAGATTAAAGAACTTGGCAAAGCGCGTCCTCGCCCGGTAGCCCGTACCCTCGGGAGCCAGCTCGATGGCGGTCTGCGTCTCTCCGAAGGTGGAAGCCCAGCAGTCGAAGTGGGCAAGCCCCTTGCCGCGAATGGCGTCGTGCTGGAGATAGCGCATCATGGTGTACAATTCGGTCATAGAATTTGAGACGGGCGTGCCCGTTGCGAATACCACGCCCCGGCTGTCGGTGATCTCGTCGATATACCGGCACTTGAGCAGCATATCCGAGGATTTCTGGGCATCGGTGGCGGACAGCCCCGCCACGTTTCGCATCTTGGTGTAGAGAAAAAGATTCTTGTAGTTGTGCGCTTCGTCCACATACAAACGGTCTACGCCCAGCTGCTCAAAGGTCACAACATCATCCTTTCGGGAGCTGTCCTGGAGCTTTTTGAGCTTGGCTTCAAGGCCGCGCTTGGTGCTCTCCAGAGACTTAATGGTGAGCCGCTCCGCCCGCTGGCTTTTCAGCTCCCGCAGACCTTCCTCCACCTCGAAGATCTGCTCCGCCAAAAGCCGCTGCTGCCTCTCCATGGAGACGGGTATCTTCTCAAACTGCGAGTGGCCGATGATAACGGCGTCATATTCGCCTGTGGCGATGCGGGCGCAGAACTTCTTGCGGTTCTTAGGCTCAAAGTCCTTTTTCGTAGCCACGAGGATGTTGGCGGAGGGGTACAGCCGCAGGAACTCGCCCGACCACTGCTCCGTCAGGTGGTTGGGAACGACAAAGAGGGATTTGTGGCACAGCCCCAGCCGTTTGGATTCCATGGCAGCGGCTACCATCTCGAAGGTCTTGCCCGCGCCCACCTCGTGGGCAAGGAGGGTGTTGCCGCCGTAGAGCACATGGGCGACCGCGTTGAGCTGGTGCTCCCGCAGCCGGATCTCCGGGTTCATGCCCGCAAAGGTGATGTGGCTGCCGTCGTATTCGCGGGGTCTGGTGGAATTGAACAGCTCGTTGTACCTTGCGACCAGGGTGTGCCGCCTGTCGGGGTCGCGCCATATCCAGTCCCGGAAAGCGTCCCGGATGGCCTGCTGCTTCTGCTGGGCGAGGGTGGTTTCCTTGGAGTTGAGTACACGCCGCTCCCTGCCGTCCGCGTCGTGCTTGGTATCGTAGATGCGCACGTCGCGCAGGTTCAGGGTATCTTCAAGAATCTTATAGGCGTTTGCGCGCTCCGTGCCGTAGGTCATATATGCGGCAATATTGCTGTAACTGACCGCGTTCTTGTTCCTGATGTTCCACTCGGCGGTGAAGGCGGAATAATTCACGTCGATCATGCGCTGCTGGTAGAAGGGGGTCTCGAAGGTCTCCCACATGAACTCCCGGATATATGCAGGGTCGATCCACGTCGCACCCAGCCTCACCTCTATCTCCGAAGCATCGAGGTCTTTGGGCTGCGCCTGTCGCAGTGCTTCCACGTTGGGCAGATAGCCGGGGCTGTCCTGCGCCGCCTGCTCCGCCTCCCGCAGCTTCTGCCGGACGTTGCCGGAGAGATATTCATCTGCTGTCTGCCACTCCCCGCGCACAGGGTCGAGGAAGATAACGCCGTTCAGCTCGTTAATCAGTTCCTCCTGGCTTCTGCCGGTGAGCTTAGACATATACTCCATATCCACGCAGGCTTTTTCGGAGATGGACAGCGCCAGCGCCTCCGAAGCGGTGTCCACGCTGGTCACGGCCTCGTGCGCCCGTATGGTTCGCCTGGTAAACATATCCGCCTTGCGCTTGAGGTTTTTGTCCTCGTCCAGCTCCTCCAGAGAGCAGAGCAGATAGTAGGAGCTGTCCTCGGCAAAGGCCAGGGCGTTGGCGCGGGAGTTAATAAGCCCATACTTTGCGGTGAAGCCGTCGTATAGGGTGTTCAGCTCCGCCTGCGTCTGCCGGATGGTTTCATCCGAAATAAAGCCGTCCATCTGCTGAGAGATGAGCTTCTGCACGCAGTCCCGCAGCTCCACCATGCCCTTGGCACGCTCCTTTGCGGTGGCGTTGAAGTCGGGCTTGGTCATGATGCTGTTTTGACGGTAGTACAGCTCCCCGTCCACCACGGTGTAGGAGAAGTTCCGCACATTCGGGTCTGCCGGGATGGTCTCCACGATGGTCTCATCCTCGCCCAGATCGGGCAGCTCCGCTTCCGCGTAGGTTCCACGGATATTCCGAATTGCGCCGCTGAGCTGCTCTGCAAGGTCTGCGCCCTCGATGGGCGCAACGGTAAAGTCCTGCCTGCCGTACTGCGTGCTTTCCGAGGTCTGCCGCCCCAGCACCATCTCCGGGTGGTCGATGAAATACTGGTTGATGGCAAAGCCGTCCGCGTTCGCTCCCGGGTTTCGCCAGATACCCGTGTGTACCCAATCGGGTTCGATCTCAACGGGTCTGTCCCGCTTTTGAAGAAAGATAATATCCGAAACGACATCCGTACCGGCGTTGGCGCGGAACGCATTGTTGGGCAGGCGGATCGCGCCGAGCAGGTCTGCGCGCTGGGCGATATACTTCCTTGCGGCGCTGTCCTTGGCGTCCATGGTGTAGCGGGAGGTGACGAAGGCCACCACGCCGCCAGGACGCACCTGCTCCAGCGCCTTGGCGAAAAAGTAGTTGTGAATGGAAAAACCGAGCTTGTCAAAAGCCCGGTCGCTGACCTGATACTGTCCAAAGGGTACGTTGCCCACGGCGAGGTCGAAGAAGTCCTTTCGGTCGGTGGTTTCAAAGCCCGCCACGGTAATATCCGCCTTGGGATAGAGCTGCTTTGCGATGCGTCCCGTGATGGAATCCAGCTCCACGCCGTAGAGCCTGCTGCCCTGCATCTGCTCCGGCAGCATACCGAAGAAGTTGCCCACGCCCATGCTGGGCTCCAGAATGTTGCCGGTCTGGAAGCCCATGCTCTCCACCGCGTCGTAAATGGCGCGGATAACGGTGGGGCTGGTGTAGTGGGCGTTCAGCGTGGACGCTCTGGCGGCGGCGTATTCCTCCGGGGATAGCGCGGCGTACAGCTCCGCAAACTCGTCTTTCCAGTTATCCTTGCTTTCATCAAAAGCGTCCGCAAGGCCGCCCCAGCCCACATAGCGGGAGAGAATTTCCTGCTGCCCTGGGCTGGCCTGCAAGCCCTCAAACTCCAGCTCCTTCAGGAGATGGATAGCCGCCATATTTGCCCGAAACTTTGCTTTTGCGCCGCCGACGCCGAGGGCATCATCGGTGATGCGGAAGTTTTCTGCGTTCCGGCGAAGATTGTCCTTATACTCCTCGTACATGGCTTTTTCGGCGGCTTCACGGTTGGGGAAGGTCTGCCACTCGCCGCCTACCTGCACGGAAATGGGATTGACGTCCATGACATTATCAAAAGAAGGAGGCTCCGGCTCATCAAAGCGCAGGGTGCGAATCTCCACGTCATAAGGGAGGTTGTTTTTGTCACCGGGATATACCGCCACGGTTTCCTCGGTGTAAGCAGGTTCCTTTTCCGGCTGCGGATACCGCTCCATGAGCCGTGCAAAACTCTCCCTGCTCTCCGCACGAGAGATAGGGTAGAGAAGCGATGGGTCGCGGAGAGAAATATCAAAAAGCCCGATGCGCTCAATAATGAACGGCTTGCCGTCCTCCAAATATACCGTATCCCCTACGGAATACGGGAATGGTTCTCTCTGCGGGGCAGGAGCCGTTTCGGGAGCTTCCGCAACTGCTTCCTCCGGCGCGTGCCGGCGGTGCTGCTCCACGTCCTCATCCGAAACGTGAATGAGGTCGCTGAAATCGAGATTTTCCAGCTCATTGGAAATAAGCTCCTGCAAAGAGGCGTACCGCCGGGTTTCCAGATGCTCGCCGTCCAGATAGCGCTCCAGCCGGAAATTCACAAGGTCGATGTTCACCTGAAGGGGAATCTCATCGTCGGTGATAGTAGTGTAAGCGACGCCGACCTTCGCCGGGTCGCTGAAATCCGCCTCTGAGCCGTATTCACTCCGGCAGAAGTCGGAGATCAGCCCCTTTGCACGCTCTATGAGCGCCTGCTCCGCCTGTCCTTGCAGCTCCAGCCGGTACGCCTCCGCCTGCCATTCGCTTGTAAATTCCTCGGTTACGCCGTCTGCGTCCACATAGTAGCCATGGGTCTCGTCGTCCCACACGGCGTACAGGGTACGGAAGCCCTGGTCAAGGCTCACCACATGGAAGCGGTCTGCGGGGTCGAAGGCAGGTTCTTCCTGCTGTGCCTTTCTTTCCTGCGCCGCGATCCGCTCCACATCCGCCATAACCTGCCGGATGAAGGGGCTGTTGCGATTAGCTTCCGCATCCACAACCTGCCCATTTACAATACCGCGTTCAGCAAGCGCTTCCCGGATGGCGATGGGGTCAATATTGTCAAAGTTGTCCTGTTCCTGCTCGGTGTAGAAGTTATCGGATTGAATGAGCTGCGCAATGCGCCGCTGCACCTTCGCCCATGACAGCGTGACCGGCTCGGAATTGCCCACGGAGAGTTGCAGCGGTTTAGAGGGATCCTTCAAGCCGTACTCCCGTGCCAGCCATGCGGCGGTGTCCCGGTCGCGGGCGTGAGCCTTCATATAGCGGACAACCGCCTGCTTGCTTTCAATCCTGCCGTTCCACTGCTGCAAGGCCGCGTCAATGTCCGCCTGCGTGACCTTGTAGGGCGAGGGCGTTATCGTGGTTGCCAGCGTGGGGTACAGCTCGTCCAAAAGCTCCTGATGGAGCCGGTTGTGGAACGCGGGCATATCGAAATAGAGCCGTGTGAGCTGCAAATCGCCGGATTCTGTGACGATGCGCCGGATTGCCGCCGCGCCCTCCAGATAGGCGTTTTGACGGTCGGAATTGCGGCAGGCGTTGAGAAATGCTTCATCCTTGGAAAGCGCGTTGCCCACGCTCAGGCGGTATCTCTCGAACAGCTCCTGCACCGTGGGCTGAACTTGCTCTGCGGCGGGATCGCGGAACACCCGTGTGCCGTCCGCACCAAACTCCGCTTCGTATGCGTTGATGGCGGCCTCTGCTTCATGGTCGATAGAGCGCAGCGTGTAAATGTGGCGCTCACCTCTAAAGTCCGGCGCTTCGGCAATCGTCACGTCGTACTTATCGCGCAGTTCTTCTACATACATCTCTAAATTGTGCGACGGAAGACCACACATCTCCACACGGCCAGCGCCGGGGATGTTGCGGGTGGTCAGATTCATATTCAGCAGCTCCGCCGCCTGTTTCGCGTCCTCGCCGTACATCTCAAAGAAATCCCCCACCTGAAACAGCACGAGGTTGTCCGGGTGGGCTTCCTTTACGGCATTGTAGTCATTCCATGCTGCGCTTCGCGCTGCGGTCTGCCGTTGAAGCTGCTCAAAGCGCGCCTTTTCCTCCGGGGTCAGGAAACGATCTTTGCGGATCAGCTCGGAGATACGCTTGGCGACGTTCGCCCAGTTCAGCTGGATTTCCGGGCAGTCCTGTTTTTTCAGGCTGACGCCCTTGCCGTTGTGATCCTCACCGCTGTGGGACGCGCCGGATACCGCGTGGGAGCTGCCTCCAATGCCGTATTCCTTTCTCAGGAAGTCCGCCTGCTCTTTGGGGCTGTGTTTCTCTTTGAAACAGGCGTAGATGCGCCCCTTGCTCCCTTCAATATTGCTGCCGCGGGTCAGGGTCGCGGCGATCTCGTCCTCCGTAATGAACCGCTGCACGGCGGGGATTTCTGCCATTTCGGTGCGGTACTCCCTGCGGGGCAGGGACAGCTCCCGCAAACCCTGCTCGATTTTGTCCGGCTTGTGGTAGTGAAAGCGCAGCAGGCTCCTGTCCTCCCGGTAGTCGGATCGGAGCTGTGCAAAATCGTCCATGAGGACTTCACGGAACGCAGGGTCTGTCAGCCGCTCGGCAAGCCGCGCCGTTTCCTCCGGGAAACCGCCGCCCCGCATATCCGACAGGCAGGAGAGGTAGCCCTGCGCCCGCGCCTTTTCACTTAAATCCTGCCGTAGATACCAGATAGACTGCGCCAGCTCCGTGCGCTCGTGCCCCGGCGCTTCCGCAAGCTCTACGTTGGTTGCGTATTCGCCCTGCTCCAAAAGCTCGGAAATGCGCGCTGCCGCCTCCTGCCAGCTTACGACCTTTGCGGAGGTCAGGTATCTTGCCGCGTCCCCATTGGCGATGTGGATGCCGTCGTCGGCGTACCACGCGGAATATCTGCCGTTTTCGGTGACGACGCCGTTGCCGCCGTGGAAACTGCTTTGAAGAAACGCTGCGATTTCTTCCACGCTCTTGCCCTTGGAGAACTCCGTGGCGATCTTCATGCGGGCATAATCGGCGTTGCCCTCCATGCGCAGAATATGGTCGATATCCGACTGCGGGATGGACATGGAAAAAGCGGAGGGCGTGTAGCTCTCCGCTTCTGCGATATATGCGATTTGCTCTTCCTCCGTAGGGAACAGGCTCAGTTGATATGCCTGCGGTATCGGAGGCTGCGCCGGTTCCGCTTCCGGCGCGTCATTGGTCAGTTGTACACCAGCTCGCTGAGGATGATCTCCTCCGCCTGCGCCTTTAGGCTGTTCATCAGCCCCACCCATTTCATCTGGTCGCGGGCTTTCAGCTCCTCCGTCACGCCCGCCGACTTCATCAGCTCCGGCATCATCTGCTCCAGCCTCCGGTTCGCCGTCTCGTCGATCTCCCGCAGGTGCGGGAACAGCTTCTCCGACAGCACCAGACGGCTGTACAGCCCCGGTCTGTGCTCCTGAAGGTAGCTCCTGCGCAGTCTCCCGTACTTGCCCAGGGGTCTCGTGTCCTCCGGCGTCTCGCTCAGCGTCAGGTCGGGAATCAGGTAGTCCCCGTTCTTGGTGTAGGTCAGTTCTGTCATGGCTATGGCTCCTTTCCGCGAGTTTCTCGCGCTCGTAATTCTTGATGGTGACTTCGATCTGCCGCAGCACCTCTCCGTTGATCCTGCTCACCGCCGTGCCCAGCTCGGCGGCGGCTTCCGGGGTGTTGAAATCGAAGATGCTCAGGAAATCCTCATGCTCGAAGCGGTCGTCCGCTTCAAGCCCGCAGCGGGACATGAGCGAGTAGGCGATGCTGACGGCGGCGGCGCTTTGGAAGGCCGCTCCTACGTTAAATTCATCATACCCGTAAAGAAAGGAATCGTCAACGATGGCGAGGATATCCCGCTTATAGTCCCGCCAGTATTCCTCCGCAAGCTGAGACGCGATGCGCTCAAGCTGGTCAGGAAGCCCTCCTTTTCTGTCCACACCGTAGCGGCTTTCCAGCATGGCGCTTACCGCATCCGCGTGTTCCGCCCGGTATTCCCACAGATAGCGGCTCTTGGGAAATTCTCTGCCGCCCGTGTCCGACACGTCGAACACATACCGAAGCCTCGGCCTTTCGCCGCTGCTGTCGATGAGGGCGATGCCCTTGGAGCCCCTGCGGACATACCGCCCCATCTTTTCGTTCCAGAAGTCGTACTCCGCGCAGGCGGTGGCGTCCGGACGCTGGGCGTGGATCATGACCTGCTCGGCGTAGGGGTATTTGTACAGCCTTGCGGCGGTGGTGAGAAAGCCCGTCCAGCCCCGGTAGCTGCCGGTGATCTGCCGCTGCGCCTCGTCCGCCATCTGCATATACGTTTGTAGCTTGCTCGGCATATTGCTCCTCCTTCATGGCATAAATTTAGAGCGCCCGGAACGGACGCTCTATGTAAGGGGCGGTATTCGGTTTTCAGTCGGGGACTATACCGCAGTCAGTCCCTCCGTGATTTGTTTGAAAAAGTCTGCGCTCCAGATATTCAGCACGGAGGAATCGTGAATGAACGGCTCCACATCCTGCCTTGCCTGTGCGTAATCGATGCTGTCGAAGCGTTCCGCCAGCATCTCTTTGATTTCCGGCAAGGAACAGTCCGCATCGGCAGAAATATATCCGGAATCAATCAATCGTGCCTGAAGGTGTTTTTGATTGACGGCCGCACCCCTTGAAAGATAGAATACATAGTCGTAAAGATCCCTGCCCTTGATGCGGCTTTGCCACGCACGGCAGATGACAGCATGGATTTTTCCTGCGAACAGGGAGGGCATATCGTACAGCCGCACCTCATACGGCACGGGCAGCAGCCGGTATTTGTGCTCGAATGCGGCGAAGGCGGGCGGGTTAACGTCCACCTCAAACTTAATCTTGACCGCTTCATTCTTCGCCACGCTTCCCGCCACCTTTTCATCCGCGTAGAACAGCAGGAGATGTTCCTTTGTGTTCCCCTTCAGAAAGGCGGAGCGGATGGTGCTTTCTTTTGTCTTTTCCTTTTCCTGAATCTCCACGTTCAGCCCAAAGGCTTTCACTTCCTTCTCCAGCACGGGAAAGTAGGCGGTCAGGTCAAAGTCCAAATCCTCCGCTTCCAGCGAAAAATCCAGATCCTCGGAAAAGCGGTCGAGACCGTAGAAGATTCGCAGGGCGGTTCCGCCGTAGAACGCCGCTTTTTTGAAGAAGCCCGCACGGGACAAGCCGCAGAGCACAATTTCCTGCATGATTTCCTTCATGGCGTTTTTTCTGTCGTAGATATTCTCTACATGGTAGCTTTTCAGCATCTGTTCAATGGCGCTGTTCATGTCAAAGCCTCCTTAAAAGCGAGCAGAGCTTTTTGATGTTCGTGGTATGGTACGCTCCGCTGTATTCGCAAACCTTATTTTCGTCCAGCTTCCCAATCTCCGATTCCTCAATCCGCAAATCCTCCGTCAGCAGCCGGAAAAGCTCCTGTGTGTTCGGTACGGGCGGCATAGTATAGAGCTGGTCGCACAGTGCCTTTTCCGGCTCTGCGATCCGGTAGAAATAATCGCCCTCCTGCACGAGCCGAATCCCCAGCGGGAACGCCTCGGACGGCACATCCCGATAGGTGAAGGTTCCGAAGGGCGTTTCATACTTCTTTTTCTTTTTCTTTTCAAAGGTGGCGCAGGTAACGGCATATACCGCCTCGGGAATCAGCCCGTAGCGGCTAAGGGCATATTCAAAGGAAATGTATGAAGGCCCGTAAATACTGCCCGCAAGCAGGTACTCAGGAGCGTTCCGGTCAGTTTCATATAGCCCCCTTGTAATTGGAAAGCACTCGCCCCGCTCCGCCATACGCGCGAGCTTTGACTTCGGAGAACCGTATCCCTTCAATTCTTCCAGTAGCATTGCTGTTGTCTTTATCATATTTTCACCTCGCAGTCTTATTATACGCAACTATCCGGTGAAAATCAAGTGATTTCAAAAAATAGTGCGGATTCTTTCATGCTCATTTTGTGCGTTTTCGGGGGAGAATACGCACCCGTATTGACACTTTTTCCTGTGTGATAGTTTCAACTATTTCACCTATAACTTCGGATGGTTGCGCCCCAAGTGATAGATGCACAGGATTCCTGTTGAAAATTTTTGCGTGTACCCGCATTTTTGTCCAATAGAGATGTGGTGAGAAAGCGGGAGCGACCCGAAGGCCGCTCCCGCCGCATCCGCCTTATTCGTCCGTATCGAAGTCGGGAATTAGCTCCAGCTCCGCGAAGTCCTCATCGGTGATTTCGCTGAGCTTTTGCAGGGAGCTGTCGGTCAGCTCTCGCAGCTCGGCTTCGTCCTCGTCCAGGTATCCGCGCATTTCGGTGAGGGCGGCAATCAGCCCGCTGCGGCTGTCGCTTTGGTAGATGCACATGAGGTTCATTTCATCGTTGGTAAAATTCATCATAGCAGCTCTCTTTCCGCGCGCTTTGAACGCGCTGTCTTTTTCGGCTCGTTGACGGGAGGACAGAGCTTTGCCAGCACGGAGGGCTTCTTCTCCTGCCGTGCCGCCTGCGCCTGTTCCCGGCGCGCCGCCTGCGCCAACTCCATGAGGGAGATGGGCTTGCCGGACTTTGCCTGTTCCTCCAGCTCTGCCACGGTCTGCTTCGGCCCGTTGTTGATAACGCCGTCGATCATGCCGTAATCGTCCTCCATGGCCATCTCCGCGTTTTTGAGATAGTTTTCCGGCTTGAGGAAGTCGGGCAGCGCCTTGAAGCCCCGGGAATCAACGTAATGACAGGATACCACGCCGTTCTGCTTCAGCGCCACGATGTCGCTGACGGACAGGCTGTGGCCGCGAAAATCCTCCGGGCGGCGGATGTTGAAGGTTTCATACAGCGCATCCAACCTGTCCTGCGTATCGCCCCTGCGGTCAAGGTTTCCCGCGTAGACGGCGGCGTAATTCTCCTTTTCAATGGAAAGCCTCTTTTGTGCCAGATACTCGGAGTTCATAAAGCGGAGCTGCGCCGTATTATCATTATCCCGAAGCTGATAGATGGCAAAGCTGTCGGCGGGGTTACTGAGGAACGCCTTTTCATAGTCCGGCGGTGTAAGGCGGTCTTTGACCGTCTCCCATTCGGAGGCTTCCACGCCGAAGATGCCGTCAAAGCTGCGGATATCCTCTGCATCGAAGGCCATGGCCTCGGTGTTGTCGGTGTGAAGCATATACACGCTTACATCCCGTTCCATGAGCTCCAGCGCACGCTCCTTTGTCAGCGGCAGCATATTGGAATCGGTGTAGCCGTAGGCGTTCATGCTCTCAACAGAAATCGCAGGATCGGGGACGCAGCCGTTGTCCGGCGCTGCGACCGGCTCCGGCTCCTGCACGGCGATCTCCTTCACAGGCTGGGCGGCGAGGCTCTCCGTCTCCTTATCCAGCCCGCGCTCCTTGCATATTTCCGCGTAGTGGCGGTCGATATCCGTAATCAGGGAGGATGAGGTTCGGTTGATGGTCTCCAGCGATGCGCGAAGCTCGGTCAGATCTCTGTCCTTTGCCCAGGTCGCCAGATACCCGAAGCTGTTTTCGCCTGTCTCAATGCCGTAATAGGCGCAGACGGCGAAGGAGATGCTCTCCGCCTGAATCTCCTCGGCGGCGCGGGAGAGCTTTGCCTTTTCCGGGTACTGTGCGTGCCAAAACTCCTTCACGGTCTGCTCGCCGCCCGTGAAGTTCAGCCCGTCCTCGCCCAGATACAAAAAGCCCTGCTCCGGCAGCTCAATGGGCGCTGCTGTGATGACAGAGGCGGCGTGATTGACGGTGACATGGCTTTCAAGCGTTGCCGGCATACCCAGATCGTAATCCGAGCCGCGCAGGTCATACGCATACAAGCCCTCCGGTAGCTTATCCCGGTCGATGCGCCCGTTGGAGAACAGCGCGGGCTTGCCGAACAGCTCGACCGCCTGATATTTTTCTCCGATTTCGTCCTTATTGTGGAGCTTGGAGTGTGCGATCTCATGGACGGCGGCGCAGACCGTCTGTACCTCGCTCATGCCTTCGCGGACAGCAATGCGCTGTTTGTCCACGGAGAAGTATCCGTCCATATTCTCCGCCAGCTTCTCAAAGCAGATGGGGACAGGCGCGCTGCGGCGCAGAGCCTCCATGAACACCCCGTAATTCTGCACGTCCCCCGTAAGGTTCGCCGCCAGCTCCGGCAGGGGCTTGCCCACGGTCTGCTGCACGTCGAACACCACTACGGGCTTGTACATGGGGATCTGCACCGTCTTTTCCTCCGTGATAATATCGCCGTTCTCGTCCCGCAGGGGGAGCTTGGTGTCGGGGTCTAATTTCTGCTGCTCGATTTTCTTCTTGAAGGGCGTGGGGGCGATGATCTTAATGCCCTTTTCGCCCTTCTTAACGCTCCTTCCGAACTGGTCGCGCCATTTGTTGAAGCCCGCCACATGGGTGGCGTCGGGGCGCTGCATATAGATGAGCATGGTGTTGTTGACGCTGTAGCGGTGAAAGCGGCTCATGGTGGCAAGGTACTGCCTGTATTTGTCGCTCTCAAACAGCTCCTTTATGCCCGTCTCAATGCTGTCGGTGATGTCCTTGAGCCGTTCCTTGTTGGTCTGTTTTTCAGCCATTGGGTGCATACCTCCTTTGAATCATGGTAAAAACAGAGGCTCCCGCAGAGGAACGAAACGCCCGTGCGGGAGCCTGCGAGGGTCATTTGGTGAAGTCCAGCTTATAGGAGGAACGCGCGCCGTCGTCCTCCAGCACGATGAATGCGTCGTAGGTCTTGCCGGTTTTCTCGGAGTAGACGCCGCTGGCGTAGGCGCGTCCCTGCGCCAGGAGCGAGGAAGCCATCTTCTTCGTCAGGCTGATCTTCTTGGCGGCAAGGAAGCGGTTGTCCCGCCACAGCCCGAACTTGCAGCTTCGTTTCTCGCAGAAATAGCCGTTTTTGCTCTCCGTGACCTCTGCGCCGCAGCGGGGGCATTTGCCCACCACGGGTCTGCCGGAGGGGAACAGCACCTCCGAACCGTCCACAGGCGCAGCGTCCCGAACCAGCGCTGCGACCATATCGCGGATGCCGGCGAGGAACTCGTCCGCGCCCAGCTCGCCGCACTCGATCTCCTTGAGGCGGTGCTCCCATTCGGCGGTCAAAAGCGGGGACTGGAGCTGTTCGGGCAGCACGGTAATGAGGGACACGCCCGCTTCGGTGGGAACGAGACGGACGGACTTCTTCGCCTTTTTGCGCTCCGCAAAGCCCGTGGCCACCAGCTTTTCAATGACCGCTGCCCGGGTCGCGGGGGTTCCCAGCCCGCGCCGCTCCGCATCCTCCGGCATATCCTCCTTGCCCGCCGTCTCCATGGCAGAGAGGAGGGTATCTTCCGTGAAGTGCTTCGGCGGGGTCGTTTTTCCCTCTTTGACTGCGCAGGAGGAAACGGGAAGCGACTGTCCCCCGGAAAGTTCCGGGAGGGTCTTGTCCGTAAGCTCCGCATCCGCATATGCTTTCCAACCGGGCTGAACCACCGTTTTCCCCTTGGCAGAAAAGGCATTTCCGCCGCAGTCCAGCCTTGCCTCGGTCTCCAGATAGACGAAGGGTGCGCTGACCGCCATAAGCACCTGACGGGAAACAAGGCGCAGGATCTCCCGTTCGCCTGCGAGCAAGGTTTCCAAGTCCGTTTCGCCCGCCGCCATCGTGGGAACGACGGCATGGTGGTCGCTGACCTTTTTGCTGCTGCACACCTGCCCCGAACAGACGGCTGCGGGCGGCTCCGTGCCGCAGATGCCCGCACAGCACAGCGCCAGCGCGTTTACGCCGCCCTCCATATCGTCGGTGAGGTAGCGGCTGTCGGTGCGGGGGTAGGTGCAGAGCTTCTTTTCGTAGAGACTTTGCAGGTAATCCAGCGTCTGCTGCGCCGTGTACCCAAGCAAGCGGTTCGCATCCCGCTGGAGCGTGGTCAGGTCGTAGAGTGCCGGGGCTTTCTCCGTCTTTTTTGTCTGCGCGACGGAGGTAACAGAGGCGCTTTTGTTCTTGCAGTCCCCGGCAAGCCGCTCCGCCTCAGCCTGCTCCTTCATGCGTTCGCCTGCGGCGGAGAAGCCGTCAAAGTCCAGATGGACGGTATAGAAGGTCTCCGGCTGAAAGGCATTGATCTCCGCTTCCCGCTGCACCAGCAGCGCAAGCGTGGGCGATACCACGCGCCCCACGTTCAGGGTGCGGTGGTACATCACGGAAAACAGGCGTGTGGCGTTGATGCCCACCAGCCAGTCCGCCTTGCTGCGGCAGAGGGCGGAGGCGTAGAGGTTGTCGTACTCCGCGCCGTCGCGGAGATTGTCAAAGCCCTCAAGGATCGCCGCATCCTCCATGGAGGAGATCCAGAGCCGCTTCACGCGCTTGCGGCAGTTGTTGAGATTATACGCCGTGCGGAAGATCAGCTCGCCCTCGCGCCCGGCGTCGCAGGCGTTGACGACCTCGCAAACGTCCTCTCTGTGCATGAGGGCGCGCAGTGTGTTCATCTGCTTCTGCTTGTCCCTCGCCACGGTGTACTGCCAGCTATCCGGCAGGATGGGCAAGTCCTCCCTTCGCCATTTGCCGAACTTCTCGTCGTAAGCGTCCGCGTCCGAAAGCTCCGCAAGATGCCCGAAGCACCAGGAAATGAGGTAGCCGCCGCCCGAAAGAAAGCCGTCCCCGCGTTTGCCTGCGCCAAGAACGGCGGCGATGCTCCTTGCCACGGAAGGCTTTTCACACACAACAAGCCGGTAACAGGTCGTATTCATCATTGGTTTTTGTCCTCCTCACTGTCAGCAGTGTTTTCATCTTCAAATTCGTAATCCTCTTCTTCCTCGTCCTCGCCGTAGTCGTAATCGTCCAGATCGTCCGCCCCACGGGTGTCGGCCTTGGGCTTGCGGAGCTTGAACCAGTACAGCGCACCGCCGCCGCCCAGCAGGAGCAGGAGGATGACCACAATGAGCCCCGCGCCGCCGGTACTCTTTTCGGGCGCGGTCTCCGCAGGCTCGGCGGGCTGTGGCGTAATTTCTGCGGCTTGCTCCTTGCCCGCGCACTCGCTCATATTGGTTCTGCACACCTTGCAGCCCGTGTTGATTTTGCCCACGGCGCATTTGTCCGTGCAGGTGCAGGCGGGGACGATGCTCTCGCCGTCCTTGGTCAGAGCCAGCAGGTCGGCCTCGTCCACAAGATTCAGGAAATGGACGTTCTCATGGCCCTTATCGTCCCGGTCGATGATGAGATAAAAGGTGTTGCCGCCCTTGGTCGTCACGGTGATGAACTGCTTGCCTGCGCCGAAAGCGGAGCCGACATCGTCCATGAGCGTCAGGTTGCCGTCCGGGGTCAGGGGCGCGGAACCTCCGGCAGCGACGTAATATTGCAGCAGTATCTCCAGCAGCCCCGCCGTATCCGCAGTGTTCCCGCTGTTTTCTTCCGGAAAATCCATGATTTCAAGGTACTTGCCGCAGACGTAGCCTGTCTGCTCCGGCACGACCACCTTGTACCAGCCGTTGCTTTCCTCCAGCACCTTCACCTCCGCGCCGTTGAGCAGACGCCCGACCACGGTGTAATCTGTGCCGGGGCCGGTGCGCAGGTTCAAATAGGTGCGGACGTTGACCACCTTTCCGGACTGCTCCCGTTTGGCGGGAAGCGTCCAGCTCCGATCCCCGATGGTCACGGTATGGCTTCCGTCCGCATTCTCAGTCACGTTCACCGTCAGGGTCTGTCCGTTTGGGGTCTGCTCACCGGTATTCGTATTCTCCGGCTGTGTGGTTGCAGTTGGGCTTTCCATGGTCGGGTCGCCCATTGTTGAATCGACCATATCGCCGCCTGCATAGGCCGTAACGGAAAAGACCGTCATGCAGAGCACGACGGCCAGCGTCAGGGCAAAAAATCTCCATTTATTCTTCATCCACAAATTCCTCCGTTTTTCTGTATTCGTCGGGCAGCGCCGCCGTGGGACGCTTTTCCAGCATCTCCATCAGCGCCGCCAGCTGCTCGATGGTCAGCCCGTTCTCACGGACGATGCCCACAATATCCGTGTTTTCCAGCTTCAGAATCTGCTCGTCCAGGGCTTTGAGCCGTGCGGTCAGCAATGTGAGCTTTTCCGCCAGCTTCTCGCGCTCCTGACGCAGCTTTTCAAGTCGCGGGTTCATAACATCCTCCTTTTTGCGTTGATATGGTTGTTGTTAAGGTAATCTGCCGAACTGGAGAAAATGGCTTCGCCAGTAGCTCGTGTCGATGGAAGCGTAGTGAATGGGGTCGCCGCAGTGGAGCATCCTGTTATTGCCCACATAGATGCCCACATGGGACGCGCCTGCGGTGTCGTAGGTCTTTTCAAAGAAAATAAGGTCGCCCGGACGGGCGCTTTCCGGGGAGACATAGGCGCACATGCCCCGCAGCCCCTCCGCGCCCAGCCTGCCGAAGTTCCAATGCAGACCGCAGTTGTTGTAGACATACGAAACGAAGCCGGAGCAGTCGAAGGAAGTGGCGGGCGAGCTGCCGCCCCAGATATAGGGGTAGCCCAGATACTTCTCCGCTTCCTTGATGATGGCGGCGAACTGTTCATCCGCCAGTGCCTCCGGGGGTATCTCGTACTTCTCATACTGGGTGTGGTAGTACCGGTTCACATACGGGGAGCCGGGGAACAGGTCGGGGCGGTTGCCCAGCACGCTCATATACACGGCGTACATGGAGAGCTGATCGTGGGACATGATATGCACCGGCACATGGGAGAGGTTGAAGTTTTCCAGCTCCACATGGCAGATATACCAGGTGTAGGGAACCTCCGCCTCGTACTCGTAGCTTTGCAGATTGCCGTTTTCGTCGGTGTAATAGCCGATATGCGTTTCGGTGCGGTATCTGGTTTCCGTAGCGACGGTTTCCGTTAAGATATACTGCTTTTCAAACAGCGTCTCCAGAACCCCGCCTATTTCGTCAATCGTCCATTCTCCGCCCTTGAGGGCGGTAATCATGGAAATGAGCACATAGGGGTCGTGCTCAATCTCGTCCAGGTCGAAGTGGTACTCGTCGTAATCGTGGGTGCTTTCGTAGCTGTTCAGGTATTCCCGCAGCTCGTCCTCCATGGCGCAGTAGGCGGCTTCCGCCGCCAGCATATCCGCATCCTCCAGCGGATAGGTGGAGGCCGCAATGCCGGACACCCCGCCCTGAAACAGCGTGGAGCAGGAGGAAATGCAGGTCATGAGCAGCAGTATCGCAGCGGCGATACCGCCCGCGATGAGGAAGCCCTTTTTGTGCCGGACAAAAAAGCTGCCGAGTTCCTTGCTTCCCTCGGCGGCGCGCTTTGCCGCCTTCGCGGTGGTCTCGGACGCTTTGACGGTATTCCTCGCGCCGTTCCCCGCTTTTGCGGCGGCGTATTCCTTTTTAATGGCCTGCTTCTGCCGCCAGCGGGAATAGGGGTTGGAAGCCCTGCCGTATTCCTGCTCGTATTGTTTGTTCAGCGCTTTGAGATTGGCTTTGTCTGCGGCGGCTTCCGCCTTGTCCGCCCTGCGGTAGGGCTTTTCCGCATGGGAGCGGTGCGCCGATTCCGCAATGCGCCAGGTGCGCTCCGCCGTCTCGGTCAGGGTGTTCGCCGCCTCCGTGCCGGGGTTGTCGCCGCCCTCCTCCCGGAGCTTGCGGTGGACTGCGCTGCGGACGGTATCCAGCGGCGCTTTCCTTGCGGCGTGGGCCAGCCTGGAGGGCGGACGCTTTTTGTCCGCCTCCTCAAAGAAAAGGCGCGTTGTGACCTTGCCACTCTCGGCGTCCACAACGCGCTTTTTGCCCTTTACGGTTTTCTTGGGAATTTTCGCTTCGGCCTTCTCCAGCTTATCCGCCGCCCTGTCCGCCCTGCGGACAGCTCGTTCCAGCTCCGGCAGGGTGCGTTCTTCCTCGGTGAAAATCAGCCTTGGCGAGCGTTTTGCCATATTCATCACCTCCTGATGGGACTGCTGATGGGTTAAAAGCGTTATTCAAACAGAATTTCATCCGTTCTCTCCAGAAAATGCCGCTTGCCCGCCGGGGTGATGAGGGTATAGTGTCCCAGCTTGCCGCGCTCGGTGTAGAAGTCCCTCACCAGAAACAGACCGGCGCTCTTTTTGACCGCACGGGGAAAGAGCTTGCGGTTCTTGTCCCGGAATAGATACTTCTTTTCCTCCAGATACCGGGTAAACTGCTTTTCGGGAACGCCCAGCTCCTTTGCAGTGGTGCGGATGTTGGTGCAGTCCGCAGGGTCAACAAAGGCGTCGTAATACTCCGCTTTGGGGAGGGCAATCCGGAGACGACGGGTCAGTTCCCGGTTTCGGGCGTTTTCGCTGCGCAGGCGGTTCAGGTACTCCGGCACGGCCTCGGGGTGCGCCTCCAGCGCATCCAACAGGCTGTCCGTCATATACGCGCCGTGCTTGCGGATGGAGGGAATGACCTCATGGGTGATCCAGCGCTTGAAGGCTCTCGCTTCCGGCTTTTTGGAACAAAGGATCAAATGATAGAGTCCGGCTTCACTTACAGCATTTATTTCAATCGTCTTATCGGCGTTCTGGGGGTGGGGTACTTCAAGTAACCCACCTTCATCCGAGTCCAATCTGGACATTGCGCGCGTAACCTGGTTCAATCCGAGAGCTTTGCACACATCAACCGCAACAAACCAAGGAGCTCCGTCTTTCAGCACGGAACGCACCCGACCAAAATCTGTGCTTTCAAAAATCATAAGGTGGTTATCCATATTCTTTTCTACTTCCTTACACTGTAATTGCGTCCTTCGATTCCTCCCCGGTTTGTTCGGAGAGGTCGGACAATTTTGTCGTGATGATTTTGTACAGCTCCGTATCCTTGGGGAAGCGGTCTACGAAGGGCAGGATCACGCTGCCGTAGAACAAAAGCCCCTCGCCCTCGGCGGATTGGGTCACATACGAGAGCTGGTGGGGCGAGATGTTGAGCTGCTTCGCCAGAATCTGCCGGTCGCCGGAAGCCTGGTTGAGCATATACACATAGTCGGAGTTTTCAAAGATGTTCTCCACCTCACGGCTGGAGAGCAGGTCTTTGACGTTCTGGGTGATGCCCGTGGGAACGCCGCCCCACTTGCGGAAGCGCTTCCATATCTCCACCGTATACGCGGCGGTCTGTTCCTCCTTCAGAAGAAGGTGCATTTCGTCGATATAGTAGCGGGTGGACTTGCGCTGCTCACGATTGATCGTGACGCGGTTCCACACCGCGTCCTGCACCACCAGCATCCCGATCTTTTTGAGCTGCTTGCCCAGCTCCTTGATATCGAAGCTGACCACACGGTTTTCGATATTCACGTTGCTGCGGTGGTTGAACACGTTGAGTGAGCCGGTGACGTAGATTTCCAGCGCCGTGGCGATATACTGTGCCTCCTTCTCATCCTGCCTGCGAAGCTCGTTGTACAAGTCCTCCAAAATGGGCATCTTTTCCGGGCGGGGGTCGCTCAGGTATTCCCGGTAAACAGAGCGCACACAGCGGTCGATGATGGTCTTTTCCACCGGCATGAGGCCGTCCTTGCCGCCCACGATCAGCTCGCACAGGGACAGGATGAAGTCGGATTTCAGGCTCAGCGGGTTTTCGTCGTCGCTGTAATTCAGGTTCAAATCCATGGGGTTCAGGTAGTCGGTGGAGGTGGGCGAGATCTTCACCACCTGCCCGTGCAGGTGTTCCACCAGCGGGCCGTACTCCGCCTCCGGGTCGCAGATGATGATATCGTCGTTTGTGACGAGGAACACGTTAGCGATCTCCCGCTTGGCGGAGAAGGACTTGCCGCTGCCGGGCGTGCCTAAGATCAGCCCGTTGGGGTTTTTCAGCAGCTTTCTGTCTACCATGATGAGGTTGTTGGAAAGGGCGTTCAGCCCGCAGTAGAGGGCTTCCTTGCCGTCCTGAAACAGCTCCTGGGTGGTAAACGGCACGAAAATCGCCACGCTGGAGGTGGTGAGCCCCCGCTGGATCTCGATCTGGTTATATCCCAGCGGCAGCGCGGACATGAAGCCCTCCTCCTGCTGAAAGTCCAGCCGCGTGAGTTGGCAGTTGTACTTCTGGGCGATGGAGCTCGCCTGAAAGACGTTGTTTCCGAGACGCTGCCTGTTGTCCGCCACGTTCACCACAAGGAAGGTCAAAAGGAACATACGCTCGTTGCGGCTTTGCAGCTCCTGCAAGAGCTTTTTCGCCTCCGTGCCGTAGGTGGCGAGGTCGGAGGGGATAATATCCATATCGTAGCCGGAACGCACCGCTTTTTTCTGCTCCTCAATGGTCATTTTCTGCAAGTCGGTGATCTTGCGCTTAATGGTCTTGATGGCCTTCACCTGATCCACGGACCGGACGTGCATACTGACGATGAGGGAGCTTTCCATATCCAGGAAGTCCGCCAGCATTCGGTCGTTGAGCTCCGGCGCTAAAATCTGCAAGAAGGATACGCAGCCGGTCTTGCTGCCCACGCCGAAGCTGCTGCCGGTCTTGAACTCGAAGGCGCTGGGCGCGATGAAGTCCTTCACCGACAGCCCGGAGGGAGCCAGCCAGTCCCACGAAAAGCGGAAGGGCTGCGGCTCGTCCATGTGGAGCATCCCGTGCAGCAGGCGCAGGCGCTCCATCCCGTTCAGGACTTCCGCCTGCACGCCCAGACGGCGGAAGTTGTTGAGGATATCCGTCTCGATGCGCTCCAATCGGGGCTTTGCCGCCCTCAAGCTGTCCGCCTCCACGCCGAAGGTCAGGTATTTGGTCTTAATAAGCCCGTTGTTGCCGCGGGCAAGCTGGCTTTGCAGCATCCCGGTGTATTCGGTGCGGAGCTTGTCGAAGCAGTCGCCCTGCAAGGGGATGGCGATGCGCCGGGCGTAGGTGTCCCGCGTGGCGGAGAGGTTGATAAAGGAGAGCTGGAAACGGATGGAGGAATCAAAATAGTTGAGGAAATCGCACCAGCCGTCAAAAATGGCGGTCTTGTCCTCGTTCTGGTTGAGCTGGTAGTTGATATCCTGAAACTGCACGGTTTTCGTGTAGTAATTGTCCGTCACGCGGCACACGCCGTCAGGGTACATCCGCTGAAAGGGGATGCTGTCCTGGGCGGACTTCTTTCGCTTATCCTGACGCTTTGCTCTTGCAATCGCCGCGTCGATCTGCTTTCGCTCGGCTCGTGTGAGCTTTCTTGCGGGGTTTTTGTTTGTGGACAATCGCGTAGACCTCCTTATCCAAAATATCCTGCCGGTTCAGCAGGTCGTAGAAATTGTTCGTCCTGTACGGGCGCTGCTTGGGGCGCAGGAAGCACACCTGCACGATGTTGCGGATGAGCTTCTCCGGCGGCTGACCGTTCTTTTCATACATGGCCAGCAGGAAGAAGGGCAGCATGACCAGCATCATGCAAAGAGCCGCCGCGCTGCTGCCGATATGGCCCTTGAGCAGAAAGAAAAGCGGTACGCCGATGAGCGCGCCGCCGCCAAAGCACAGAATCTGGCGTTTTGTTAAATTGAACATGACCTTGGTTTTCACCGCGTTCAAGTCCTTGGGTACGGGAACGTATGCCAAATTTCATCACCTCCGTCAGTGGGCGTGGAACAGGCTCCTGGCAAGGGAGCTCGTCTTAAACAGCGTGAAGCACAGCAGCACCGTATACCCCATGCACGTCCATATGGCCGCCGAGACGCTGCTCTCCACTACGATGTTCTGGATCAGCACCGCGTAAATCGCCACGCAGACGATGATGAGGAAGCCCTGAAAGCCCAGCGCCAGCAGGCTTCTGAGGTAATTCTGGCCCATCTGCCCCCATTCCCGGTTGGCCATGGTCGCCATGGGGATGGGCGCGATGGAGGTCACGCAGTAGATCTCGATCATCCTGCCGTAGCAGATGATGAAAATGCAGATGGTCAGCGCCCACATGGAAAGATGCACGACAAGGGACTCCAGCCACAGCCCCAGCAGCGACCAGACCTCCATTTCCGCAAGCGCAGCTTCAAATCCCGCGATATGCTCGTTAAACGTCAGAGACGTGTCCGATATGATGATGCCCGACGCGCTGTTTACAACGCTCTGAGCCGCTTCGAACACGCCCATGACGATGTTCCATGTGTTGGTGACGATGAGCACGGCGCAGGCGGTCTTGAATATCCACTTGAAGAACATCCAGGTGTCCACGTCGTGCATATTGTTCTTTTCCGTAATGAGCTGAATCAGCTCCAGCGTCATGACAAATGCGAGGATCACGCCCGCGATGGGCAAAATCACATTGTCCGACAGCGTTCGGATCATGCCGTAGATGCCGCTGTTCCAGCCCTGGGGCGTAGCGCCCACCTGTCCGGCGATGCCCGCCACGCGGCTGTTCACGTTGTCAAACAGTCCGTTCACGTTGTCCATGATGCCGCTGATCAGCAGCTCCTTCAGCCATTCGGTGAATTTCTGCCATATCAAATCCAATGGGCTTTACCCTCCTTTCCCGCAGCGCCCGCCCTGGGGGCGGACGCCGCGAAGGATTTGTGCGGGCGATTAACCGAACAGGCCGGAGAGCAGGGGAACGAGGATGACGCCGATGAGCGCCACGCCGCCGCCCGCCATGAGCTGTTTCATGCCCTGACTTTTAGCGCCGGGGTTGTCGTTTCCGTAGCCTTCCAGCAGGTTAATGGCTCCCCAGATGCCGAGACCGGCACCGAGGGCGATGACGAGGGTCTGGAGAACGCCGACAGCAGAGTTGAAAAATTCCATATTTGTGTTGCCGGAATCATTGGGTGTTGGTTGTGTTGAAATCTCGCGGATACAGCAGGAGCCGGAGCGAAAGCTGCGATGCAGCCCCGATTCCGGCTTCTCCTTTCAAATTTTCGTTCGTGGATTCGTTCCGACCCTGCAAGCGAGGAAGCGTCTTTTCTCATCCGTATCTATATGAAAAGCCGCCGCATGAGGGCGGCGGGCTTGTGCGCTCAGACGCGGCCCGCGTCGAATACCTCGTAGACCTCATCCGCTTTCGGCACCAGCCTTGTGGAGAGGTATTTCTCGATATCAAAGGCGTTCCTTGGGTTTGCGTCCGACAGATACTTATAATTGGGGTGACGGGTGATGTCGTACTTATCCGAGAGGAAGGGGCGCACGCCCCGAAGCTGCAAGATGCACTTGCCGCCGTCCAGCACCGCCAGCTCGTCTATCGTGGCAAGGTCTTTGCCCAGCTTCTGATAGTTCAGGCTGTGGGACACCTCCCGTCCACGGCTCTCGCCGGTATTGAAGGTGTCGATGGTCTCTTTCCCCAGCGCCTGATTCAGCTCCTTCAGCGTACCAGGCTCCTTACCGCCTAAAAAGATGGAGCTGTCGCAGTTGCCGATGATGGTGTCGGCGTTGTCCTTGTACAAAGCCTTTAGCTGACTTTGGGCTTGCAGCACCAGACAGGCGGAAATCTCGCGGCTGCGGATGGTGGCCATGAGCTTTTCCAGATTCGGTATCTGCCCGATGTTGGCGCACTCATCGATGAGGCAGCGCACATGGACGGGGAGCCTGCCGCCGTATACGTCGTCGGCCTTTTCGCACAGCAGGTTAAATAACTGGCTGTATATCATGGAAATGAGGAAATTGAAGGTGCTGTCGGTGTCGCTCATGATGAGAAACAGCGCCGTTTTCCGGTCGCCCAGGGTATCCAACTCCAGCTCGTCGTACATGGTGATTTCCCGCAGCTCCTGAATATCGAAGGGCGCAAGGCGCGCGCCGCAGGAAATATTGATCGACTTAGCTGTTTTGCCCGCCGCTAATTTGTATTTTTTATATTGCCGCACGGCAAAGTGATTCGGCTCCCGGCTTGCCAGCTCCTTGAAGGCCAGATCCACGTTGTTCTCAAAGGTCTCGTCGTCCTCGCGTACCTCCATGGCGTTGATGAACTCGATGAGCGTGGCGAAGTTCTGTTCCTCCTCGGGGGCTTCGTAGTGGATATAGCCGATGAGCGCCGTGTAGAGCAGCGTCTCGGCCTTCTGCCAGAAATCGTCCCCGGATTTCCCGTCCCCCTTGGTGTTGGCGATGAGGGTCGTGACCAGCTTCAAAATATCCTTCTCGCTGTGGATATACGCAAAGGGGTTGTAGTGGTGGGACTTCTTGAAGTTGATGGAATTGAATATCTTCACCTTGTAGCCATTACGGAGCATGAGCTTTCCGCACTCCACGGCGATGCTGCCCTTCGGGTCGGTCACAACGTATGAACTGTGTAATTGCATGAGATTTGGCTTAATAAAAAACCTCGTCTTGCCGCTGCCGGAGCCGCCCACCACCAGCACGTTTTTGTTCCGCGCCGTCTTGGGGTCTTTGGGACGGTTGGACATCATGAGCCGCTCAGTCTGGGTGAGAATGACGTTGTTCTCAAACTTCGGATCGACGTAAGGGGCGATATCCTCGGGCTTGCCCCAACGGGCAGAGCCGTATTCCAGATTCTTGCGGAATTTCTTGGCGTTCTTGCCTTTGACGTACACGATAAGCCGAATGAGCAGGGCGACCGCAACGCCCACGCACAGGTCGATGGGGTGGAAGCTGGGTACTAATGAGGAAAAAGCAGTGGCGAATCCCTCCATGAGGTGCAGCGCCTTTCCCGAGAAATCCATACCGGGGGCAAGCCGCCACGCCTGCCCCAGCTTGGTGGCAAAGAGGGCGATAAAGACATACGGGATATTGGGCAGCAGGAACTTCTTGATATTCAGAGGTTTCTTCATATCGTGATGCCCCTGTTCTGATTTCGGGATTTCCCCGGCGTAATAGCCTGAACCTTCGCCTTGAGTGCTTGCAGATGCGCCAGCACGGAGGGACGGTTCTGCGCTTTGGCGGCGCGTTTAAGCTCATATGCCGTGTATTCCTTGAACGCCGCTGTCAGTGCGTCCGCGTCCCTCGCCTTAAAGAACACAAAGTATTTCGGCGGTGAAACGCTGCGGTCTTTCTTAACGGCAAAATCCACGCCGTATTTCCGGGCTATGCGCTCAAAGCCTTTGATATTGCTGTTGGTGATCTCAATGTTGGATACACCCTGATTCTGCCCTATGAGCTGCCTCACCGTCTGCTTGCCGCTGGGCTTTTCAGGCGCGGCACGCGCCTTTTCCATGGCTTTGCTCTTCTTTTCGGAAAGATATTTATCCATCCCGGCCTTCAGCTCCCGTGCGGTCAGCTTGACAGCGGAGATGATCAGAGTGACAGTTCTGTTTTCAATTTCTTCCTGCATGAGTTTTCCCTCCTTCCGTTCGCAGTGGGATTGGTGTTATCATCGCTCTGTCGCCGGAGCGGTCTTGCCCTTGCCCGCTGCCTTGGCGGGCTCGGTGGGAATCGCCATAATTTTGCTGCCCATCTTCAAAAAGGCTTCCGGCTGACGGAACTTTTCCTCGTATTTCTGTTGCAGCTCCTTTGGGAGAGACGCAAAGTTCTCATCCCCCAGACCGCAGATGAAGAATTTACCGGCCACAATATCGTAGATATCGCCGTCCCCGTCCCGCAGGGCGCGGTTCAGGGGCTTGCCCTCCAGCTTGGCTTCCTCCCCGCAGATCAGCGCCACGGGGTCGTCATATGGGTAGACCGCTTCGATATAGCCGTCCACCGCCTTCTGCAAGGAAGCGAGGTCTGAGCCGATGCGCTCCACGCGCGGGTACTGTCCCGGCTCCACCATGAGCACCTCGAGGGTGTCGTCCTGCGCTCTTTCGGCGGATATTTCCTTGCCGTCATTGCTCTCAAACTCCACCTCCACAAAATTGTCCGCATCCAGAATATGATCCCCGGCGTGCCATTGGTCGCTTACCATCTGTTGGGCTTCCTCTTTGGAAGAAGCTTCCACTGACACGGTAAGCTTCAGCGTTTCGGTGATGGTCACGTCAAATTCCTTCATGCGCGCCGCCTCCCTCGCCGGTCTCCTCCGAAAAAAGCGGAAGAAAAAACGCCGCCAATGCCTTTACCGCCGCCTCCGCTTCTTCGGCGGTCGGGCCGATCTGTTCGCCGCCGTCCTCCGCATCCGGTACAGCTTCATGCGGCGCTTCGAGGGCGTCGTCGAAATTGTCGTCATATTCGCCGCACCCGTCGCAGCAGTCGCAATGGATGTGTACGTCGCCGTAGATGTTGATGGTTACGTTCATGGATAAACCTGCCTTTCTCAGCGCTCGTTACGGCGCTGCTGTTTTTTCTGCCACTGCTCCAGCAGCTTGATGATGGTCTGCTGCATTTGCAGGGGCGTGTAGCTTCGGGGGAAGTATTTGCGGAGAGTATCGCTGCTCAGCGTGATGCGCTCCTGTTCCTCCTTCTTTTCCTCGGACATGA